>ENA-UEPH01000642-UEPH01000642.1-human-gut-metagenome-genome-assembly--contig:-NODE-642-length-39339-cov-6.594442_pt1 | contig 39339 bp, 58 predicted proteins | sample MGYA00242891_ERZ507898 | MGnify/ENA primary metagenome ERZ507898 (study PRJEB26167, sample SAMN06115411) | human gut metagenome | host: Homo sapiens | place: China:Guizhou | collected 2014-10-15...
TTTATTAATGATATGGCTTTTACCTACACGCATCAGGATTGTGTTACAACCTGCGACCTGTTTCTCCAATATTTCTTCAATTTTTCCTATGTTGATTGCAAATGTGAATTGAATTCCGTTAGATAAAAGTAGTTTAGTGTAATTTCTATCTGCTTCAAAATAGAGGATCTGCCCTATTTTGATACGCAATAATTCATCTCTCGTCTTAATTATTAAATATCGCTCCATACGTAGATATTGTTTATTCGTTCATCATCAAAAAACAAATGTACATTATTTTGTGATTTCTTCGGTACTTTTTTTCATAAATTATTCTCGAAAATCATCGGATACTACGATAAAATAAGAATTCCATACCCATGAAACTTTTGTTTCACAGGCATGGAACTTTATTTTCATAGTCATGGAACTCCAATTTCACTATTATGAAATCGAACATTCATAACCGGATCAGTCTTCTATAGCAGCCTGCGCCGCTGAAACTTGTAGTTGATATTCAGATATATACAAAATACAGCAAAACATAGTAAAAACATAAGCTATAAAAAGAGAACACTCTTGTATCTTTCTTTTGTTACTATTTCTACTTCGCAGACTTACCATAAAGCGACTTTTCTGTCTTACGGTCACAAAAGTAACGTATTGTTTCCATACTGGTGAATATTTTAACTACTTCTTTCAACTTTAATCCGTATCTCCCTATTTCCCCTCTCCTATTATACATTCTCTCCATATCTTCCGTTACTGTGGCAGATTGGCCTCTTTTGATAAAGAATATGGATTACACTGATCCTGCAAAGACCTCCTTTGCTTTGGGTAAGGTGATAAACTTACTTTTACTATTGAAATATAGGAACAAAAAAATAGAAAGATTTATTAAGTCTAATCTACAAGTGCCTAACATAATGTATATTATTTTTGTATATTAAACTTTTTTGTTGCGTTGTGATACTTGTTGGAGTAGTATCACGGTGCAAACGTAATCTTTACTATGCATATATGCAAGTTTATTGGTCATTTTATTTGTTAAACAATGCAACTTTATTAAACAAAAACATATAACAATATGAATATCAGTAAAATAGAAATGTTGATGGCTGCAAGTAAATTGAATAAAGTTCAAATTGCAGAACAATGTGGAGTTTCAAGAACTACATTGGATAACGTGTTAGCTGGAGCTGATGTCAAAATCAGTACAATAGAATCATTAGCTAAAGTGCTGAAAGTTAGTGCTGCATCTTTTTTTGAAGACGATATGAATATTACTAAATTAGATAATAACACAATAGATATGTATAAAAAAGAGATAGAGCGTTTGCAAAGTTTATTGGACAAACAAAAAAAATCAACTAAAGTAGTTGTTGAACTCGATGTTGATGATGACGAATTTATCAAGTTGGGACTAAAAGATAAGGTTTTACAAATACTAAATAAATAACATTGTTGAATGTAATATGAAATATAAATTTACTTGCTGTTTGTCTTTTGCATTTAGCGCTGCTGCATTAGGGGTAAGTTTGTGTCTTATTTGCCCTTGTTTACCAAGAATTTTAAGCAATAGAGAACTTCAGTTTGACTATATAGGAGCAATAATAGGCGTATTATCCTTGCTTGTTACTTTTTTGCTTGGCTGGAATATATACTCTGCACTGGGTATAGAAAAGAATGTTTCCGATTTTAAGAAAGATATATTAAAGCGTGTGATTAATCTTGAGAGTAGATGTGATATTATTACTAAAAAGACAGATGAAGCTCTTGCTGACATGCAGAAAAAAACGAAAACAGTGTTTGAAAAACAAGGCGAATATATAGACGGATGTGTAAATGTATGCCAAGCACTCGCGTTAAATGAGGTCCGCCTTGGTGATAAATATAAGCTATATATGAGCGCACTTTATCATTTTAGTATTCATGAAAATGACACAGAAGATTATGTAAATATGTGTTTGAGCAACATGGAGATTGCATTAGAAAAAGCCAAAGCTGTTAATGGATTCAAGGTTGATTTAGATAATAATGAAAGTTTTGTCACTGCCAAAAGTGGTGTTTTGAGAAGTACTATTATAACCGAAATGCAAAAACAAAGACTAATTAATATAGAGAATCGTAGGCTTACTATTTAGGATAAAAGGAATCCTGAATCTTGACTTAACTTAATGAATCTCTATCATTTATCAAACAATATATGTAAACAAAAAAGAATACAGCAACTCCTAAGCAAAAAATAACAGCCAGCATTATAGTTAACCAAATAGGCGATCCAAATTTTAGTAATGTCAAAATACCTCCAATTATTAGTGCTAAGAACCATGTTAAAGGTTTCAATATTGTGGATTTTGATCCGCTTGCATCTGAACGTGAAAGAAGTTCTCTAATACCTGTTATGGACATAACGATTATTATTTAATGTAGCAAAGATGGTTAAAATCTTTAATATAACAAATACCTGAATACAAAATTCAATTTACTTGGGATTGATAGAAAAAAGTTCATTCCGATTATAAAAGAAGCAAAAAAAATCCATCACCAAGTTTAGATGCTTAGCGATGGGGAAATCCAGATTATAGCCCCTGAGTGTAAATAAAGTGTTCGATAATTTGCGAATATTTGCAAAAAAGGTAACTTTGCACAAAGGAACGGAAAGATATGATTATTGAATTTGACAAGGACTATTTGCGTGAACTCTATACAGAAGGTAGAACGAACGACAAAAAGCACCGCTATCAGCCAGAAGTGATAAGGGGTTATCAAAAGGCAGTTTTCGTGCTTTCTTCCGCAAATACCATTACCGACTTGTTCCGAAACAATGCACTCAATTACGAGGTTTTGAAAGGGGATAAGAAAGGTATTTCATCCGTGCGGATAAATCGGCAATACCGACTTGAATTTACCGTTAGGGATGTTATGAACGAGCAAATAGTAACAGTCTGCCGTTTGCTGGATATTAGTAATCATTACAAATAGTTGTGGATATGGAAACAAAAAAAACTTACGCACCGCACGAGCTACAACCGTCCACCCCGATACATCCGGGAGAAATACTGAAAGACGAGTTAGAATCACGTGGAATGTCGCAAAGGAAATTTGCGGCTGTAATTGGTGCTTCTTATTCCGTGCTTAACGAGGTGATAAACGGCAAACGCCCGATAACCACCGAATACGCATTGAAGATTGAGGCGGCAACCGGAATACCTGCTTACATATGGGTGAATATGCAATCCAATTACGATATGCAGACCGCTCGGCGTGATAGTAAGCTGTCCGTGATATTGGATAACATACGCAAGGCTGTTGCTGTTTTGTAACGTTTACGCAAGTTTTCTTTTATAAAGGCAACGAAAATAAATTCGTCGCCTTTTTTTTCATTGAAAAAGAAGCAAAAAAATCCATCACCAAGTTTAGATGCTTAGCGATGGGAACGCGATCTTTTGTTAATTAATAACAAATGCGCTATTTAAGTTAGCTGGATTATTGTTTTGATATAACAAATAGTTGTATCTTTGTGTAGTATCCTAACATTATTATAGCTGTCATAAACGATGTGAGAGCGGTTCTGAAATGGGCAACTGGGAAAGACAACAAATAGAGAAGTCCGAGCAGAAGGAGCGGGATAGAGTTAGGCGTGAGAAACTGGCAGGGTATTTCTTTGATCTGTCGAAGCTCTCTTTCGCAGGATTGGTAATTAGTATTATTTTACCGCTGCTATCTGATGTTGAAAACATAATCATGTGGATGGTTGCTTTCTTTGGATTAGTATTAACAGCTTCGTCGGCATTATTGGCGAATAAAATATTAAAATAGTAGTATGGAAGTATTAGCATTTGTATTTGGAATAGGAGCTGCTATTGTATGTGGTATTTATCTATGGACTTTCACCAAGCAGGGTAAGAAATGGCTGGAGGGTCTTTGATATGGATTTCATAATTATGTTTTTTTTGGTAGGAGCGATTATTGCGGCAGGTATAGCCATTTGGCTTAATACTAAGTCTGGAAAAAAATGGCTTGCAAGTCTGTAACCTTTGCATAAGGCATTTGTTTACGCAAGTTCTCTTTTGAGACATATTTTAAAGGCGGCGAATCTATTTTCGTCGCCTTTTTTATTACATAAGAGGTTTAACAATTTCAACCCTTAGCCCAAGCGCATTCATTATCCGATAAAATGTACCTACACTTGGATTGATAGAACCGTTTTCAATACGAGAAATATACGATTTAGTAGCATTTATCCTTTTGGCAAGTTCCGATTGAGTTACTTTTGCTTCCCGTCTTGCCTCTAACAATATTTGCCCTGTATAGAAAGCGTATGCTTCTTCATCGAACTTGGCGCGTTCGGGAGTGCCTGGCGCTCCATATTCCTTTTCTAAAACAGCACTATAATCATTAATTTGATGATTGTTTGTCTCCATCATATACTTCCGATCCTACGTTTCATGTGGCAAAAATACATAAAGTTTCAATATAATACAACCTGCTCGGACTTTATTTGCGTTTCTTTCCTGATGTAGATAATATACATTATGTTAGCGACAAAGCAAAAGCGAAGAAAAAAGACAGTCATTGACGGAATAGTAATGCGCCCTGTCTGGACTGAAACATTTAAGAATTTCAAGGTTGGTGAATCAAAGACATTCTACCGACCGGACCTAACCACAACCCAGGCCCGTGTCATAGCTGCAAGGCTGAACACTTCCACAAACATGAAATTTTCTGTCTCTACTGGAGAGTTGGAAGAATACTGTATTGTAAAACGGGAGGCGTGAGTTATGGGAACTGCATTCACAAGGGAAGAGTTAATGTCCGATACATTATGGCACATCCGAGAAGATCTACAAGAACAGAGAGCCATCTTACAACGACTGGGATATCCTTATCTGAAATGGTTGCAGAAGCAAGGTCTTCTATTCCGAACAAGAAAAGAAGCCAGAGACCTCTGTAATAGTATCAGAGGATTTTTAGGAATGCAAAAGATTACAACTCCGTGCGAAGAGCTTGATATGTCTCTTCTATCCAAAGAAAAGCAGAAAGATAATACTCAATTGTCTCCTCGGAAATTCCCTTGCTCTGCATCGCTGCCTGCCGATCGGAACCAAACGAATGCTGATTGCGACACGCTTCAAGTGCATATTTCACGAACGCACGACGATCATACCAGTTTAGACTTTCAGGTGAACCTGATAAGAAAGAAATAAATAATTCATTTTCATTCATACTGCTTAATTTTTAAAGTTTTCAATCACAAAGTTAAGCAATCCCAGCAGAGGGTAGTGCCTCCGCTGGGAACAAAAAAACAAACAACCCTATGAACGCAGAAATAACATTCTTCGAGAAATCGGTCACCTACGACAAGTTTGTGACGGATATAGCCGCCCGTCTCGCTTCATTCATGAAAGAGGACAAAGACGATCCGGAATATATCTCACAGCGGAGAGCGGAAAGAATATACGGACAGGCAAACGTACTCCGCTGGAGAAGATCAGGAGCTATCAAACCAATAATAAGACCGGGTAAGATAGAATATCCAACGGCCCAACTGAAAGAGTTAAGCCGTGTAGACGAGATATTCATCAGATGGCAATTGAGCAAAAAGAAAAAATAAACCAACCGTCGGAGTTTTCCGATATCCGCTCCTTTAGCTCAGACAGGTCAGAGCAGATCACTCATAATGATAAGGTCGCCGGTTCAAGTCCGGCAGGGAGCACCGATATAGACGTTCTTTAACATTGTGGATTAAATCCTGCCTTCCAGTAAATAGGCTTTTGCTTGGGCTGGTAGACGGGTCGTTTCAATCGATCAGCAACAAACTGTATGAGGTTATCGCTTCCGGTGTTGTTTAACCGGTGTTGTCGATGTGAGGTTGTGACGCGTAACGTTCATCTTTCAGATGATCCCTTTCGGTGTTACTCGGTCATGGAGTTGGTCAACCGTCGTTACGAATAAGATATATCCCGGACATGAAGGCGCTACGCTGCTGATTGGATCGGCCTCCGGGAACGAATTAAAAAACGTGATTATGAAAGTACTTATTCAAAAAGAAGTAAAGACAAAACGCTTACGTGAAGTAAGAATCGGGGAAACCTTTAAAAAAGAAATGCACATTGCAGAACAGGTAACAACCCTTTATATCATAGGAATCCCCGTTTTCCGGAAGAAAGAATTATTCAGCGATTAAATCCCTGATCTGATCAAGACTTTGATCTACATACAAAACAGCAGTAGCATCCGGTCTTGAATAGGCAAAATGCACAACAGAACCAGACAAGTCGCTTCTTTCGACATAAGAAATAGAATTAACATTCACGATAAATTTGTCTTTCCCAGAATTTAGTTCAATAAACTTGCTCATTTTCTTAATTTTTTTGATTTGACACTACAAAGTTAAGAAAACCCGGTACAAAGGCGCGAAGCTGTCGATCGGATCGGCTGCCGGGGACGAATTTTTACTCAACTAATTCTTTAATTTTTATTGTTTACAGCTAACGAAGTTGGCAAAACCAACTTATCCGTATCCTCTTGTGACAAGCCGATACGGATTCTTTTTTGACTCTTTTTATTTCCATACTATATAACTCGTGGCAATCCCTATCCGGGTATCCTTGCGGTGGTTGGTTAAGAAGACCGTATTGCCACATAACAAACATTGATATGAAAGAAATATTTATTCCGCCTTAGAGATGGTTGGGCGGCCAAATAAACAAGGTGAAAATTTTAATTATATCAACGTGTCTCGCCTAAAAAGCTCACCTGGGTTTACACGCGGATCGAGTCCGCGATTGGCCTCAGTTATTTTTTATTGGTTTAGAATAAGTAGTAATATCGCCGTATCGGCCTGTGACAGGTAGATACGGTTTCCTTTTTGAAACAAATTTAAAAATCAACGATATGGAAACAGAAAACAAAATCATCTTTGTGATGGCCTTGCTTATGGCAATAGGCAGTGGTGTCGGGATGTTCTACAACTATTCCCTTGTTCTCTTCTTTGCATGTAGCCTTTCCTTATTATATGCAATACATAAGGAGGAACGGAAATGAAGGAGATCTACATCAAGAACCCGGACGGCGATCTTTGCTACGACGGAGAAGAAACCAATGATCCAGAATTCGACGAAATGTTAGAAGATTGGAGGTTTGAAATGAACACGTACAACTATTAAAACATAGCAAATGAAAACAAAAGAAGACTTGCAGGCGATGAGCCACGGAGAGCTCGTTGAATACGCATTGGAAGCACAGAATAACATAATTATTGCATGTGACTATCAAAGAAAATGCATAAGGCTGGAGGAGATCCTTTCCGCCATCGGCATCGTATATGAGGCTTACAAAAACGAACAACATTAAAACAGTATAATAATGGAACAACAGATTCAAACAACAGAACTGCAGATTACCCAGGCAAAACAAGCTGCCGAATTTGCACTTACTCCGGTCGGACAGATAGTGAAACAGTTCGAGGTCATGCAACGCATGGCAAAGATGTACACGGAAAGCACAATCGTACCAGAAACCTATAAAGGCAATGTTGGCAACTGTGTGATTGCGATTGATATGGCAACACGTATGGGCGTGAATTCGCTGATGGTCATGCAAAACCTTTACATTGTCAAGGGCAACCCCTCATGGTCGAGCAAATTCCTTATTGCTACCATCAACATGAGTGGTAAATATTCATCCCTACGATACCGAAAACGAAGTCTCGGTAAGGTCGGAAAGATCAAATATAACGAAACGGTTTGGGATAATGTTGCTAAGCGTAATACCATAGTGGTAAAAGAGTTTGACGGTACAGATGTTGACAACATTGAATGTATTGCCTACGCAACTGAACTTTCTACAGGGGAGACACTTGAATCCGATCCTATAACGATTGAAACGGCAATTAAGGAAGGATGGTATACAAAAACCGGTAGCAAGTGGGTTACAATGCCAAGCCTTATGCTTACTTATCGTGCTGCTGCATTCTGGCAACGTATGTACTGTCCTGAAATCAGCATGGGATTCTTGACTAAAGAAGAAGCTGACGACATACAGGATGTCGAATATGAAGAAATCAAGCCAAAAAACAAGCTGGCCGATCTGGCAAGCAAAGCAGCCGTCCAAAAAAAAATGGAAGAACAGCAACCATACCCGGTTGAAAAAGCAGAGACGGATAGTAAACAACCCTCACAAAAAACCCTGTTATGATTGATAATGCAGCACAGCATACGATAGCTTGGTTCCGCGCCCGTCATGGGAATATCACAGGCAGCAATGTCGGCTTACTAATGAAAAGCGGGCGCACGGACATCTTTTCTGAAACAGGGAAAAGCTACATATATCAAATAGCATCAGAAAGGGCAATGAATCCGGCTATCGTTAATGACGATAGCCAGTTTGCCGAATATCTCAAGCAAACGGAAGTGACCAGCAAGGCGATACGATGGGGCAACGAACAAGAGGCGGATGCTCGCAACCTGTATGCCGAAATATCCGGTCTGCATATTGTGGAGGTCGGTTCGTGCAAACATCCTACCATTCCACATTTTGCCAGCAGTCCAGACGGTTTTTACTACGACGAGAACACCGGCATAAAGTCCTGTCTGGAAATAAAATGTCCCAACCAGGCAACATTCATGCGCTACAAGAACGAGATTTATGACAACGCATCCCTATTAAGCGTAAAATATGAATACTTCTACCAGTGCATGGCACACATGATGTGTACAGGGGCGAAAGAAGTATATTTCATTGCCTATAATCCATACCAATCCGATCCGATACACATCGTCCGTATCCTGCCGGATGAAAAAATATTCGCGGAGATGGATAGGCGTATACGCCTTGCTAACGATATGATAGATAAAATAATTAATTGAAATGGAAACTAACTATCAGAAAAATACACCTGACAATTTCTGGCAAATAAGATGGCTTGACAAATACATGGAAGGTCATAAAGGATTCATTGCCGGAGGATGTTTTAAGAATATCCTTTCCGGAGAAAGAGTAAAAGACATTGATATTTTCTTTGAAAGTGAAAGCGATTTTCAGGAAGCTGTTAATTTGTTCAATGATGGAAGACATCAGAAAGAAGGATGGAAATTTAAGTATAGGAATGAGAAGGTATGCGCATTCCAGAAAGAGGGAGAAAAGGTATGGGTAGAGTTCATAGAGTCAGAGTTCGGAAAGCCAGAAGAGATTCTCAGGAGCTTCGACTTTACTGTGGCAAAAATGGCCTACTATAAGGAGCCTAAATACGAAGAAAAGGAAGATGATTATTTTCCATTCTCATCTGCAAGTATAGTAGCATACGAGTACAAACTACTCTATCATGAGAAATTCTTCGAACATCTTCATATGAAGAGGCTGGTCATTGACGAAAATATTCCTTTCCCAATCAGCACATGGGAGCGTACATACCGGTACAAAGGCTATGGTTATGACATGTGTCGGGAGACCAAGAAAAAACTTTTAGAAGCTATTCAGAAAACGGATTTAGATTCTGCCGATTTATCCATGTATAATAATGGTGGATGGGACTAATAAAAAATATAGAGAAATGAACACACAATTAGCAATCAAAGAAAGCGATCTTGAACTGGTCGTTAGTGAAAAAACATTAGGTAGCCTTACTACTAATGCGATCCAAATCAGAGACATGGTAAAATCAACTCTTCCCATGTACGATATATCTAACTATAACGATGACAATATCGACCAAGCGAAGAGAGATAAAGCTGCTCTCAACAAGGCGGCCAAACTTCTCAACTCAAAACGTCTTGAAATCGAGAAGGAATTTATGAAACCTTTCGGAGAGTTCAAGGATGTTGTGGCTGAAACCGTAAAATTGATTGGCGAATGCTCTGCCAAGATTGACACGGTAGTCAAGCAGAACGAACAGCAGTATAAAGACAAGAAACTTGCCGTTATCCGTTCCTACTTCGACGATGGAAATACGAATCTGATCGACTTTCGGAAAATCTTCAAGCAGGAATGGCTTAACAAGTCCACAAGCATGAAAGCGGTACAAGCAGACATTGAAACGGTTTTCGCTAAGGTTGACGAAGATCTTGAAACGCTTAAAGGCTTTGGCGGTGATGATTTTGACGTACTTCGCACATACTATATGGACACGATGAACATTGGCAATACCATCCAGTATGCTAATCGTCTGAAGGAACAACGCGAACGTGCCCAAGCAGCAGAAGAAGCACGTATCAAAGCTGAACAGGAACGAAAAGAACAGGAAGAAGCACGTAAGAAAGTAGAAGCAGAACAACCCAAAGTTAGCCAACCCAATCCTTTTAATACGGCTAATCAAAGGATGAATAGGCAACCTTCTTTTATGGATCAGCCTAAAGAACAGCCTGTGCCGGCACAGCCGGAACTTCTAACTCGTGCCTTCAAGGTCACAACAACCCGTGAAAATATTATCGCTCTCGGCAACTTCATGAACGAACACGGCATTGACTTCGACAAGATAGAGGTTCCATGACTTGAGGATGAAGACAGGATAAGTAAAACAGATATTAAAACAATCATAGGTCTGCTCAATCGATCGCAAGTACTAATAGACACCAACTGCTCTAAGCCGGTCGATCTGGATGTAGCCCGCAGATGCAGGAAGATGGCCCGTAAATTAGAAAGGAGCTTGAAATGAATGATTACGAATACATTCCGGATTGGAAAGTCTGGGAATAGTCGAATAGTATGTTTTGCATGGTATTAGTTTAGGTTAGTTTCCCCTTGCCGTCCGTGAGGATATGCAGGGGAGTTTTGGGACGAAAGGAAGTGATCACATAAGCCATGCGTCAGAGCGGTTCGATTCCGCTCCGTCCCACAAATAGGTTGAACGAATTAAAAGAAATAGATTATGATGCACAATTGGTTTGAATGTAAAGTCTCCTATGAAAAGATAATGGAGGACGGAAAGCAAAAGAAAGTGACGGAGCCCTATTTGGTTGATGCCTTGTCGTTTACAGAAGCAGAGGCTCGTATCATCGAAGAATTAACCCCTTTTATCAGCGGTGAGTTTGTGATAAAAGACATCAAACGGGCAAAGTTGTCCGAGATATTCTTCAATGAGAATGGCGACCGCTTCTATAAGATCAAAGTCTACTTCATTACGCTTGATGAGAAAAGCGGAGCTGAAAAGAAAACAGCTGCACAGATGCTGACACAAGCCTCCAATTTGAAAGAAGCTATCGAAGTACTGGAAAAAGGAATGAAGGGCACTTTGGCCGATTACGAAATTGCTTCTGTCACCGAAACCGCACTCATGGATATATTCCCGTATGATGCCGAAGATGACAAAAATACGGATAAAACAGCCGACGCCAACAATCCATCTGTCCGCAAATTCTTCCAGTCCCTACCTGAAGGATGTAAGACGGAAATCACCGTATCGGGAAAGAAGATCATCGTAGACAAGACCGGACGTGACACGGTTGTAACACCGATGGATGAAGGATGAGAAAGGAAACAGTTCGATGGATTTTGGATACGACATACCGGACTATGAACCGGATGAATACGATAATTACGATTACGAATGAGACATATAGAAGATCAATTACAAAAGTCAATAGTCAGATGGTTCGATTTGCAATATGCGAACCTCAGACACTTGCTGATACACGTTCCTAACGGAGGCTATCGCAATGCAGTCGAGGCGGCGAAGTTTAAACAAATGGGTGTCAGAGCCGGGGTCCCGGACCTCATTTTGCTATATCCAAATAAAGAACACCCGTTTATGGGGATCGAGTTGAAGGCCGGCAAAAACAGGCAATCCGTACACCAGAAGGAATACGAAGCTGAGTTTGGTCGGATCGGCGCCAAATATGTCGTTGTCCGTTCGATCGGCGAATTTATGAAAGTTGTGAATGAGTACTTAAACAACGTATGACGATGGAGAAAGAGATAAAAGAAATAAGCGATTATCTAAACACCACCTGCTCGAACAATCCGGCGGAAATACAAGAGCGCATATCCGTCATCATGGTCTACATGATGCGTACCGGCGAAATGCTCGCAGAGGCAAAAAAAATACTCCGGAAGAAAAAGTCTGACGAGATACAGAACATGATCATCCGGATAGCGAAAGAAAATTGCCTGTCGGCCAAAGTGCAGAATGCCTTACTGGATAGCATCGCGGAAGACGAATGCTATCTGGTCGACCGATTGGACCGACTCAATGCTTCTTGCACGCATCAACTGGATTCACTTCGAAGCCTGCTTAGTTACGAGAAGGAATCGCTTAGACTCAATAAGACAGGATATTGATAAAGTGGAGAAGAATTTATGATATGGCAACAAGGAAAGAGTTGACAAGCTACTTTCCCCATGACAGCAATGCAAGAAACTCTGACAAACTTATACGGCTTAGAATGCGGCATAAAGCTGCCGGTTACGGTGTTTACTTTATGATCCTTGAAAGATTAAGGGAAGAACCGGAATACACGAGTGTCAAAGATTATAACATGATAGCCTTTGACCTTCGTGAAGACACTTCCCTGATAAAATCAGTCGTTGAAGATTTTGGGTTATTTGTCTTTACCGATGACGGTAAGTACTTCTACTCCGAAAGTTTCAAACAAAGAATGGAGATTAAAGACGAACAAAGTAGAAAAAAAGCTGAAGCTGGAAAGAAAGGTCTTGAAAAAAGGTGGGGAAATAGCAAAAATATAGCAAATGCTATCGAAAATGATAGCAAAGCTATAGCAAATGCTACGGGAAATGATAGCAATAAAAGAAAAGAAAAGGAAAGTAAAGAAAAAGAAAGTAAAGAAAAGTATCCTCCCCCTCTATCCCCCACAGGGGGAAATGGAGGATGCGGAAATAATCTTTTTTCTAAAGATTCCAATACAGATGGGATAGAAAGAAACTTCGAAGGACTGACCAACAGGCTGAACAGATTATTTATCCCTCCAGACGAGTTCAACACCATTTGCCAATTGTCGAACAATGGAGAAATAGGGCATCCCATTTGGACCATAATCCAAGCTGCTGAACGAGGAGGAGCTCGGCTGCACTCTCCCGGCAAATATATTATTTCAGAACTCAAAAAAGCAATCAAGAAATGAAAATCAATGTTTTCAAAACTCAATGTAAAATAGGTTCATCTGTCAAATACAAACAGAAAACAAGAAAAGTTGTCGACATAAACCGAAGTACCAATGAGGTTTGTTTAGACCGCCGTCTGTGGGTTCGTTGTACAGAGGTTGAGTTATTAACATCGGAATAAAAAATATATGATCATGCAAAAAGACTGGAAATTAGAAGAAATAAAGCGTCTCTAAAAAGAGCGCGACAGAAATTTAGCAATACACTGTAATTATGTGGCTGCCAAACATCAAAGATTGATCGACAGACTGGAAAAGGAAATCAATCAATCAAAACACGAAACATTAATACATCTATAACTACCTAAAATTTAAAAACAATGAATGTTAACATCAAAAATTTAAACCTGTCGGTAATCATGCCGGCGATCACCAAGAGTGGCCAACCCGTATGTAACGACCGCGAACCATCTAAAGATGACAAAGTAGAGCACGCCAGCGGACTGTATCTAATCTACGAAGACGGACACGTAGAGCCGTTTACCGGCGATAACTCCAAAGATTGTGTACGATACATCGGGTTGAAGCACGGATACATGTCATTTGCAATCTCACTGACGGAGCATGATAGCGTACAATTGCTTGACGATGATAGCCGTGAAGAATCCGGAAGTGGGACATATTACGAACGTGAATATGATGCGCTGTTTGACATTGACGGACGCGGCAATACGGAACGCCTTGTAGCCATAAATCCAAAATTGAGAAATCTGCTGGAAGATGGCGAGTATATACCATCTCTTGGTCAATTAAATTTAATGGCCCATTATATGGACGAACTAAACAAAGCATTCGCTTATGTTTCGGCATCTCCCCTCTCCTCGTCGTGGTATTGGTCCTGTACCGAGGGCAGCCAGAGCTGCGCATGGCACGTGAACTTCTCCAATGGCAGCACGCTCAGCAACAACAAGTACGGCAGTCTCAGGGTTCGGGCGGTGGCAGCATTCACTTTTAAACTTTAATCTTTTGGTGCGCTCCTTTTGGAGCGTGCCTTTAAAAATCAACATTACACAGAGAAGGCAATAAAAAAAAGAAATCAAGATGGGACAAGTTAAAGGTTTTAATGACATAATTGCTGATTATTTGAAACAACGAGCAGAAGAAGATACCCTGTTTGCTCCAAAGTTTGCCAATCCAAATAAGAGTATTGATGAATGCTGCCGTTACATTTTAGGAGAGGCTCGTAAACGAGGAACTGCTGTTGCAATGAGTGACTCGGAAGTCTTTGGGATGGCCGTGCATTATTATGACGAAGAGAATATCAAGATAGAAAAAGTTTCTGCCTGTTGTTCTGTTTCTTCTTCTCGGAAAGTAAAACTCACAGAAGAAGAGAAGAAAATAGCCCGTGAAGCGGCTATCAAACGGTTAGCCGAAGAGCAATACCAATTGCTCAAAAAGAAGCCGGCGAAAAAGAAAGCAGATACAAATGTCCAACAAATGAGCCTGTTTTGATATGAAGTCGAGAACGAAATTGGAAAAGCTGGTGACGGAGTTAAGCGGAAAACTGCCTGCCATCACGAAGGAACAGGAAGACTGGGCCAAAGAGCATCTGTTTGACCATTTTGCCTACAAATGTAAGGATGAGCTATGGTGTTCCGAATGTGGTAAGATGTGGATCAATACGAGTAAAGATAAATTGGGCGACAAAATCGAATGCCCTTATTGCCATCATCAATTGGACGTAAAGGTCAGCCGGAAGCAGAAGATCCGTGAAGAGGCGTATATGTCCATCCTGCAAGTGAAAGGCGGGTTCCAGGTGATCCGGCATATACTATGTTGGAAAAATATTCGGAAGGAAACTTCTCCGGTGTGTTATGATTTTACAGAAGTGGTTCAAGAGTGGATTCGTGAAGACGGAAAACGTACGATTATAGCCCGACCGATGAACATGGGAGGTAACGGATGGATATATGGTGAACCTCTCAGTATCAAAGGAGAATATGGAAGTAGCCCCTATAACTATTACGGTGATTTATATGCGATACATGGAGAGCTTTATCCAAGGAAAGAATTACTGCCGGAATTAAAAAAACGGGGACTGAATCGACGGTTCCCAGATGTAACCCCGTCGAAATTGATACGTGATTTATTGAAAGGTGGTAACGATTCGGAATTGTGTCTGAAGACCGGGCAAATCTCCATGCTGAAGCATATGTATAGAAACGGCTTCTATCACCTTCGCTATAAACCGTCGTTCAACATCTGCAACCGTAACCATTATATTATCAAGGATGCGTCCATGTGGGAAGATTATATGTCTTTGCTGTCTTACTTTGGTAAGGATATGCGTAACGCCCACTATGTCTGCCCTAAGAACCTGAAAACTGCACATGATAAACTACTAAAGATAAAACAGGTACGTGAAGCCAAGTTGAGACAGGAAAGAGATCGAGCACAATCTATCAGTAAGCGTGAAAAGTTAATGAAGGATATAGCCGGCTTCTACGAGCGGATGGAAAAGTTCTTCGGATTGAGAATCGAAGAAGAGGATATAATCATCCGCCCTTTGGAAAGTGTCACCCAGTTTTATCAGGAAGGTAAGGTCATGCACCATTGCGTATATCAGAACGGATACTACAGACGGCCGGAATGCCTGATATTATCGGCAAAGGACACGGCTGGAAAACGATTGGAGACGATAGAGGTAAACTTGAATACACTGGATATCGTCCAGTCCCGATCCTTCTGTAACGGCGTAAGCGAGTATCACGATCAGATAGTAAAACTGGTGAAAAAGAATATAAATCTGATTCGTCGTAAAATGATTGCATAAATAAAGTAAACTATGAGGTACGCATTAAGAAAGCAGGATAAGATTGCGGCTGCAATAGGTGATGATTATTTGAAAAATCATATCCTCAAAAGTCTTGATAGTTTCTTCCGAAAGAGCAATGATGAATGTATAATCAGTTCTGTTGAATTGGACACCTATCAAACCGAATCAGGAGAAAGTTATGCCGTGTTAAGAGTTAATGACCTTGCAGATGATAACGCAATGTTGGAGTTTGCGGTAATTGGGAAAGAGTTCGATGTTTTAAAACTTGCCTTTTTAGGTAGAATGAAAGGATAAAACAATGAGAATAAGCAAGAAAGCCCTCAAAGAAATTAAGGCAGAGGCACTTCGGCTGAAACAGATATACGAAGCCCAGAATCTCGAAGTTGATAAAATCATTTTAGAATTACGTGAGGAAGCAAAGGGGAAGCCGGAAAACATGAGCAAGGATGAAGAAATTGCCTACATCCTCGGAAATACAGATGATAGACATTGCAGTTACTGCATTCATTACGAGGCTTGCCCGAGCTGTCAGATGTATTGCAAGGCTCTGCAACGGAGAATAACGGCAAGGAAATCTGCCAAGAACTGTAAGTATTACAAATCATTTATCAAGGAGGTAAAGAAATGACAAAAATAAAATTGAATTGGGAGTACGCCAAAGGTGAATTAGATACCGATACATTGAAACTGATATGTATTCCGGCAAGAGGGAAGCGTGTGTTTGGTCCCGATGAATTGGACGCAGAACTTTGTATCAAAGATGGCATGAACTACCAAATAGCAGAAATCCATTTAGGTGATGTAGAAAGTTCCAATGTTCTTTGTAAGGAGATAGCAAGGCGATGGAATGAGTTTAATTCACGGACTAATATTAACTCAGTATGGCATGATGCAAGGGAAATTATTGTAAAGATGGGATATGTCTTAGTTGAGTTTAAAACAAAACGTGGTGTATCTTACAATATATGGAAAATTGCGAATGTAGACGTAGTTTCTTATTGGAACACATTCATAACAGAAAACAAGATAATAAGGTATGCCTACATCGAAGACTTACTACCTAATACGGAGGAATAAAAAATGAAAGCAATAACAATTAAACAGCCGTGGGCAAGCCTGATTGTGTCCGGGCTGAAAGACATAGAAAACAGGACTTGGAAAACGAACTTCCGTGGTCGTATGCTTATCCATGCAGGTGCGAAAGCTGATAATCATTGGTCTGCATCTGTCCCTGTATGCGACAAAGTAGATAAGTACCTAAGAGAAATTTCAAAAGGCGGTACTGATTGGAGTAATTACCCTTTCAGTTCAATTATCGGCAGTGTCGAGATAGTCGATTGCGTTCAGAATCACCCCTCGCTGTGGGCCGAAAAGGGCGTGTGGAACTGGGTACTGGCTAACCCTATTTTATTCCCCGAACCAATACCGGCTAAAGGCAAGTTATCTTTCTGGGAATATGATAAAATTTTAGAACCTGTGTCTGATGGCGATCATAAAATTTGCATGTGCCGTATATGCGTGGATGAAAAAGTTCAGGTGATGAGTATGGGGAATTATTTTGTATGTAAATATTGCGGTGGACGCTGGTATAAGTAAATCTATAACAAAATGGAATTGAACATTATGGATAAAACGAAATGTATCACTTTCGATCCGGTAGCACAAGAAGCATTGCCGGATCATATTAAGGCTAAAATGAAAGCAGATCGAGATAAAGCCAAATTAGAGGCATATCATAAGCAATGCCCTTGCTGGAACAGTCACAACGATAGTTGCTATGATGATAATTGCTCGTGTGATAGAGATTGTGAGTATATGAAAAGTTTCAATTAAAAAAAATATGAGCCATCAGATAAATATGATTAGTCTATTTACGGGTATCGGAGGTTTTGATTTGGCAGCAGAAACGCTCGATTGGAATATTTTGTTCCAGTCGGAAATAGATGATTACTGTATTCAGGTTCTTAATAAACGATATCCAAATATCCCAAAATATGGAAACATCAATGAAATTGACGCAACAAAATTTGCCGGTTATGTTGACGTTGTGGCCGGAGGATTCCCTTGTCAGCCATTCAGCAATGCTGGGTTGCAGCAAGGCAAAGAAGATCCCCGCTTTCTATGGCCGCAAATGTATCGAGTTATACAAGAATGTAGACCGAACTGGGTCATTGCTGAAAACGTTCTCGGACTTATTAGTAACGCAAACGGATTGGTCTTCGAGCAAGTGTGCACTGATCTGGAACGTGAAGGTTACAAAGTACAACCGTTTGTTATTCCAGCTGCGGGTAAGGACTCTTTTCAAGAAAGGAAGCGAGTTTGGATTGTTGCCTGCCTTGACGGCTTCGGAAGCGAAAAGAATAAAGTTACGTCGGGAGAGCATTTTAAAGCATTCAGACAAACGAAAAAGCAACTACCTGGCTGCGCACATTTCGAGAGCTGGTTTCAATCCGTCCGATATTACTCCGAGTTGGATGGAGTGGTTTATGGGATTCCCAACTGGATGGACAGAACTCATGCCCTCGGAAATGCCATAGACCCACGAATAGCGTACGAGATCTTATTAATAATAGATTATTTGACGAGTAACTAAAAAATAGCGAATCATGATAACGAAAGAACAAGTTAAAGAAATATTGACAAAAAATCCGGCAGGAATTACAAAAGAAGAGTTGAAATTTGTTTTTGGCATATTCTGCTTATCAATCAAAGAATATGAAAAATCAGAACATAATCTTTGGTTTGAAGTACATTTCGAACGCATATACATCGCTCAAATTCGATATGGTATAAAAGGTGGGATGTCTTTTAGTAACGAATATGTAAATATGGGAGATGGATGTCATGGAGTAACAATGGGAACAGTGAATAATACAGCCGATCTATTAAAAATATTCATCAATATGTTTTACGACAATTTATTGAAACAAGCCAACTATGCTCCTTTATATAACGAAGAGACATCTCAATTCGAATCCCTTGAACAAGCTCAAGAATATTTGGAATATGTTCAATCTATACTGTAAAATTTAAAAAAGAAATGAACCTAATGGACAAGGTACAACAATCAATAGATTTTCTTCGGAAGCTGGAAACAGACGATCCTTATAGTCTTGGTTTCTCCGGCGGTAAAGATAGTGTCGTTATCCTGGACCTTGCCGAACGTGCCGGTGTCCGGTTTACGGCTACCTATGCCAATACGACTGTCGATCCGCCGGGAACAATATCTTTTATTAAGACAAATTACCCACAGGTGGTTATTCGGCATCCGGAAAAATCATTCTTTCAGCTTGTAAGCGAAAAAGGTTTTCCATCCCGGATGCGCAGGTTCTGCTGCGAAAAACTAAAGGAGCGATATGGTATAGGTAAAAGGACGATTGAAGGTATGCGAGCAGAAGAAAGTTCGAAACGTGCATTGTATGAGCCGGAGCAGTGTGATAGTAGAAAGTGGATGAAGGGTGCAAAGCATATTTTACCGATCTTATCCTGGACGGAAAATGATGTATGGCGGTATATCCGTAAGCGTGGATTACCATATTCAAAGTACTATGATCCACCTTACTGTTTAACCAGACATGGTTGTGTAGGTTGCCCTCTGGCTCCGGTACATCAAATGCAGGCAGAATACAAACTGTTTCCCGGTTACGCCCGGCAGATGATCCGATCAATTGGGAAGTACATGGATAATAAACCGGACAATGCAATAGCGAGAAACTTTTCTGATCCTTACGAGGCATTTTATTTCTACCTAAATGAGATGTCGATGCAGGATATACGACGATTAAAGAAAGGTTTGTTTGGCTTCAATGCTAAACAAATTATTGAAAAAGAAATATTTCAAACTAAAAAGAAAGGAGATACAAATGCGTGAGATTAAATTCAGAGCGAAGCGTATTGATAATAATAAATGGGCGTATGGTGGATTGGTTCAAGCCGACGACTATTGCATTATAGACCAGCAGAATGAACTGTATATTGAGAGAGAGTATAATTTTAGAGGTGATACTCACATCTTTCAATTGTCTGGAGTTATGTGTGATAAAACAACTATAGGTCAATACACTGGCCTAAAAGACAAGAGCGGAAAGGAGATTTACGAGGGTGATATAATGAATGACCCAACAGGAAAGAATGTTGGAGTTGTTGAGTGGAATAGTATCTTATGTCAATTTCAATTGTCATGGCAAAATATGCCTACTGCGGCTGACATATTTTTTATGGTGAAAAATGGCAGCCTGCGCCTTGGCAACATTCACGATAATCACAATGATTGGATAACTCAATATTAAAAATAATTGAGCTATGAAAACTTTAAAACAATGGGAAAAATCAGGCCTGGATTTAGAGGATTTTATTCATCCCGGAGATTGGATAAGTGAAGACCTATACAATTATATTGGAGAAATCGTTTGTCCGTATTATTGTTCAAAGGACTTAATCCAAGGAGGCGATCCAATTAAATCGGAAGATGGAGTATTGTTTTACTGTACCTGCCATCATACTGAGGATGATAGATATCTATATCTTGGTATCCTTCCGGAGTTTAAGCAGTAACTACTATAACTAAATAGGTATGAATATAGATACTGAATTTAACGTAGGAGATAGCGTATGCTATCTGAGCGGGGATAACATTATCCATACAAGTATAAGCAAAATAATTATCGAAATATCCTATACTGATGATAGTTTTCTTATGGTTTATAAGCTGTCAGATGGACTTAGTGTACCCAGAAACAATTATCCCAAATGGGATAAAAGACTTTTCAAAGACAAAGAGAGTTTGATAAAATATTTATCTGAATCATAACTACTAAAGAATATGAATATGGAACCATTGATAAGATTGGTGGGATTAAAGGGGTGCAGTGGTGATACTTATGCTTATTTTTCCCGTGATAAAGAAAATGTGAAAAAAGCGTTGGAATTGGGGATAGCCTGTACCGGAGCGGACGATAACGGAGCCTATAACATATATTTTAATGACTCTGAGGAACTTTGTTGTGAGTATATGAGTATTGTGTTACCAAAGAGTTTAAAAAAGCCGCTTCTATTGAAGAGGCTGTTGAATGGATGGATCAACTAATGAACTAAAAATTAAATAGAAATGAAACAAAAGAAATTACATATATCTTTTGACTTAGTATAATTGGCAAAACGAAAAGTACAAATTTTCAAAACGAAAGAGGATGTAAATTAAACTGTGTCAGCAAAGAATAAAATATTAACTTTGCTAACACAGTTTTTCTTGAATAAAAATCCGCTAACCGCCACTCTGTTTCGAGTAAAAAGATCGTTACTTAGGATGCTCGTAGTTTCTTAAGAGTTGATTTGTCAGAGGATTGCTCCATCGAATTGAATGTCTTTTTCCGGAAAGGAGAAAGGCCTCGGATTAATGGTTTTGTTCATTATAACACTAAAACTAAATTAAGGTTACCAACAAATCTGTTGTAACGAAGAAGATGGCCCATCAGTACATAACTTACCTTTTTCATCGAAGAATAATCGATCCATACAGACCACTCTATCCCAATTCGGTTTTTGGCAATGCACATCAGCATGGCGATGATAAACAATATACAGATCACCATTCGGAGCCTCTACTATCGAATTGTGTCCCGGTGCAGAAACCCCTTTAGGAAGATCCGTAGTCAAAAGAGGATTATCCTCACTCTTTACCCAAGGCCCCAGTGGACTATCCGCATAAGAAACCCCTACTCCATAAAACTCATAGCCGGTATCATTGGCGGAATAAGTCATATAATACTTTCCATTCTTTTTAAACACATAAGCACCTTCATTGCATCGGTTCCTATCCCAGTTAACCTTTTCCCATGTTTGCGAAGCGCCAGATATAAAAACAGGTTCCCCCATCAATCCGGAAAGGTCTTTTTTTAATTTCACCCCATAAAGTTCACCAGTAGCCAACGTATCCTGCATTCCATTTTTGCTGAAATATACATAAGGCGTCCCGTCATCATCAACAAAAATGTCTGCATCAATGGCAGAATAGCCCAAGTCGAACCAAGGAGTATAAAGATCTATAAACGGTCCTCCCGGCTTTTCACTGACAGCAAGACAAGTAAGCATCCGATCCAAATCTTTCATATAACAACTGTAAGTCATATAAAACCGCCCTTCGTAATATTTCACCTCTGGAGCCCAAAAGCCATAACAGCCGATGTGATCCTTTGGTTTACGATACAAAAGACCTTGATACTTCCACCTAATCAGGTCGGAAGAAATATAATAAGCAAATCCTTCTCCTTCCGGCAATGCAGTCGTACCTGTCAGGTAATATAAACCACCGGCTTTATAGATAAAAGGATCAGCTATATACAATTCAGTACTGTCCGTTGTTTTTAAAGGATTCTCATAACACCTTAACTTCCTATCCGATATTTGATGACAAGAAAACAAAAAAACACTCGACAATACAAGCATCGTTTGATAAAAAAACTTCATATAAATGTTATTTTTGCAAAATATCCAGTAAATGTACTTCTTTTTTCTAATAACAAAACTATTTCCGATTCCTTTTTAAATGAACCCTAATCACATATTTGACAAACTACCGCTAAACTGAAAATTTAGCAGTAGTAGTTCACCAAATCCTATAAAATCCCCTTCTATAACATACAAAGGGAAGAGATGTGTCAAAAAATGAAAAACATAATTTAGGTGGATTATACGGATATTAATTTATCCATACGATATTTTCAATATATTTAAACGCCATTTGTATATTTAGGGGATACGTCTCACAATTTCATAGGCTATATCTTTAAATTCTTTTAAACATCCTTCTACGTATTGATAATGTCCACCAATAACCCCATCTTTATTTGTCAATTCAAACACAGGCTTCTGCGCTTCTTGAGCCAAAGGGATTAAACTATGATAATTCTTAAAATCGGCAATTTTATAATTATCAGCTTTTGCTACCAGACTCAAACCAGACAACTTCTTTTGCGTTAATGGAGCTATCAAATATTTTTCAATATATTCTGGGATTAGATCTCCCCAATTTTGATATGCTTTAGTTTTTCTTTTTCGGTACACATTAAATTGTTGTAAAATATATCCTAAAAATTGAGGTTCACCCTTAGGTACTTCAAAATCCATTTCTTTCACTCTCAATTTTGCAAAATTGTAATTGTCAATCCATTCAGCAAAGACACGTCCTATATTTTGTGAACCTCTTAAAGAAAATAAATCAGGAATCATAGGTATAATAAAATTATCACACCCTAATAATATGGCTCTATTCAATGAACCTAAATTTGGCCCCAAATCAACTAAAACATAATCTATCTCATTTTTTATACCAAAATCTTTTATCATTCTCAATAATGATGAAGTTACACGGAACCCCCTCTCTTGAGCGGCAAGAATTTGAGTCCATGCATTTGACAGTTCTCCTTCAAAATCAGACAATAATAAATCTCCTATGAAAACCCATATATTCCTATTTGGAACTCTATATGGTTCTACAATTTTCACATCGCCAGCACCAGTTACTATTGGAGCTATTGCTTGATAAAGACTGTTTCCATGATCACTCCAAGCATTGTCTATCGTTTCATCAGAACAAATATGTGCCGTCAAATTGCATTGAGGATCTAAGTCTGCAAAAAGAACTTTTTTCCCAATTCTTTCAAGAGCATATCCCAAATGAAATGTAAAAGTGGTTTTTCCAACCCCACCTTTATTATTAAAAAAAGCTATAGTTTTCATTGTTTAATGATTAAATTTATTGATTTATGACAAAAATAAGAAGGAATATTCATTACATAACATGATATTCACAATATTTAACATCTATTTTACATCAATTATTTTTACCTTATTTCACCATATTTTATAATACGCCCCAACTCCAACATAAGGCGATAAACCATCTCGACCAATCCCATAACCGGCCATGATACCTATTCCCCAGCGACGGGATGACTGCCGTTTCGTGATATACATTGTTTCCTGAAAAACATCAATACTATCAAGCGACGGATTGTATCCCGATACCCAAGCATGATAATCGTCCGTCAAGTATTCTTTCTGAGTGATCGGTACCGGCACATAGATCGTGTCAATCTTATCCTGCCCTTTCTCTTTAATGACGATCGGATAGGGTATTTCGACCTCTCCTACTTCGATTTCAAAGGAAGCTACCGGCAGAACCGTTCTCAAGGTGTCAATTACCGTATCACGTTCAATTTGTACATTTTTTACACATGTACTCCGAATATGGTAGCCCGCTATAAAGCTGGCTACCAACCCGATCAACAATAGTGTGACATACCAGGATTTCATAGCAAAATCCATCCTGTTATAACATCCGGCATATCAGCTTCTACGCCGTTTTCAACATACGACATAGCAGCGACAATGCGAATCATTATCTCTCTGTTCTCAGGATATACAAGCTCGTCAGCTGGAATACCGCTTCTTTCTGCCACCACCCTGATATAATTCTCCGTATGGTTCTCGTTTGTCGGAGCCCACCGGCTAATCATCTTGCGGATGGTGTCCAGTTTGTAATTGCGGATATAATTCCGTAAGATTACGAACATCGCCCGGTATCCGTAAGCCATTGTTGTAAATTGCTTAAACGACTTATCCTTGCTTGGTCTCACCTCGCCCTGAAATAAGTCGCCATTGATCCGGATATTTCCGGGATTGTTATTTCTAAGTCCTCTTGCTGTCATAATAAATTCCTCCATTATTTAATTACACATTAATCTGTCGATTTTACTAAAACTCGCTGGGTGGTTCACGATCTGAACATCCATGCTTGTTACACTTGCGAAATTCCAACGCGTTGTTCTTGATCATAAGCTCCGTATTCTTCTCGGTCAACTCCCGGACACGCCCTCGGTATTCGTCTATCTTTTCATACAGGGAATCAATTTTAGCATCCAGTTCGCCGACGCGACGTTCTTTCTTTTCGTATAGCTCTTTCCATTCAGCAGCATATTGCGTGATATTGTCCGCTTCCGCCTTTTTAGCTTCAGCAGCAGCCTTGCGCTTGTTATATTCCCGGTAGCCCCAGTAGCCGGCAACGGGGATCAGTACGGCGGTTACAAAGCCGCCTATCACGTTCGACAGGCGGCTAAGGGTTGTCAATAATTCTTCTTCCATATCTTTATATGCAAATTAATACACAGAGATAAACAGCCACCAATGAAGAAATCTCAATCCAAAACATCGGCTTACTTTGATAGAACTTATACCAGAATGTGCCTTCTTTTTCTTTGGCAATGTTTAATGCAGCATATCCAATATAGGTAAGCCATACAAATAACATAGGCCATAAGTTAAGTGACATCCAAATCTGAGAAAATAATATTGCCATCATTGCGCCAGCTATGTGTCCCCGGTATTGGAATTTATCCGCTTTGTAATCTGGGAAACACCCGACAACGATCATCCCGGCCAGCGCCAGGTAAGTGAGAAACTCCGTGCCCGGCTTACTGACCTCCAATATCACCGGCATTAACACCATAGGACAAGCCCACATTGTGAAGCGAAACCATCCTTTGTGTTCTATTGCGTAATAAGTTGCACTGATAGAGTAAGGTACACCTTTTGCCTTTATACAAACTGCTGCCGTATAAACTGCGATAACCAAAAAAGAAATAATTAATAATAACATGATTTTCAAACTTTATTGTTTAACTTTGTTTCCGGAGACCCTCGGTCCCCTAATTTTCTTTTTTTACAGCCTCCAATCTGTGATAGCCTGGAGGCTGTTTTATTATTCTTTCGCCACCGAACATTTTATATCTCCATTTGTTTTAAAAGAAAATACCCAACCTGGGGTTGGCGATTATCAATATTTTTTCTGAATATACATTTGCTGTCTTTCTGCTGTGACAGCCCAAAGACAGTGTCACTAATTTATTAATACGGCCTTGCAGGCGGAATGAAGTTTGATGTCCAACGGGCAATATTACTGATGCGAAACTCGTCAATCATACCGTTCAGATACAATCCATAATCCCGATATTTTCCGATCATTAAAGAACTATAGTACCCTGAAACCATCGTTGATGTGAAACCAGACGCATACACTCCATTTACATACACTTTCCAATATCGAGATTGTGACCTGACGATCGCAAGATGAACCCACTGATCCCGTGGCATCGTAAAATAGCATATTGCATCCCCTCGGGTTCCACCATACTGCAATCCAAAGAAAATGCGTCCGTCAGATTCCTCCATTATATCAAAGCTGTAACTTCCACCACCATTGCCTTTTGACATTATACCGTTTCTCACACCACTTTTCAGTTTAATCCAAAAATCGACGGTATAGTTTGGATATAGGGACTCGTTTATGGCATTCGTTCCACTTACCTTTACATACCCGTTTCCTGAAAACGAAACGCAATTCTTGAATTTTCCCACTACATAGGACATATTACTACCAACATAAGGCTTGCCTGAGACTTCATCTTTCAATGATCCATCAAAATGTAGCAACAGCAAAGTATTCTTGTCTACTTTCTTCCGTCCCATCATCGATCTTATCATACCAACCTCCTTTCCGCCGAAAGTCGGTCAGATACTTGAGTTAAGAGGTGTTTACCCCCCCCCCCATTAACATTTGTAAACAATTATTTCTCATGACTTTATCTCCTATTTTTTAGTCGTTAATATCCTGTTTCATCTTTTTCAACGGCAGATCATTCTTCGTAAGCCCAATAGCGGATCAGGACAGTGCCATCACCGCCGTTACCGTAAGTACCACAACCGCCACCACCGTAACCGCCACTTTTTCTATTGCCATTTCCAGTTCCGCATCCTTTGTCGTAATCGGATTCTCCACCCATGCCCCCATTTATATTTCTGTCTGAACCACCACCTCCGGCATTTCGTTTCCCAGTAGGTTCGCCAAAATCGCGGGTTGTATGCCTTTGACCCTTTCCTCCGCCATATAGGGAACCAGCTGGATAGAGAGAGCCATTTTCATTGCGGCTGCCGATTCCGTTAGATCCATCAGAACCCGCTTTAGCCGTATCTGAATCATCTCCTGCTCCGCCACTTCCGCCATTGCCACCAGTATATGCTCCGGCATTACTTCCGCCTGGATAACCATTACCCGCACCATTTCCGCCATTAGCTCTATAACTTGAATTTAAGAATTGAGAGTATCCACCGTTGGGGGCAACTTCAGAATACCCTCCAATTCCTCCTTTCCCAACTGTTATCGGAATTGACTGACCCGGTGCAACAGAGATAGCATCACCGTCTCTCCATCCGGATGTATCTTTTTTGAAGGTTTTAGTATAGCCGCCACCTCCACCGCTTCCATTATGTCCTGCACCCCCTCCTCCGACAAGAAACACATCAACCTCCCTACATCCTTTAGGTACGATCCAGGTATAATTCCCGGCAGGATAGAACCTCTTGGTGAACAACTGCAACTTCTTCCGTCCCATCATCGACCGTCTCATCTACGCCCTCCTTTCTTACGATAAGAGGTCGTAACTTCTTTATTTAGAGAGCATTTTACCCCCCCCCCGTTTAACTTTTAATAACATAACCTGTTTCATTGCTTTACCTCCTGTACAATTGTGGGCAAGTCTTTCAAGTCGTTCGGATAACCTGTAACGGTTGTCAGAATGCAGAGATAGATCACACCGTATTGTTCATAATATTTGTCTTTCTCGAATGCCATACCCTGCACGTATGGAATAGGATCATCAAGCGTGCCTGCGTGCTCAGCTTCAACGATCTTATACAGTGAAGCAGTTTCTATGCCCGGTTTCCAATCGGCTTGCAGCTTGTGCTTTTGTATCACTTCAAACAAAGTGTCGCTTTCTCCTTCCACTACTCGAAGCCGGAAGCCTATTTTAACTTCCTTGCCAAACTCTGCATCTTTCTCACCCCAAATGGGGAATAAGACCTGCATCTCCAACGCTTGGCTGGCTGTGAGAGACACGCTGTTCATCATCGCACGGGCAAAGGTCACTGCCTGCGCTTCCGGGGATTTAGCGATTGCCTTATCTGCTTTAGTTTGCAAGGCTGCCGTTGTTGTATGGATCATTTCAGGATAGCCTTCCACCACGATAGCTTCGACCTCCTCGGCTGTTTGGGCGGCATCGATACGGGATAGCAAGCCGTCTGTCACCTTGGCGCACTGCTCCGAATAGTCCGCTATTTCGTCAAGAGCAACCGTTAAGATATTCGAGGCGTACAGATGACCGCCTACTTCGACTTCTTCCTGCCGGCCACACTTGTCTTTCAGACGAAGCGTATCACCGGCATAGGCATCCTGTTCGTCGATGTAGTAATGATGGATGTCTTTGTCGTAGATTTCCTGCCGTTTGGCATCACGGGCACGCCAGAGCAATTCTTCCGGAGTCGGTTCAGGTTCTGGAGTGGGCTGCATGTGCCAACACTCCAACGGGGTTGCATCCGGATGTTCGTTGTGGTACTGTTCCTGTTCTTCTGAGAGCGGAAGATAAGCCCCAACCTCATAATCGTCTATATCTGTACTTATGAGATAGGAATCAGGAAGTTTTACTTTCGTTTTCCAAAAATTAATGTCTTTATGAATGTATATCATATTGCTATTCTTAATTGTGATAATATAAACAAATTATACCCTGTCCTCCTTTTCCTCCTTTACGTGACAGACCACCACCTCCTCCGCCACCAGCTCCAATGCCACCATTTCCGCCATTCGTAGGATTGCTTGACCCTGAATTTCCACCATTTCCACCTGATTCAAGACCTGCCGCCCCACCACCTGCTCCAGATCCATCCGAACCAGATCCGTTCGAGCCTTTCCCCGAAGTTCCACCTCCTCCAAATAGGCCAATGGGAATAAGTACATTGTTATATTTATATCCTGTACCACCTTGATAAGATTGACTATTTCCACCTTTATAACCGCCCATACCATCTGCATTACTTACACTGTTTCCACCGGTCATTCCTGACGATGAATTTCCATTACCCGACATAGATGCGCCTGAACCACCAGCATAACCGTAAGAACCATTCCAATAACCAGTAGAGCCTCCACCATTATTACAAATCGCGATATCGGAAGATGGGTTTTCTACCAACTTTGATAGAATGGTATATATACTGCCTGGTATTTTAGAGCCATTACCAAGCCCTCCTGCTCCCTCACTATTACCTCTTTGCCCTCCAGCACAGATTATCGTATCCCCGTTTATTTCAAGAGTTGTACTATCCCCATCAGTTTGTGCATTTACAGGCTTTGCAATTTTACAAGTCAAAGTTTTCGGTAGCAAAGAGATTTTTATATTACGAGCAAATGCTATTGTTCCAGAAGCTCCACCGCCACCACTGTTTGTGCCACCTCCGCCGCCACCTCCAACGATTAGCAAATCCACAAACTTATATTTTTTCTCTATTATATAATTCTGTTGGATACCTAAAGGACTTACCAGCTTTACCAATTTAGGCACTGTATTATATAGATTACCTGATATCAATCTACGTTTCATCTCTTCCTGTTTTGAATTATACCCTAACTACTATTATCCCGTGTTCTTTCTTCAAGGATACACCTGTCGGTTTCCCGTTCGGTAACGTTACACTTGATTCCTCGGACTGCCAGCCAGAACCATTAGGGACCGGTTGGTCAAAGTCCGACCCGGAACTGTTCAAGATCGACAGATAGAATTCCTGCATTTCCGGTACGCTGGCGATATCGGCAAAGTTGATCGCTTGCGGGGATTTGCTTGTGTATTTGAAGCGAAGGTTATACGGTGATGACGGAAGAGCCGCCAGAGACTCGACATCGACATACTCTTTCAACCTCAAAGAGTCCGATACCTTCGTTTTCTCTTCATTGCTGTAATTATTATCCGTATGGACATAAGCAGCGTCCTTGACCGTATGGTCGTCATTCTGTAACTGGGATAGCCTTGTCGGAATCGCCTGCTGGACGTTTGTGATGCTCTGGTTCAGCCCGGCGATAATCCCTTGCAACGTCTGTGTGTCCTCCACGCTGGCAAGGAAGGCAATGATCTCGTTGAACGATTCGATGGCACTCGATGCGTCACCCGAAACGAGCGTGTTGACTTGCTGCTGCAAGGCTGTCAGCGCGTTCCTGATTTCCGTGTCGTCGTAGCTTTCCCCGTCCTGTCCTTCGGCTACCACACCCGTATCCTCTTCGCCTATTTTCCAATGCTTGGTTTCCGGATCGATCGAAGGAACCGGGGCATCGTTTCCCCGAAGGTTCGGGGTGTCGAACTTACCTTCAGCCGTCGTGATCGTCAGGATATAGGTCGTGGCATCATTCGTTTTAACCGTGACCTTCACCTCCTGCATGACGGCCGGCAGCTGGGCAAACGTATGAACGCCATCAGCCAGCTTCATGTTGAATTTACCGTTTTCCAAACGTTCAAATAACCAGACTGATGTAGGGTAGACGGTTACGTTATCGGCCCATTCGGCGGTCGTCTGTTCGATCTGTTGATAAATAAATGCACCTTTCTTACTCATTGCTTAAATATCCTTGTTTTATCGTTCGTACTGATTCATTGTAATAATTGGCTCCTGTCAGATAAACATTACCGGGCAAGGCTGTACCGCTGCCGGATTCCTGCCACGAGGCTTTTCCCCCGGCAAGATCATAAAGCCGGTAGAATACATATTCGCCATCTTCCGCTACACGTACTTCATCGCCGATACGAAAATTGATGGTTGTACCGTCGGTATTGACATAGCTCAATGTATTTTCGTCCGGGATAGCCTCCAACGTCGGGATCTCCGGTTTGTTCTTGATATAATTGGGCGATTCCTTTCCTGAGAGCCAATCAGGGCGAATACCGGAAACGATCCCTTCTGCAGCCTCGGCGGCAGTGTTGGCCCGATCAGCTGCCTCATTGGCTTTTTGAATAGAAATCTCTGTACTTGTTTCCCGCTTGGTTTCTTGACTTTGACGAATTTCCTCCTGGTTCTGGCGAACCACTTCCGCCGCTTCCCGCTCTTCTTCTGATACTCCACGGACTATTTCAGCCGCTTCCCGTACGGCTTCGGCCTTGATACGTTGCTCTTCGGATAAAGTACGAAGCGATTCAGCCTCGACACGGACTGATTCCGACTCTTTGCGTATGCTCTCGGCCTTCGTCCTTTCAACTTCTGTTTCCGTTCTTGTCTGTTCCGCCCTTACCCGACTGGCTTCTACCTGAACGCGAGACGATTCAGATTCTATCCTTGCTGTTTCGGCTTCCTTGCGCAAGTTTTCAGATGTATTTCGCTCACTCTCACTTGTTTTGCGTATGGTTTCAGCCTCCTTACGGACCGTTTCCGATTCCTTGCGTTCTGTTTCGGCAGTTTGTCGCTCTGATTCATTGCTTCCGCGAAGAGCTTCCGCCTCGGTCCGTTTCGTCTCGGAATCCTTACGGGCAATCTCGGAAGTGGAACGTTCCTGCTCAGCAGCAACCCTTTCGATCTCCGCTTCTATACGTGCTGCTTCCGCCTTGATTCGCTCCGCCTCCTGTTCACAGACTTCCACGTTCGTTTGTTCGGTAGCCTCGGCGGCCGCATTGGCCCGGTCCGCCCCGGCATTGGCAACTTCGGCAGCTTCCAGTGCCGGAGCCTGGAACTCGGTCAGTACATCATCCGGCAATTCATGCCAAAGCTCTGCAATCTGGTCTTTCGTCAAGTCCGTAAAGTGCCAGCGAAGATCATCAATGGCAATTAACGACCGCCAGGACGTATCTTCCTCGCTCTTATATTTCCACTCCAAACCGGTGTCACCTTTGCGAAACTCCGGGGTTTCGCCCGCGTCACCTTTCAAATAGGACAATTGTATCAACGTCTTCCATTCGGACGGTTCGCCACCGGAAACACTCACCTTACGCCACTGGATGGCCGTTCGGTCCGCATCGACCTGGAACTCGACATCATGACCGTCCACACCTTTCAATATCTCAACGGCTACGCGGACCAGCTTGTAACTTGCTCCCAGGGATTGCAGGACGGGAAGTGACGTTATACCGGAAAGGCTCTTTACTTCCTCCCATTCGCCTGGATCCTTCGAATTGCTCGATATGAGCTTTTCGACCTCGACCGCGATCTTTCGTAAGTCTTCTATCGTGAGTGTCTTACCGTCCGATGTAATTATATCGCCTACTGCCATACGTGTTCCATTTTTTATTTAAAGTTCATTCCGCATCCGAAACCTGTACCGTCATTTGCTTCTTTTCCTGGAGCTTCTCTATCAGAATAGCAACAATACTTTTTTGTTCTTCACCCGTCAATGCATCCGGATCAGAAAGCGACAAGGTCAGACGTTTTCCTTCCGAGTAGTTCATATACCCTACCTGTTTGTCGTCCTTCTTTATGTAAGAGACAAACGAATGTTTGTTTTCCGAGAGGTCATGGGTTGCCATATATTCGGCCGACACATTACCGGATTGGACTGTTCCGTTTGATGTCAATACCTGTGTTTCCATATGCCTACTTTTTTTCTATCAGTTCTACAATCTGTCCATATCCCCCCGGATTGAGCACCGCAGCGGCCTGCTTAACCAAAGCTGCTTCCTCGGCCGTCAGCTCCACTACGCCTTTTGCCTTGGATATCTTGCAATACAATTCATAGGAGGCAAGCTTCTGTTTCGCGACCATCTCGGCATCCGACGACGGACGGATAAAATCCCCGCTGAAAAGAAGCAGGCTTACCGTTTCATCTATCATCTTGGCTTTTTCTTCCTCGCCTTTTCTTTCTTTTATCTCTTCCCCGTTCCAAGCTTTGAACGGCACATGCAAATTCAGTTTCATAAATTTCTATTTTTTTGAGATTAAAAATTATCTGTATTAAAATCAACCGAACGTGGCTTTGTACAAGCAACGGCTATGCCATTGTCAAATACAAACCAAGTATCGCTGTTATCTATTCTATAAGCCCCTTTTAAGCCCCCTCTCACATTCCCTTTCGGACTCTTGGTGAAATATCCATCTGAATAGATATAGCCATCAAACCAAGCAGCCCAAACAGTGTCTCCGGATGGGTAAGAAGGAGATTGTTTGCTAGAACCATAAATCGCTGCTGAACCGGGAGCACGTCCTATCGCTTTCACTCCAAAACGGCCTTGTGTGGACGCTCCAAATGCGACATCAACCAATCCGTCATTATTATTACCATAACCCATTTTTATAGTGCGGGATTTATCCCCGAAATAATCCAAACCTTCCCATACAAGACGATTATTTATTATCTTGAAAAGGCCAATCTGGCCACCGTTCGCCGTAATTGTCCCGCTAAACGTCCCGTTTTTGGCAGTCATATTTCCAGATCCGTCTATGCTGAAGCCACTATTAACAGTAGTATAACCTTCCAAATGTATCTGGTCTGCACCTATTGCGACCGTGCTTAACTGCTTGCCTACATATGTGGAAACATAAGCCTGAGTCACCAGCCCCCTATCGTTAACTTCTTCCGCAAAAAGCGAAGCGAATCCCGACTTGGTGATGAAACCAGAGGTCTTTACATATCGGTCCAAATTGTTCACGTCAGTCGTTACCGCCTCAATACTATCCGCCTGGATGTCGATCTGGCTTTGCAGTTGTTGTTTAAGACTGTTAGTCCCGTTTTGGTATTCTGAATAGGTCACACGGGCATTGATATCGTCCGCCATGATACTAAGCTGGCTGTCATAGCGGCTCGTGATCAATCCTTCGGAATCCTTGATCTGTTTCGTGGCCCATAGCTTGATCCGCTCCTCGCTCTGCTCTATGCCGGTGACAAGGTAGAGGAACGCGTCAGCCGCACTATCGTTACGGAGCGTCACGCCGTATATCAGTATTTCTCCTGTAAAAGCAATGTCGAAATCACCTTTCTCATCCCACATACCGGTATGGTAATAAAGGGTATAACCGCCCGAAGGAGGCAAACTTTCTTCTTTGTAAAGTTCCGATCCGGACACCCCGGCACGCAATGTACCTGCCCTTAATACCCGGTAATGGAAAGAGAAAGAATAGGTGTATTTTCCATCCTCGCTCGGATTGGAATGCATCGGGATATCCATTAGGTCGTTTGCCTGACCGACACTACTGTTCAGAATCCTCAAGACACGACGGTTTCCGTCACGGTACATACCAACATACGTTTCTTTATCCACATAGAAAGAGGACGGCAGCCAAAGCCATCCATCTTTGACTGGGATGTAATGCACCAGGCTCTTCGTATCCCAATAATAGGTGTTGGACGCAAACGAAGGGTTCCGGAGGATATTCCCCTTTTCCCCAGATATATCATTTCGTACACCCTCTATCTCGCTACGGAGCTTGCCTTCCATCACTTCGAATGTCTGCTCAATGGTGCTTCCGTCTTCCAGGTAATAGGTGCTATGCTGAAAGATACCACCATTAATATAGATGCCATGCCCTGTAAGGGTACGCCCGTTGACCGTCAGCCCCCCCAGATTCCCGATGCGGACCTTCGTATTGTCGGCTATGAGTTGCGGACTGGTTACTTCATCGAGCACATCTATATAAGGAGCATAATCGTCGGAAGAAGTCAAATAGATAAGCCCCTGGCGATTCTTCTCCTCAAGGTTACCCATACGGAACGCCACGTCACCTGCCTTTGGCACGCTCCCGCCCTCGATCACTTTAAGGTCGAACCTCTCCGATGTCACGTTTTCCACTTCGGCAAACAAGTAACGGATTCCACCTTTCCCGTCCCGTTGCTGGATACGAACAAGGTCACCATCCCGAAGATTCATGAACATTTCGCCCCCCATATCGTCCATCTCACAGCGATAACGACGTGTTCCGAGCGGAGTGACCGTCTTTATTTTGTTAAAATCTGACACGATATGGGAACCGTTCAGCCCCAACACTTGGGAATAAACCAGCTCGTAGACTTTAAATGTCTTCCGCACCGTCCAGTTGTCCACCGTACCGGAAGCTGTAGGCGAATCAATACGCCAGCCATAACCGAACATACCGGAAGCAAAATCACGGCTGCCTATGGAGTTACCTATAATTGCATCCGAACGGATCACAGCCGATTCACCTTCAATACCACCATCAGCCGTAATTTTCCAACCATTTCCCCCTTCAATACCGGTCAAAAAGTCAGGTGAACCGATACTTTCATGAAATCGGATGTTTCCTAATGCGTAATCGTCTATATCTTTACGGATAAACATGCCATCCATTTCTATAATGGCACCACGTATAGCGTCTTCTATCTCCTTCAGTGCCCGAAGTGCCGTAAAAGCATTCGTATCCGATGGCCGGATATCATCGTTCAGCTTTATATGATAAATACCACTACCACCAGTCCCCGGAGTACCGATACTCGCGATTACTTTTGGCTTAATTTTAAGTATAAGATTATCATTTTCAACCTCATACAACAAATCACCCTTATCTTCATCTAACTGATATCTCATTGTATTTTCGGAAGGACTTGAACTGCTATTTTCAACATTTGCTCAGCGACATTAGGCATCTCGAATATATTATATACCAAATAAGCACAAGCGTAACAAATCGCGGGCATTAATGATTCACCGTAATTCGAAAGACTATCATCAGATAAGTCCGTCATGCTTTTTACATAATTGAAATATTGTAATTCACCGGATGGAAAACATTCTATACACAGCCCTGTCTTATTATGAGAAAAAACGCATGAAGGTTTATTTACACCACTTCGGGTAACGGCATTGTGTTGAATTTTATAGTCTTCACTTCCAAATGGAGAAACTCTCTGGACCTCTCTTTTCCATCCCGAAAGACGTAGAGACACAAAACGTAAAAAATCTTGCGGTAAAGGAATTACCGTACAACCTTCACTACTTGTTCCGCCAGATGTCATATTTCCGGTGTTCAACAAAGCAATAGAGACATTTTCATCCTGTGCTATGAGATTTATAGCATCAGGTATAACAGATTCTATATACTCTGCCAGCTTTACTGTATCTTCTGATAACAATGAGAGATTTTCTTCCTCGCCTATCTCATTCATTATCGCTCTGGTTTTATCTATTATACCCTGCTTTGTCATGATTATCTCATATTAGGGAATGATACACTCTTTTTCTTGGCCGCTTCTTTTACATCCTGTTTACTCTTCAGAGAATCTAACTGGACACCATGCTTGGTGACTAACACGTTTATAGCATCCTGAACACGCGTAATGTAATTATACTCTTTTACCTTACCGTTGCTTGCTACTCTCTCTTTAGACTGCATAGGCGAAATTACTTCAAGAAAGAAAAGCTCACCATACCTTGGGTCTGACTCTATTGCATCTTGCAACCGTTTGTCAGAAGTTACAAATCTCGCAGATACCCGTGATACCCCAGATGGAACACCTCCTGTAAATTCAATACGTCTTGGAATACCACCTACATTAATAATCGTCGAAAGTTCGGCAGACGATGTACCATATATTTTCTTATACATAACCTTATCTCTATCTAAAAAGGGAGAATCTAAAAAATACAGAATCCCCCTTTTCTAATTAAACATTAATTATCAGGCTCCGATATAGACATCTCCATCATACTTTACCCATTTTGTCCCATTCCACTGAGCCAACATACCGGCCTTCAGCTCATCGTTGGTTCCAGTCGATGCGACATCCTTCTTCAAGTACAGGATAGCGCCTTCCTTATTTCCCTCACTTGGCAAAGTCGCACCATCATTTGTTTTTGCCTTTACAAGATCTGGTTCCGCATCATTGAAACCGGACGTGTTCGGCTTGATCAGCAGATGACTGTATCCTTTCAACGTTAAACAGTCTGTCTGAATCGTAACATTGCGTTCGGCAGCTTCGCCCTGCGTTTCCATATTGATATTCCGTCGCTCCTCCTCCATTTTGTAGAGAACCAACATATCAAGATCAAGACAAATACCGATCTCCGACAAACCGACTTCGTCCAGAATAGGCAAATGGACAACATTCATCGTTCCGAAAGAGCTTTCGAAGGCTTGGAATTTGATACCCCATTTCTCTCTGGATTTCACGTTAATATCTTTCGTCAACGTGTAATCGACTTTCATCATATCTTCCAACAAATCCTTGCCGACACCTACAAAGGCTTCCTTGCTTCCGTTGTTACCGGTAAATTTCATTTTGGTAATACCGATAAAATCCGCAAAGCTGAACTTACCTTTCGTATATTCATAGTGTTTCTTGATGGACCACATGATACCCTCCTGAAAATACACGTTTTCAATTCCACGATTCGGATATTGCGCATCCTTGATCGCGATCTTACCCTTGATACCCAGCAAATAGGACACTTCGCATTTGCGACGGAATTCCCAAAGGTCATTTTCCATCACATCTTCCTTATCCCAGGCCACCTTTTTCTTTACATTCTCAAAATATTCGGTAAACTTGGTGTTGGACATCTTCCGCTGCATATAGACTTCGCGAGGCGTAGGCGCCTGATTGGTCGGAGGACAGAACAACTGGCTTTCGCTGCCGGCCTTGGCCATACAATACAAGGCCGTGCCCTCCGGAATAGAAGGAACATAACATTCCACGTCTGCCGGGTTTTGCTTTTTCCCATTAATGGCCACAACTACAGGAAGCCCCGACGAAGCATCCAGTGCCACAACATAAAGCATCAGATCCACACCAGGAGTGACCGTCGAACCGTCACTTGCATAACCGTCCACTCCACGAACGTTGATTGTGTCATATACGTTAAACACACTGCCGTCCGCGGCATCAATAGGCAATGCTACACGTTTTTTACTTGCAGATTCCGTATGTTCAGCGTTCGTGATACAAGTGATACGGGAAGCATCGATATTATAATGCTTGACAACATAATTCGTTTTTCTCTTTTTCTTTGCCGCTTTTCGGGCAACCGTATCAATCGGGAAAAAATCAGGACGGAATTTCGCAATATCCTCGTCTATGTCTTCAGCTATGATATCGCCCGTTTCACCACCTCTTTCCAAAGTGGTCACAGAAGCATCCTGCCCTCCTAACTGTGTTTGCAAACCCTCATGGCCTTCCGTAGCCGTACCCCCTTCTGGTGCTGGCGGAGCAACAGTCACCCCTTCAGCCATAAGGACAGATGCATCTCCAAACGCAATCCCAAGAATCATTAACACCAAGGATAAAATAAATCCCTTTTCGTTTCTCACATAATTTACAAATTTTCCCATCGCTTTACTTATTAAAAATTGATTAATCATTCCATACGCTCGACTTGTAAGAAGGCTTTTTTTCGGCACGTTTAACCGTTGAAGCGGTGCTTGCTCCTAATCTTGGCAATCCGTCACCGGCATTATCCTTTCTCATCCTGTCAATCTTTTGATTTCTCCCTGCAACAACACCAGACTGAAAAGATTCTTCAATGTCTGTCTTATAATTCATGGCATTGTACAACATTTCCAACAGTTCGGTAGTGTAGTTTCCTTTGAAAATGGGCTCAAGTATCCGGCTGTAGGCACTGTCAAGAAATTCATCGATATCGATTTTTCTGGATGTGGCAAATTCATCCAGAACCGGTAAACTCGCTTCAATATTTACATCGTATTCCTCTTTGCTTTTACGCATGGATTCCAATTCTTCCATGCGCTCTTTCTCGGCATTCTGCAAATCATTCCACTCGTCCGAACCTTCTTCTGCTCCCAAAATATCCTTTCCGAAATATCGTACAAGAGCCGAAGTTGCCCCCCTTTTGCCGCCAGCCATGTCCGAAAGGACTTGTGCAAGGCGCGGGTCTTTTGAAAGTATTTCGGTCATGCGCTCCTGTGATTCGTCATTCTTTTGCCGATAATCAAGCATGTCAGAATAAACAGAGTCTTCGTCTTCACCGTAAGACTCTCCCATACGAGAACGCATATAATCCAAATAAGCCTGTTTCTTGGAAGGTTTATTTGTCGCCCCTGAAGATTCCACAGGTACTTTTTCTTCTTCGTTTCCTACATTATTATCCATGAAATAATATTTAAAGTATTACTTTAGCAAAGTAAAGACATTATTTTGTGGTTTAATATGTTATAATGTTATATATTTGAGCCATTATAACAAACCAAAGCATTTTTTCATGGCAAAAACAGAGAACTGGCAAAAAAAAGATGATGTATTTAAGGCATACGAAAGGGCAATAAAAGAATTGGGGGATGTTGCACGCCGGGTTCCCAAAAATACGATCATAGAAAAAGCGATGTCTTATCCGGCTCCAAGGTATTACATCACCTTAGAAGTCGCTATCAGAAACATATCGCTTATGTATAGAGGGATACAACCGGACATGTACAACCCCATGAAAATAGACATGTACGACAGTATTTTCAGGAAATTTGTTGCAAAAGGGCTAAAATATCCGGGATATAGCTATTTGGAAACCATCATCAATAATGAAGCTCCTTCTTTCTATATCGAAAAAAGGCAATTTGTACGCATTATTAATCCTTAATTCCGCAACACTATTATAAAATATTTTTTTTAAGTACCTGAGCAACAAAAAGTTGCTCAGGATTTTGCCA
>ENA-UEPH01000653-UEPH01000653.1-human-gut-metagenome-genome-assembly--contig:-NODE-653-length-38875-cov-21.879066_pt1 | contig 38875 bp, 35 predicted proteins | sample MGYA00242891_ERZ507898 | MGnify/ENA primary metagenome ERZ507898 (study PRJEB26167, sample SAMN06115411) | human gut metagenome | host: Homo sapiens | place: China:Guizhou | collected 2014-10-15...
GAGGTCTAAGCGTCTTATCCAATTCAAAAGTATACGAAACACCCCCGGTGTGCATCCGCGCACCGGGGGTGTTTTTGCTTGGGGGGGGGACAATAGCGAAACGGCGTGACTGAGCAGCTGGAAAAAACGAATTGATCTATGATCGAGAGAGGACGTCCGGGTAGAAAGTGGTTCGGACTTTTCTCGCATATTTCAAAGCCGCGGTAGACTTGTTATAGACTTTGTGGTATCATAAGTATGAAAAAAGAGCGGCAAATCGAAAGCTATGGAGGCGGCGCTATGCGTAAAATGACAGTAAAACAAGCCAGAAAAGTGAGAGACGCGCTGATGATTGGCGGTACCATAATTGTGCTGCTGGCATATTTTTGGAAACCTTTCGTTTGCGTTGGCGTTATAGTAGGACTTTCGGGCTTGATTCCACATTTCCTTTATAACAGATGTCCCCATTGTGGCAAGCAACTTTACAGAAATGAGGGAAAGTATTGTCAGTATTGCGGGAAACAACTTGATGACTAAATTTAAAATTTACCGAACTGATAAAATCTCATCAGAAACGAAAAGGCACGTTTCTGTACGCTGTTATCGAGAGTCACGCGTCCCGGACCGGATCATTTGGCCCTAGCGAGGCTTTGCCGCGAATATCAATAAACCCTCCGTATGCGCTACGTCATGCGGAGGGCTTTGCGTTTTATGAACTCCGGGTGTCGTTCCGGGGATACTTCTTATGCTGCGGAGTCAAAGGCTTCTTCCATCAGGAAGATGGTGCCGTCCTTTCCGCTTTCCACAATGGCGTACTGGCGGAGGGCGCCGTCCGCGTCCACATAGGAAACGCCCCGGTTGGGGATCGTTTCCACAAAGGGAATGGCCAGCAGGAGGGGACGGCCCGGGGAAAGGGCATCCGCCGTGTAGAGGTCATCCTCGCGGGTGAGCGTGAGCAGTTCGCTGTCCTCCCGGAAACCCACGATGAAATAGTGGAAGTCCGTGACGGAGCGGGTGGGCAGGAGAACGATCTCCGCCATGGGGTCCGCCTCCCGGTAAGCGTCATAGCCGCCCTCCGTCAGACCGGCATCCTCTGCGGGAAGGACGGAGAGGGCCTCGCCTTCTAAGGCGGGGGGTTCGGTCTGGGCGGGAGGCTCGGATGGCTCTGCCTGCTGGGGCGGCTGCTCCGGGGCGTGATCTGCTGGTTGGCCGCAGGCTGCCAGACACAGCAGCAGGAAAACGGCCGTCAACAGGGCCAGGATGCGTTTCATGGGATCACTCCTTTACAAGCGGGAAAGCTCAGTCCTTGTCCTTGGCGGCTTCGATGGCCTTGACCTCCTTCAAGGTCCAGCCGGAAACCGTCAGGTCGGCGGCCATCACCGGGTCCACAGGGACAGCCAGATACATATTGTTGCCATAGGTATAAGCGCCGGAGGTGACGCCGATGACCTGACCGTGGGCGTTCATCAGCGCGCCGCCGCTGCTGCCCCGGGAAATGTCGGCGGAGTTGACAATGCAGGGCAGGGCATAACGGTCCAGCTCATGAGCGGTGGAGCCGATGATGCCGGAGCTGATGGCCAGCCCCAGACCCAGAGGGTTGCCGATGGCGTACACCGGATCGCCGGGGCGGATGTCCGCCGTGCCCACCAGATCCAGATAGTTGAAAGCGGAGGTGGTGCGGCGGGACTGATTGGTCCGGGAGACCTTGATTACGGCGATGTCGATACCGGTATCGTAGTAGAGGACCCGCTCTACCTCGTAGGTTTCTCCGTTGAGGAGGGTGGCGGTGGCCTTGATGGAATCTTCGATGGAGTGATAGTTGGTGACGGCCAGACCGTCGGCGCTGATGAAGAAGCCGCTGGCGTCGGCGGAGGAGACCTCATCGTGGACCTGCTCCTCTGTCTCATACAGGCTGAGCTGGAAGGCGGCGGAGAGGTAGCGGTCCGCCAGCTGGCGGGCGGTATAGTCCTTGTTCAGCAGGCCCAGAGCGTTGGCGGCGGAGGCGGTGCAGACACCGAGGTCCATCAGGCGGGAGAGCACCGTTGTTTCCGTTCCCTTATAACAGAAATCCAGCGCGTCATAAATGGCTTCCGCCAGATCGCCCATGGAGAGGATGCCAATTAGCTGGCGGCCGGTGAGTCCGATCCGCCAGGCGAAGGCTGCGGCGTCGGAGATCTCAAAGTCCCCGGTCTTGTCGCTGTAGCCCAGCATCCGCAGCAGCATAGCACACCAGGCGTCGGCGTTCAGGTGACCGTTGGGATCAAACTGTACGTTGCTGACGCCGGAGATCCAGCCCCGGCGGTTGGCGTAGTTCGCAGCGGTGCGGGCCCAGTCCGGCACATCCCGGAAACCGGCAAACCAGCCGTCAGTGTCCGGCTTTTTCTCGCCGCCGGCCAGACGAACCAGCAGCACGGCGGCCTGAGCCCGGGTGGCGGGCTTCGTCAGATCCCGACTGGGATCTTCGGAGAGCAGATGCAGCACCGTCAGGGCATCAGCCCGGCGGGCAGCATCCCCGGTCTGGGCGCTGGCCATGGGGACGGTGCAGATGAGAAGCATCACCGCGCACAGCGCGGATAACAGTCGTTTTTTCATGAAAAAGGCTCCTTTTGGATTTGGTGGCCTACATTGTAGCACCGAATGGACCGGATTGCAAGACACCGGAGCGTTGGGCAAAAGAGGGGGGAGATGGACGGTAGACAGCAATCAAAAAAACTGGTATGATAAACGTATCGAAGAAACAAACTTAACTTTATGATAAGGAGTGACTTAAAATGGAACTGAAAGACATTTTGAGCAAGTGCGATCACACGCTTCTGGCCCAGACGGCCACCTGGGACGAGATCAAGGCCATCTGCGACGACGGCATGAAGTACGGCTGCGCCAGTGTGTGCATCCCTGCCAGCTATGTGAAGCAGGCGGCGGAGTATGTGGCGGGCAAGCTGCCTATCTGCACCGTCATCGGCTTCCCCAACGGCTATGACACCACCGCGGCCAAGTGCTTCATGGCCGCCGACGCCGTGAACAACGGCGCGGAGGAGGTGGACATGGTCATCAATCTCGGCTGGGTGAAGGACCGGAAGTGGGAGGACTTGCTCTCGGAAATCAAGGCCATAAAGGAGGCCTGCCACGGCAAGCTGCTGAAGGTCATCATCGAGTGCTGCTTCCTCACCGACGAGGAGAAGATCAAGCTGTGCGAGATCGTCACCGCCTCCGGCGCGGACTACATCAAGACCTCCACCGGCTTCGGTGGGGGCGGCGCCACCCGTGAGGACGTGGCCCTGTTCGCCAAGCACGTGGGCCCCAATGTGAAGATCAAGGCTGCCGGCGGCATCGCCAATTTGCAGGACGCGGAGGACTTCGTGAATCTGGGGGCCTCCCGTCTGGGCACCAGCCGCATCGTGAAGGCCGTAAAGGCCATGGAAAAATAAAAGGAGGATACTATGGGAACGCCGCATAATGAAGCCAAGAAGGGCGATTTCGCCAAAACCGTACTGATGCCCGGAGACCCCCTGCGCTCCAAGTTCATCGCGGAGACCTTCCTGACGGATTTGAAGCTGGTAAACAACGTCCGGGGCGTTCAGGGCTATACCGGCCTGTATAGGGGCGTGCCGGTGAGCGTCATGGCCTCCGGCATGGGAATGCCCTCCATCGGTATTTATTCTTACGAGCTGTATACCCAGTATGATGTGGAGAATATCATCCGCGTGGGCAGCGCCGGAGCCCTGCGGGCAGATCTGGAGCTGGGCAGCGTGGTGGCCGGTCAGGGCACCTGTGCCAACTCCGCCTATTTAGAGCAGTATGAGCTGGGCGGCACCTTTGCCCCCATTGCGGACTTCGACCTGCTGATGGCGGCAGTGGAAAGCGCCAAGGAGCTGGGGGTGAAGATGCCTGTGGGCAACCTCTATTCCTCCGACACCTTCTACGATGCCGCCGGACGAAATATGCGCTTCCAGAAGATGGGTGTCATGGCGGTGGAGATGGAGGCTGCGGCCCTGTACTGCAACGCTGCCTACACCGGCAAGCGGGCGCTGGCCATCTGCTCCATCTCCGACAATCTGGTGACGGGGGAGGAGCTGCCCCCGGCGGACCGGCAGAACACGTTCACCAACATGATGAAGATTGCGCTGGAAGTCGCCGTGAAGATGGCGGACTGAGACCGATAGACTGTTAACGCTTCCTGAAGGGAACACCCCGCCCGATCCCGGGCGGGGTGTTCTTTTATGCGTGAAAGATATGGCAAAATTGAAAACAATTCGGGTTTCTTATTGCATTGCCCGGGTGAAATTGTTATAATGACATAGACCCTTGAGGTCGACCCTTTTAAAGAGCTTGCACCCGGCTTCCGAAGCCATACATAGGCTGTGATCCCTCCGGGGAACACGGCACGGTGCGTTTCAGAGCGGGAGCGGACGTTAAAAGGAGAAAACATGAAAGAGGTAGATTCCAATGAAGAAGTTTCTTGCTTTGACTCTGGCATTGGTCATGTCTCTGTCCCTGGTAGCCTGCGGCGGTAAGAAGACCGACGATACCAAGACCGATGAACCTGACCAGAAGACCGAGCAGCCCGCAGAGAACGAGGGCGCCTATAAGGTCGCAATGATCACCGACTACGGCGACATCACCGACCAGTCCTTCAACCAGACCACCTATGAGGCCTGCAAGGCGTTTGCCGAGGACAACAGCATCGAGTTCAGCTACTTCAGGCCCGCCGGCGATAACACCGCCGACCGTGTCGCCATGATCGAAAAGGCCGTTGACGAAGGCTTCAACGTCATCGTCATGCCCGGCTATGCCTTCGGCGGCGCCATCGTTGAGGCCGCTCCCGAGTTCCCCGATGTGAAGTTCATCGCGCTCGACGTCGCCGCCGGCGATCTGCTCGAGACCGCCGTTGCCAAGGCCGGTGAGTCCTATGACTACAACCCCAGCAACTGGGATCTGAACAAGTACGTTGATATGAGCAACGTGTACTGCGCTGTGTACCAGGAAGAGCTGTGCGGCTACATGGCCGGTTACGCTGCTGTGAAGCTGGGCTACAAGAACCTGGGCTTCCTGGGTGGCATGGCTGTTCCCGCTGTTGTCCGTTATGGCTACGGCTTCGTGCAGGGCGTTGACGCCGCTGCCGCCGATCTGGGCCTGACTGATGTGAGCCTGAACTATGTCTATGGCGGCCAGTTCTTCGGTGACGCTGACATCACCGCTGTGATGGATACCTGGTATGCCGGCGGCACTGAGGTTGTCTTCGCCTGCGGCGGCGGTATCTACACCTCCGCTGTGGACGCTGCCAAGAAGGTTGGCGCTAAGGTCATCGGCGTGGACGTTGACCAGGCTGGCGTCATCGCTGGCTACGCCGGCGTGGAAGGCATGACCGTCACCTCCGCTATGAAGGGTCTGTATCCCACCACCTATGACACCCTGACTGACGTTATCGTCAACGGCAACTGGGATGCTTACAAGGGCAAGATCGCTACTCTGGGTCTGGTGTCCGGCGATGATCCCGAGCTGAACTATGTCCAGATCCCCATGGGTGAGGGCACTCAGTGGTCTGACAGCTTCACGCAGGATGACTACAAGGCCATGGTGAAGGATATGTTCGACGGCAAGATCACCGTTTCCAACGATGTGAGCAAGGCTCCCTCTGACTTCGCCACCGTGATCGCTGTGGAGGACCAGGGCGCTATCAAGGGCTAAGCGCAGAACGCAAATCTATATGCGAAAAGGAACGTCCGAAAGGACGTTCCTTTTTTATCCGCCAAAAGAAGGAGGTACGGAAAACCATTGGCGTCCCGGTGGAATAGGGTATTTCGGTTGTTGGAGCGGCTGGCAATCTTTTCGGGAACAGTTTGCGGAAAGCGGACGAGTCTCCCAATGGAAGCGCCCTGAGGAGACCACTCTTCAAAAAAATGATTCCGGCCGTCGATTTGCCTTTCTTTTTGAGCGGAGTTATAGTATACTGAACGTAATACTGGATGTGAGGGCAATATGCCGCTGCCGGTAAATGAACATGGTTTCCGTCCCCGCGAGATCCACACGGCGGGCCATTAAAACGGAAGGAGGGCGGTTTGACTTGGAAACGAATTACGCCATCGAAATGCTCCACATTACGAAGCGGTTCCCAGGCATCATCGCCAATGATGACATTACCCTTCAATTGAAAAAGGGTGAGATCCATGCCCTGCTGGGCGAAAACGGCGCGGGCAAGTCCACGCTGATGAGCGTGCTGTTCGGCCTGTATCAGCCGGAGGAGGGCACGATCAAGAAGGACGGCAAGGAGGTCTCTATCAAGGACCCCAATGACGCTAATGACTTGGGGATCGGTATGGTGCACCAGCACTTCAAGCTGGTGGACTGCTTTACGGTGCTGGACAACATCATCATGGGCGTGGAGCCTACGAAGCATGGCTTTCTCCAGAAAAAGGAGGCCCGGGAAAAGGTGCTGGCCCTCAGCGAGAAGTACGGTCTCCATGTGGACCCGGACGCTTTGATCGAGGACATCACCGTGGGTATGCAGCAGCGCACCGAGATCCTGAAAATGCTGTACCGGGACAATGAGATCCTGATCTTCGACGAGCCCACCGCCGTGCTGACGCCTCAGGAGATCGACGAGCTGATGCAGATCATGAAGAATCTGGCGGCGGAGGGGAAGTCCATCCTCTTTATTTCTCACAAGCTGGCGGAGATCATGGCGGTGGCGGACCGCTGCACCGTGCTCCGCAAGGGCAAGTACATCGGCACCGTCAATACGAAAGACACCACCCCGGCGGAGCTGTCCGCCATGATGGTGGGCCGCAACGTCAATTTCCATGTGGAAAAGAAGCCTGCGGAGCCGGGAGACGTGGTGCTGGAGGTCAAGAATATGACCATGGCCTCCAAGGTCCATAAGAACAACGCTGTGAAGAATGTGTCCTTCCAGGTGCGGCGGGGCGAGATCGTCTGCATTGCGGGTATCGACGGCAACGGCCAGACGGAATTGGTCTACGGCCTGACCGGTCTGGAACCGCTGGTGTCCGGCGAGCTTTTCCTCTGCGGGCAGGACATCACCCACACCTCCATCCGCAAGCGGAGCACCATGGGCATGAGCCACATCCCTGAGGACCGGCATAAGCACGGTCTGGTGCTGGACTATTCTCTGGAGGACAACATGGTACTCCAGCGGTACTTTGAGCCGGAATTCACCGACAAGGCGGGTTTCCTGCGGCGGAAGAACATCCGTGGCTACGCGGAGCGGCTGATCGAGCAGTATGACGTGCGCTCCGGTCAGGGTCCCGTTACCATTGCCCGCTCCATGTCCGGCGGCAACCAGCAGAAGGCCATCGTGGCCCGGGAGATCGACAAGGATCCGGAACTGCTGGTGGCAGTCCAGCCCACCCGCGGTCTGGACGTTGGCGCCATTGAGTACATCCACCGTCAGCTGGTCGCCCAGCGGGACGAGGGCAAGGCGGTGCTGCTGGTGAGTCTGGAGCTGGACGAGGTCATGGACGTACCCGACCGCATCCTTGTGATGTACGAGGGTGAGATCGTGGGCGAGCTGGACCCGAAAACCACCACCCAGGAGGAGCTGGGCCTCTACATGGCCGGCGCCAAGAGAGACGAGGTGAAGGCATGAAAAAGAATATTTTCAAGAGCAACGGCTTCCAATCGCTGCTGGCCTCTCTTTTGTGCATCGTGCTGGGTCTGTTCCTCGGCTATCTCGTGCTGCTGGTCATCAATCCCGCTGGCGCCGGCGAGGCGATCCTTACTGTGGTCAAAAACTTCCTGACCTATAAAAAGACATCCTCCCAGTTGAAATATCTGGGCAACACGCTGGTCAAGACCGCACCGCTGCTGATGTGCTCGCTGTCCATCCTGTTTGCCTATAAGGTGGGCCTGTTCAACATCGGCGTTGCGGGCCAGTACTGCTTCGGCGTGGCACTGAGCCTGTACGCGGCGCTGGGCTTGGGCTGGAGCTGGCTGCCCTGCCTGCTGGTGGCTATGGCCGGCGGCGCAGTGCTGGGGGCCATCTCCGGTGTGCTGAAGTCCTATTGCAACGTCAACGAGGTCATCTCCGGCATCATGCTGAACTGGATCGTCCTCTACCTGACCAATATGCTGCTGACCACGGTGAAAGAGGCCGCCAGCCCCTACACCATCGTGCTGGCCAACAACAACCCCTCTGCTGTGCTGCCCTCTCTGGGATTGGGGGCGCTGTTCAACAAGAATCAGTATGTGGGTCTGGCCATCCCCCTGTCCATTGTGATGGCGATTCTGATCTGGATCGTACTGGATAAGACCAGATTCGGCTATGAGCTGAAGGCTACCGGCTTCAACCGCAACGCCGCCAAATACTGCGGCATGGCGGAAAAGCGGAACGTGATCCTGAGCCTGGTGATCTCCGGTGCGCTGGCCGGCATGGGTGCGGCGCTGCTGTACCTCACCGGCTACGAGCAGTGGCAGTGCTCTACCTCCTCCGTTCCCGCCATGGGCTTCAACGGCATTGCCGCCGCCTTCTTAGGGGGACTGAATCCTCTGGGCACGATGCTGGCATCCTTCTTCATCCAGCACATCACCGCCGGAGGCGCGTATGTGGATAAGTCCATGTACTGCGCCCAGATCTCCGATCTGATCTCGTCCATCATCATTTATCTCTGCGGCTTCGTGCTGTTCATGAAGCATGTGATGAACAGCTCCATTGCCAAACGGGAGGAAAAGGCGGCTCTGAAGGCCAAGGCTGCCGCGGAACAAGATGCGGCCAACGGGAAAGGAGGCGATCAGGCATGAGTTTGCTGCTGCAATATACCCTGATCTTTGCCTCCGTGCTGATCCTGGTGGCTCTGGGCGGCTGCTTCTCCGAGCACTCCGGCGTGATCAATCTGGGTCTGGAGGGCATCATGATCATGGGCGCTCTGGGCGGTGCCCTGACGATGCGCTATCTGGGAGAGAACAGCTCTCATTTTGTGACGATCCTGGCAGTGGTGCTGGTTTCCGCCGCGGTGGGCATGGTGTATTCCTGCCTGCTGGCTGTGGCCTGTATCAACTTCAAGGCAGATCAGACGTTGGTAGGCACAGCTTTGAACCTGCTGGGCACCGCCGGGGCCACCGTCATTGTCAAGGCCATCAACACTGCGGCCAATCCCGATGACGTGTCCTCCATCATTCAGTACGCCGGTGCCAAAAAGGCATTTACCGTGAGCATCGGCTCCTTTGAGTTCAGCTGGTTCATGCTCATTACGGCGCTTTTGCTGGTAGCCTCCTATGTGCTGCTGTACAAGACACGGTTCGGCCTGCGGCTCATGGCCTGCGGCGAGCATCCTCAGGCGGCGGACAGCGTGGGTATCAACGTCTATAAAATGCGCTGGGCCGGTGTGCTGATCTCCGGTTTCTTGGGCGGCTTGGGCGGCATCGTGTTCATCACCGCCGGTGTGTCCGAGTGGCGGTTTGAGTACGGCGTGGCTGGCTTCGGCTTCCTGTCTCTGGCGGTGATGATCTTCGGCCAGTGGAAGCCCCAGCGCATCGCGCTGGCAGCGCTGCTGTTCGGCTTTTTCCGGGCCTTAGGCAACGTCTACACCGGCTTTGCCTTCCTGAAGGCCATGAACCTTCCCAGTTCCGTTTACAATATGCTGCCCTACATCATCTCCCTGATCGTGCTGGCCTTTACCTCCAAGAATTCCCGCGCGCCCAAGGCGGAGGGCATTCCCTATGACAAGGGTCAGCGATAACCGAATCGACTGTTTGTGCTTCAAAAAGCGTCTTTCCGCACTGCGGAAAGACGCTTTTTCTCTGCTTTTTTTCGGCAGAGAAGTGATTTGCGGAATGATTTGACATGGATTTTACATGGTTTGTCTTTTGTCCTTTACATACAGCCGGTACACTGATAATTGTGAAAAGGGGAAAACCCGAATATCAAATACAAATAAAAGAGGAAGACAAACATGAAAAAGACACTTGCATTGATTTTGACCCTGGCCTTGAGCCTGGCGGCCCTCACCGGCTGCGGCTCCAAGACGGAAACGTCCGCCGATACCAACACGGACAACAGCGCGCAGACGGAGGCTCCCGCCACCCTCTCCGGCAGCGTGTCCACCAACGGCTCCACCTCTATGGAAAAGGTCATCGGCGCTCTGAGTGAGCAGTTCATGGCCGACAACAGCGGCGTCACCGTCACCTATGATCCCACCGGCTCCGGCGCAGGCATTGAGGCTGCCAGTAACGGCAGCGCCGACATCGGCCTTGCCTCCCGCGCCCTGAAGGACGAGGAGAAGGCCGGCGGTCTGACCGAGACCGTCGTGGCGCTGGACGGCATCGCCGTCATCGTCAACGCGAACAGCAAGGTGGAGGACCTGACCGTGGAGCAGATCGCCAAGATCTTCACCGGTGAGATCACCGACTGGAGCGAGGTGGGCGGCGATGCCGGTACCATCTCCTGCATCGGCCGTGAGGCGGGCAGCGGCACCCGGGACGGCTTCGAGTCCATCACCGGCACCAAGGACGCCTGCAAGCTGGATCAGGAGCTGACCTCCACCGGCGGCGTCATCGAGGCGGTTGCCGGCAACCCCAACGCCATCGGTTACGCATCCCTCTCCGCTGTGGAGGGTAAGAACACCGTCAAGGCTGTCACCGTGGGTGGTGTGGCCTGCACGGAAGCCACTGTTCTGGACGGCAGCTACGCCATTCAGCGTCCCTTCGTGCTGGTGACCAAGACCGGCGAGACCCTGTCCCCCGCGGCCCAGGCCTTCTTCGACTACGCCACCTCCACCGCCGCCAACGACCTGATCAAGGCTGCCGGTGCGGTGCCTGTCGCGAAATAAATTCAGCGACAGGCATGGATTTCAGCAAAGGCTGAAATCCGGGCGATTAAAAAAGTGCAGGGAACCCTTCCTGGGTTCCCCGCACACACCCCTTCTTCCCGCAGCATGACAAGTCCGCCTCCATCCATAGCTGTGGGTGGAGGCTGTTCCCGTGAAAAACAAGAAAGGAGCCAAACATGGACTCTGACGCAATTCTGACCGCCGTCAACGCGGTGGAAAGCATTACAAATCCCCCGCATACACCGGAGCGGAGCAGCTACCGTGCCCGCAAAACCGTGGAGCAGATCATCCATTTGATTTTTTTGCTGTGCGGCATCGTGGCGGTGGCCTTTGTGCTGCTCATCAGCATCTATCTCATTCTCTCCGGCCTGCCCGCCATTCGGCAGATCGGCCTGTTTCAACTTCTGCTGGGCAGGGTCTGGGCCCCCACCAACACCACCACCGGCGCACAGTACGGAATTCTGCCCTTTATCCTGACCTCTGTTTACGGCACTGCCGGGGCCATCGTCATCGGCGTTCCTGTGGGACTGCTGACTGCTGTATTTCTGGCGAAGGTGGCCCCGCCGAAGCTGGCGGCGGTGATCCGCACGGCGGTACAGCTGCTGGCGGGCATCCCGTCGGTGGTGTACGGTCTGGTGGGCATGATCGTGCTGGTGCCGGCTATCCGGACGCTGTTCCATCTCAGCTCCGGCGCCTGCCTGCTGGCCGCCATGATCGTGCTGGCCATTATGATCCTGCCCTCCATCATCAACGTGTCGGAAACGGCGCTCCGGGCCGTTCCCAAGGAATATGAGGAGGCCAGTCTCGCCTTAGGCACCACGGAGATGGAGACCTACTTCCGGGTGAGCCTTCCTGCCGCCCGCAGCGGTGTGGCTACCGCGATGGTGCTGGGCGTGGGCCGGGCCATCGGCGAGGCCATGGCCATCATCATGGTGGCGGGCAACGTGTCCAACATGCCGGGACTTTTCACCCCGGTGCGGTTCCTTACCACCGGCATCGTCTCCGGCATGGCCTATGCCAGCGTGGGCAGCCTGTATCAGCAGGCGCTTTATTCCATCGGCCTGGTTCTGTTCCTCTTTATCATGCTCATCAATGTGTTTCTGAACGTGTGCGTTAAGAACCGGAAGGAGGGCTGACGTGAACGGACAAACCTTATCCCTTCGCCGCCGGGTCTACAACCGGGGGATGCGTGCGCTGGTGTGGCTGTGCGCCGGGTTGACCTGCGCACTGCTGGCGTTTTTGATCGGCTATATCTTCTACCGGGGGATCCCGGGGCTGACCTGGGAGCTGCTGTCCGGCCAGACCAGCTATATTAAGAATACGATTGGTATTTTACCAAATATTCTCAACACATTGTATATTATTCTGGTGGCCATGGTCATCGTTCTGCCCTTGGGCGTGGGGGCCGCCATCTATCTGACGGAGTACGCGGAAAACCGGCGGCTGGTGAGCCTCATTGAGTTTGCTGCCGAGACCCTGACGGGGATTCCCTCCATTATCTTCGGTCTGGTAGGGATGCTGTTTTTCGTGCAGAAAATGAATTTGCAGGCAGGTGTGCTGGCGGGTGGACTGACTCTGGTGGTGATGATCCTGCCCACCATTCTCCGCACTACCCAAGAGAGCCTGAAGACTGTGCCCCAGTCCTACAGGGAGGGCGCTCTGGGCCTGGGAGCCGGAAAGTGGCGCATGGTCCGTACCGTGGTGCTGCCCAACGCCATCGACGGCATCGTCACTGGCTGCATCCTGGCGGTGGGCCGCATCGTGGGGGAAAGCGCGGCGCTGCTGTACACCGCCGGGTTTGGTCTGGTGCTCAACGATTTCTTCACGGCCCTTCATTCCTCCTCCGCCACGCTGACGGTGGCCTTGTACGTCTACGCAAACGAGCGGGGCGAGACGGCGGTGGCCTTCTCCATCGCCACCATTCTGATGCTGTTGACCCTGCTCATCAACCTCTCCGCCTTGTTTCTGGGGCGGAAGCTGAAAAAGAATTGAGGAGACCCTATGGAACCGATTTTGGAAGCAAAAAAACTGAATCTCTGGTATGGCCCGAACCATGCCCTTCACGATGTATCCATCGCCATTCCTGAGCACGAAATCACCGCCTTCATCGGGCCCTCCGGCTGCGGAAAATCCACGTTTCTGCGGACGCTGAACCGGATGAACGACCTGATCCCGGGTGTGAAGCTCAGCGGCGAGGTGGATTTCCACGGACAGGATCTCTACGGCAGCTCTGTGGACCCCACATGGCTCCGCAAGCAGATCGGCATGGTGTTTCAGAAGGCCAACCCATTCCCTATGAGCATTTACGATAACGTGGCCTACGGTCCCCGGACCCACGGCATCCGAAACCGAGTGAAGCTGGACGAGATCGTGGAGAACTCTCTGCGTTCCGCCGCCATCTGGGACGAGGTAAAGGACCGGCTGAAGAAAAGCGCCTTGGGGCTTTCCGGCGGTCAGCAGCAGCGGCTGTGCATCGCCCGGGCTTTGGCGGTGGAGCCGGAGGTGCTGCTGATGGACGAATCCACCAGCGCTCTGGACCCCATCTCCACCTCTAAAATTGAGGATCTGGCGGCGGAACTGAAAGGCCGGTACACTGTGGTCATGGTGACCCACAATATGCAGCAGGCCGCCCGTATTTCCGACAACACCGCCTTTTTCCTGCTGGGGGAGCTGGTGGAGTTCGGCAAGACAGAGCAGCTGTTTTCCACCCCCGCCGACAAACGGACGGAGGATTACATCACCGGGAGGTTTGGATAAGATGCGCAATAAATTCGACGAACAGCTTTTGCAGCTCAACCACGAGATGATCGAGATGGGGGCGCTGTGCGAGGAGGTCATCGCCCTGTCCTCTCAGGCGCTGACGGATGGGGACACGGCGCTGGCCGCCAAGGTAGCTCCTCTGGACAGCGAGATCGACCACAAGGAGCGGGAGATCGAAAACCTCTGCCTGAAGCTGCTTTTGCGGCAGCAGCCGGTGGCCCGGGATCTGCGGCAGATCTCCGCCGCATTGAAGATGATCACCGACATGGAACGCATCGGCGACCAGGCGGAGGACATCGCAGAGATCGTAGCCTTTTTAGACGGGAGGCAGGCGGAAAACGACGCCCTTTTGAAGGAAATGGCGAAGGCGGTCATACAAATGGTGACGGAAAGTGTGGACGCCTATGTGAAATGTGATATAATGTTGGCGAAAAAGGTCATCGCGGCGGATGACGTTGTGGACGAGCAGTTTGCCCGGGTCAAGCAGAGCCTGATCGGAAAGATCGCGGCGGACCCGGCAGACGGCGAATACGCCCTGGACCTGCTGATGATCGCCAAGTACTACGAGCGCATCGGCGATCACGCCACGAACATTGCCGAGTGGGTCATTTACTCCGTGACCGGGACCCACAAGGACGAAATCACACTGACATAAGGAGATTGCTATGATCTGGTGCGTGGAGGACGACGCCAGTATCCGGGATATTGAGCTGTACGCCCTGACATCCACCGGCTTTGAGGCCAGAGGCTTTGACGATGGAGCATCCTTCTGGGAGGCGCTGCAGACGGAAACGCCGGAGCTGGTCCTGCTGGATGTGATGCTGCCGGGGGAGGACGGTGTGTCTCTGCTGAAAAAGATGAAGGCCGCACCGGCCTTGCGGGACATCCCCGTCATCATGGCCACGGCCAAGGGCGCGGAATATGACAAAATTCAAAGTCTGGACTTAGGGGCCGACGACTATCTGGTGAAGCCCTTCGGCGTCATGGAGATGGTTTCCCGGGTGAAGGCGGTGCTGCGGCGGTGTCATCCCGCCGATACGGGCCATGTGCTCTCTGCCGGGGGCCTTTCTATGGACCTGGACTGCCGCACCGTGACGGCGGACGGCCAGCGGCTCCAGCTCACTTATAAGGAGTTTGAGCTTTTGCGGCTGTTTCTGTCCCATCCGGGAATGGCATTCACCAGAGAACAGCTATTCACACAGGTGTGGAATATGGAGTACATGGATGACAGCCGCACACTGGATATGCACATCCGCACCCTGCGGCAGAAGTTAGGGGCCTACGGCAAGCTGATCGAGACCGTTCGGAACGTGGGCTACCGTATGGAGACCGGCCTATGACCGGGAAGATCTTTCGTTCGACTCTGGCGGCGTCACTGACGGTGCTGCTGGCATCGCTGCTGGTGATCACCGGCTGCCTTTACACCTATTTCGCCACGGTGCGGGAACAGCAGCTTCAGACAGAACTGACACTGGCTGCGGCGGCGGTGGAAGCGGACGGCGCGGACTATCTGGCCCGCGTCCGGGACACGGCGGAGCGGCTGACCTGGGTGGCATCGGACGGCACAGTGCTGTATGACACCCGAACGGATACGCAGCCCATGGAAAATCATGGCCAGCGGGAGGAGATCCGGGAGGCGCTCACCGGCGGCAGCGGCAGCAGCGCCCGCTATTCCGAGACGCTGACGGAAAAGATGCTCTATCAGGCGGTGCGCCTGACGGACGGCTCTGTGCTCCGCATTTCCGGCAGTCAGAAAACGGTATGGATGCTGGTTCTTGGGATGCTCCACGCCGTCATCGTGGTGGTGCTGTTGGCGGTGGGACTTTCCGCACTCTTGGCGAGCCGGGCGGCCCGACGGGTGGTGGAGCCGCTGAACCGGCTGGATCTGGAGCACCCGCTGGACAACAACGCCTATGAGGAGCTGTCTCCGCTGTTGGGGCGGGTCTACGCCCAGCAGCAGGAGATCCGCCATCGGACCAGAGACCTCCGGCAGCGGCAGGACGAATTTGAACAGATCACCGGCAGTATGCGGGAAGGTCTGGTGCTGCTGGACCACAGCGGGCGCATCCTCAGCATCAATCCGGCGGCCCAAGCACTGTTTCATGCGGACGGTACCTGCGTAGGACAGGATTTCCTGACAGTGGATCGCCATCCGGACCTGACCGCCGCCATCCATGACGCCGCCGAGACCGGGCACAGTCAGCTGCGGGCAAAGCGGCGAGGCCGGGAATACCAGCTTGATTTCAGCCGTATCGAATCCAACGGCAAGGTGCTGGGTACGGTTTTGCTGGCCTTTGATGTGACGGAGCAGGCGGAAGCCGAGCGGATGCGGCGGGAGTTCACCGCCAACGTGTCTCACGAACTGAAAACGCCCTTGCAGTCCATTATCGGCAGCGCGGAATTACTGGAAAACGGCTTGGTGAAGCCGGGGGATCAGCCCCGGTTCCTGAGCCGCATCCATCAGGAGGCGGACCGGCTGGTGGCGCTGATCAACGATATTCTCCGCCTGTCCCAATTGGACGAGGGCGGTGCGTTGCCCCATGAGCAGGTATCCGTTTTGGAGTTGGCGCAGGAGGCGGCCCGCTCTCTGACAGCACAGGCGGCGGCACAAGCGATGTACATTTCCGTGACCGGCATCGCCGGAACGGTTTTTGGCGTCCGGCGGCTGCTGTATGAGATCGCCCGGAACCTCTGCGAGAACGCCGTGAAGTACAACGTTCCCGGCGGCAGCGTCACCGTAGAGGTGGCGGAAACGGATCGGAACGTGACCCTCTTGGTTCGGGATACCGGCATCGGCATCCCGGAGGGGGATCAGAGCCGGGTCTTTGAGCGGTTTTACCGGGTGGATAAGAGCCATTCCCGGGCCATTGGCGGCACGGGGTTGGGGCTGTCCATCGTAAAACACGCCGTAGCATATCACCACGGGACCCTCCGGCTGGAAAGCCAGCCGGGGAAGGGAACCGTGATCACGGTGACGCTGCCCAAAGAGCCAACAGAATGAACTTCGGAAAACCGTGGGTCCTCCCACGGTTTTTCTTTTCAAACGGCCGCTTTCCGTGTATACTGGAACAAAAAACGAACGAGGTAGAGGATTATGCCGATTTTTGATACCCATGCCCATTATGACGCGGACCGCTTTGACAGCGACCGGGATGAGCTCCTTTCCGCCATGCCGGGGGTCGGCGTGGGGCTGGTGCTGGACCCGGGATGCGACCTGCCCTCCTCCCGTGCGGCGGCAGAGCTGGCGGAACGGTACCCGCATGTGTACGCCGCCGTGGGCGTCCACCCGGAGGACTGCGACGGCTTCCAGGACGAGGACCTGACGGAATTGCGGCGGCTTTTGGAGCGGCCCAAGGTGGTGGCTATCGGGGAGATCGGACTGGACTACTACTGGGAGGACAATCCGCCCAGAGCGTTTCAGCAGACGGTATTCCGCAAGCAGCTGGCACTGGCGGCGGAGCTGGATTTGCCGGTGATCGTCCATGATCGGGAGGCCCACGGGGACTGTCTTGCCATCATCAAGGAATTTCCCACCGTCACCGGCGTGTTCCACTGCTTTTCCGGCTCACCAGAGATGGCGGCGGAGCTGCTGAAGCGGGGGTGGTATCTGGGCTTTGACGGCCCCATCACCTATAAAAACGCCAAGCGGGCCCCGGAGGTGGCGGCGGTGACGCCGCTGGAGCGGATCGTGGTGGAGACGGACGCTCCCTATATGGCTCCGATACCCATGCGGGGCAAGCGGAATGACAGCCGCTATCTCCCCTATGTGATCGAGAAATTGGCGGAGTGGAAGGGCGTGACGGCGGAGGAAATGACCCGCGTGACGTGGGAAAACGGCAGACGGCTGTTCCGGATTTGAGATAAAAACACTCCCGCACCGAAAAGGTGCGGGAGCGTTTCTTATGTATGCAGCAAAACGGATTTCACGATGATGCTGACGCCGCCCAGCAGGAAAAACACGATGGACAGCTTTTGCAGCCGCTCTCCGCTGATGTGAGGGGAGAGGAGCCGGGTCAGCCGGGCGGCGCAGAAGGCGGCGGCCAGCGAGATAAGGCTGAAGCACAGGGAGGAGCGGTTCAGGAGCCCGGTGCAGAGATACAGCCCGGTGCGGAACAGGTTTTCACCCAGAAAGAGGAAGCAAATGCTGCCCTTGAACTCATCGTAATCCTTGGCGGTGCGCTGAAGGTAGGCTACCAGAAACATATTGATGCCGAACAGCCCCGCACACATACCGGAGAAGAAGGCCACCAGATACCGCAGCCACGGGATCTCCCGACGGTCCGGGCGGACGGGGCGCAGCCGGCGGGTGGCCATTTCCAGTCCCAGAAATACCACAACGCCGCCCAAAACCGTTTTGATGATCCAAGGCAGGGAGAAGCGCAGCAGCCAGGTCCCGGGGACCACCCCGGCCACCATGGCCAGCAGCAGGGGAAGGATGGCCCGCCAGCGGAAGTTGTTCCGGCTTTGCCAGGTGATCCGGCCGTTGATGACCAGGTCCGGCAGCAGACTGCCCGGTGTGATCAGGGTGTTGTCCAGCCGCATGGCCAGCAGCGGTGCGGAGATCAGGGGATTCCCGAACCCAATGAGCCACTTGAGGGTGTACGCCGCCAACTGGACGAGAAAAATAAACAGGATCATGCTTCCGGTGTAGTTCATGAGATCCCCTCCCACGCGAAGTTCTGTGTACGTTCCCAACTATACCACATCGCATCGGAGAAAAAAAGCTTTTTTCTCATTTCCGCACCGCTGACAGTGGAAAATTGCCGGGTTTGGTATAGCCTTTGAATTTTTTGACCATACTCCTTCCGTACCTATGAACAGGAAGGGAGGTATTGTATGGAAAACAAGGTGAAAAACGTACTTTCGGGCATTGGCTTTTACGGCACGCTGGCGGTGTGCCTGCTGGTGGTGGGGGTGTGCGGCTGGGTCCTGCTGCAGGACCGGGAGGACCCGCTGCCCCAGCAGGCGGTGACGCCTCAGGTCCCCGTGTCGCAGCCGGTGGAAATGCCGGAGGTGCGACTTCCGACAGTGGAGACTTTGGAGCCGGCGCCGGTGCCGGTCCCGCCCAAGGAAACCAAGGAGCTGCCGGAGGTGGAGGTGGATCACACGCCTGTGGCGGCGGAAGCCCCCCGTCTGGTGGTGACACCACTGCGGGGGGATGTGCTGACGGCTTTTTCCATGGAGGAGCTGGTATACAGTCCTACTTTGGGAGATTGGCGTACCCACAACGGCGTGGACATCGCCGCTCAGCAGGGAACCACGGTACTGGCGGCCTCCGCAGGGGCGGTGCTGTCGGTGACGGACGATCCCCTGATGGGCACCACCGTGGTGCTGGAGCATGACAACGGCTATCAGACCACCTATGCCAATCTCCAGGCCAAGCCCAACGTGGAGGCCGGGGACCCGGTGTCCGCCGGGCAGATCATCGGTGCGGTGGGGACCACCGCAGCGGCGGAGTCCGGACAGCCCCATCTGCACTTCGCCGTCACCAAGGACGGCAAGGCCGTAGACCCCAACGAATATTTGAGCGGTTGAGCGGAACAAGGCCCCGGATTTCCGGGGCCTACCGCTTTTTTTAACCGTTTTCCCGGGGAAAGTTACATTAATTCGGATTTTTTCGAAAAAATTCAATATTTTCCTTGACATTTGCTGTATTTCGGATATAATGATAGGGCTTGCAATATGTAAGTAAATCCTTGCTCTCATCTGAGAATGAGGGCCATTTGTCCAAAAGGAGGTGCAAATATGGCAAAGATTACTGCCAATTACGAGGTCGTCTATGTGCTCGACCCTGCACAGGGTGAGGAGGCTATCGCCGCTCAGGTTGCGAACTTCAAGTCTCTGGCCGAGCAGAACGGCTCTGACGTCGTGGTTGAGGAGTGGGGCAACCGCAAGCTGGCTTATCCCATCAACTACAAGACCGAGGGCTACTATGTGCTCATGACCTTCGTCAGCGGCCCGGCATTCCCCCGCGAGCTGGATCGTAAGCTGCGGATCGCCGAGGGCGTCATGCGTTCCCTGATCGTCTGCAAGGGCGAGTAAAGGAGCAGCACATGCTGAATCGAATCATTCTCATGGGTCGCCTGACCCGTGACCCCGAGCTCCGGCGCACCGGCAGCGGTACGGCGGTGACGTCCTTCTCTCTGGCTGTTGACCGGGACTTCAAGTCCCAGTCCGGCGAAAAGGAAACGGACTTCATTGACATCGTGGCTTGGCGCAACACCGCCGAATTTGTGAGCAAATTCTTCACCAAGGGCCGCATGGCCGTGGTGGAGGGCCGCCTGCAGATCCGGGACTGGACCGACAAGGACGGCGGCAAGCGCCGCAGTGCCGAGGTCGTGGCCGACAATGTGTATTTCGGGGACTCCAAGCGCGACGGCGGCGACAATTCCGGCTACAATCCCGGTTATGCGCCCGCCCCCGCTTCCCACAGCGCCGCTCCCAGCAATTTCAGCGCCAGCGGCTCTGACTTCGCCGAGATCGGCGAGGATGACGGCGAACTGCCGTTCTGATATTACTATAAGGAGGAAGCAATCATGGCTTTCGATCGTGAAGCTCGTCCCGCCCGTCCCGCACGCGGCAACAAGCGCCGTAAGGTCTGCCAGTTCTGCGCCGAGAAGTGCGAGTGCATTGATTATAAGGACGCCGCCAAGCTGCGTCGTTTCGTTTCTGAGCGTTCCAAGATCCTGCCCCGTCGGACCACCGGCACCTGCGCCATGCATCAGCGTGAGCTGACTGAGGCCATCAAGCGTGCCCGTCAGATCGCTCTGCTGCCCTACGTCACCGACTAAAAGCGGCTGAATCGAATCAATCGACTGAAAAAGTCCCGAAGGTTTTCCTTCGGGGCTTTTTTGTCATGTTTTAGGAGAAAAAGGGGCTGCTGCACAGTTCCGTACAACTTTTTCCGGTGGTGGGGGATGGCGAATATGGCAGATGCAATTCGTTACGACTGCATAACAAGGAGGAATCGCATGGAAAACACAAGCAATTACGGCCTGAAGCGCTGGGACCCGGAGGACCGCATCCTGCACACGGAGTTCAATGACAACTGGGACAAGATCGACACGGCGCTGAAGGCCAGCGCCGACGCCGTGGCGGCGCAGGCGGCAACCACGGCGCTGGAGAAGAAAATGGGCTGGCAGCTTCTGAAAAGCACCAATCAGATCCTGACGGACGGCGGCAACCACATTCAGTTGGACCTTTCCGGCATAGACTTGAGCCAGTATTCCGCACTGCATATCCGGGCGGATGTGGAAGGGCGCGGTTATCTGTTTCTGGCGGTACAGAGCGACTATTTGCGGGATCATGCGTTTCCTGCCACATCCGGCCCCATTTGCCTGACGTTATGGACCATGCGGGAGAAGAACGCCTATCTCAGCGGGGTGCAATTCGGTTCCGGCGCGCCGTTTTTAAGCGGCTTCAACACCAAAGTGGGGGATTTAAAGAAAATCAGTATTTTCTGCAAGGATTATTCCAGCGGCACGGTGACCCGCGGCAAGCTATCGCTGTACGGCGAGGCATAAAGAACACCCCCGCGCCTTACGGCGCGGGGGTGGTTCTATCTCAGCTCAGATGAGCGTTGATGAGTTAATCTCAGATGAGATTAAGCAACGGTAACAGTGATGGTCACATCAGCGTTAACAGTGTAATCATAGACACCGCCGAAACCAGAAAGCACGGTGCTGTCGGCCTCAACCTTGGTGATGCTCTTGCCATCGGCAGCCTTGATATTCATGGAAATCTCAGCGCCCTTGACAACCTGGAGAGTGTCGCCAGCCTTATAGGTCTTGCCATTTACTTCAATGCGGCAATCAGAGCCAGCGAAAGTAACGGTCTGGACATCATCAAAGGTCAGAGTAATCGTGGTGTCAGCGGTCACCTTAACGGTGTAAACGCCATTGGCGTCGGGAGTCAAGGTGGTGCTACCGGCCTTAACGGACTTGACAGCCTTACCAGCAACGGGAGCCAGAGTGAACTGGAAGTCGCTACCCTCAGCAACAGCAACAACACCATTAGCGTCGAGAACGATGGGAGTAGTGCCATCAGCCTTATTGATGTAAGTCATACCGGAATAACCAACAAACTTCACATCAACGGTAGAAGCAGGAGCAACAGTCTCGGAAGCGGTCCGGATGGTCACATACAGCTCGGTGATGACGTTACCGGCGTTTTCAGAGACCTTGCCGGTGTAGTCGTAGGTGTAATCGTAGCCCTTCAGAGCATCGATCAGGCCGGAGGCGGTCATGTTGGCGGAAACCTCGTAACCGGCGTCCTTATCCTTGTTCATGACAGAAGCATCATAGTGGAGAGCCTTGCTGACAGGAGTGACCAGAGTGATCTTGGCATTCTCAGCCACCAGATACTTCTGGCCGCCGACAATCAGGGTGCCGGCACTCTGAGCGATGGCCATGTTGGAAGCGGTGCTATTCTTGTTCACGCCGCCAATGACCACGCCGGTGTCAGAAGTGGGGAGCTGGAAGTCAGTCAGACGATCCTTGTTCTTGGTCAGGTAGTTGGCCACCTGATAGACGTCGCCCAGCTTGCTCTGGATGACATTATCAGCCTCGACCTTGACCTCTTCCTCGCCGTCCAGGACGGTGTACTTGTAGAGGGTCTCGTTGTCGGTGGTGACATACTTGCCGTCATAGGACAGGACATACACCAGGTTGGAGTTCTTGTCGCCGGTGATGGTGGCAGAACCGGTCACATCGATGTAGATCAGAGAAGCATAGCCGGAGGTCTTGTGGATGGTGTAGACCTTAGCGGTAGAACCGGCAGCAGTCAGGGTGATGCCGGGGAAGTTCTTCACACCGGTGTAGACGGTGTAATCGCCCTTGGTATCGTTGACAACCACAACGGTATCATCGTTGGCCAGGACGCTAGTCACGTCACCGGCACCAGCGCTTGCCTCGAAGGGGTTGACTCTGCTGTTCACAGAGACAGTGCGGTCACCGCTATCATACTTATAGGTCTTATCATTGGTGGGAGCGTACTTGCTCTCGATGTTATACAGGGTGTACTCGTTGCTGGAGTTCTTGCTGTAGGTGTACCAGCCGGAGTGGTCATTACCAGAAGCAATCGTCCAACCAGCGATGGTGCTCTTGACAGTCTCCTGCTTGGTGCCGTCAAAGGCCTCCTTGACAACGATCTCAGCGTCGGTGCCGTCGGGGAACACAGCGTTGGCAACAGCCTTCTTATTCAGGCCGGAGGTGGAACCGAAGTCCTCGATGAAGACATAGTCGGAGAGAACCACGGACTCTTCGATAGCGATGATGTAGCCATACTTGTCGAAGACCAGAGTGGCCTGCTTGCCAACATTGTACTGGGTATCCTTGATGCCGCTGGCGGTAGCGGAATACTTGTAGGTATCGGAGCCAGCGGTGACGCTGTCCTGATACTTGTAGCCGGTGACCTCAGCGGTCTTGGTCTCAGCCTTCTCAACGGACTTGATCTCGTACTTGCCAGCCTTGTTCACCACAGCGGTGACCAGGACATAGTCGTCTTCCTTCAGGTCCTTGATGACGGCGTAGTCATCCAGAGAGACGGTACGGTCATCCAGAGTGATGTCGGTATCGTACTTGGTGCTGTCGGTGGTCAGGTTGATCTGCTCCTTCTTGGAGTCATAATCAGCAGCGGCCTGGAACACATAGGTGCGGATGGTCACGATGGTGACGTTGTTGTCATCATCCACATAGACCTCGGTCAGGTCGCCGTTGGCGGTGCCGTTGGACTTGCCGGAGTTGTTCTTCTCGATGTAAGAATCAACGTCAGCAGTCTTAACAACAGTCTTAACGCCGTCGAACCAGACGGTCAGAGTGGCGGGATCCTTGGTGTCGGTCAGATCGTCATAAACGGTCTTGCCAACAGCAGAGTAGATGTCAGCCTTGGTAGCCTTCTTGGTGTAGGTAGCAACCAGATCGCCGCGGTTGGCGAAGGTGCCGACCTCGTCCTTCTTGACCTTCCAAGTGTTGGCGGGACGGCCGAAGTCGTCAGAGCCATCTTCCAGCTTCAGGTCGGTGAAGTACTTCTCAGCGAACTGGACCTTACCGTCCAGATCGATGTTGCCATCATTGCCGGAGCCCTTGACGCAAGTCATTTCCTTAGCATCAGAGGTGTCCTTGATGGTGATGTTGCCGACGGTGACGGTGGAGTTCTTCTCGTACTCGACCATGGTAGCCTGCAGAGCGTTGAAGGCATACAGGCAAGCCTCTTCACGGTTGACAGCCTTGACACCGTTGAAGTCGCCGATCAGGCCGTCCTTCAGGCCGATGTTCATGGCGCGCTTGGCAACCTGGATGGACCAGTTGGGGCCAGTGTAGCCTTCCTGCTCGGCCTTGTAGCCCAGAGCGCCCAGCAGCATCTTCATGAAGGCATAGCCGGTCAGGGAGTTGGCGGGCTTGAAGGTGCCGTCAGCGTAACCGGAGATGATGCCTTCCTTCTGGCAATAAGCAATGTAGCCAGCGAAGGTGTGGTTGGTAGGAACGTCGCTGTAGGGAGCAGCATCAGCCACCAGGGCGGATGCGGTGGTGGGGCCAAGGATCAGGTTGCAGATGATCTTGGCAGCAGCGCCACGGGTCAGGGTGGCGGAGGGATTGAAGGAACCATCGGTGTAGCCATCGATGACCTTCACAGCGGACATCACGGCGACAGCTTCGTCATAGTTGATCTTGCTGCTGTCGGTGAAGTCCTTGGCACCGGCGCTGACAGTGACCAGAGACATGGTCATCACCAGAGCCAGTACCAGAGAAAGGAACTTCTTCATGGGGTTTCCTCCTTGATAAAATGTCGAAACATCTCCTTGGAGCTCCCCGCCCCCGGGTTCCGGGTTTCGTGTCGGGGCTAGCCGAACGCGGAATGTGCCCTGAGCCACAGCCACACCGTAAAACGGTTTGGCTGCTGGCGGACGGGCACTTCCGCGTTTTTCCGTCCGCAAGCACGCTTGCGAACGGAGAAGGGGAACGCCCGTTGGGAACACCACACGCCTACACCAAGCACGGAGCTTGGAGGCAGTTTGCCCGCGGTTCTGTTTCGCAAGCCTAATGTAACAGCCCCCGGCTTGGATGTAAATAGATTTGCCCGGTTCGTAATGCAGATGTAAAAAAGTGCGGAAATAACGTGATTTCCGCACTTTTTGTTGTTTGCAACCGTAGCAATATTCAGTTCGTTCCGAGGGGCTTTTTCTGGGGCGGCAGGGCGTACCGTTTGCCGGTGAGGAGGAGCTCGCCCCGGTCTGCCATGCGCCGCAGCAGCGCCGTACACTGGGCGGGGGGCAGGTTCAGAAGCTCCGCCAGCTCCTTCCGCACGGCGGTGCCGTGGGCGGCGAGGTAGGCCGTCACCGCGGCGGACTGGTCCTCCGGCAGGACCACGGCTCCCGCCGGGTAGTAGCACCCGCCTATACGGACCACGGCTCCGTCCTGACGGAGCTGGTTCAGCAGCTTCAGCGCGGCGCTTTTGGAGATGCCCAGCAGCTCCATGACCTCCTCCCGGGTCAGGGAGCCGACTGCGGAGAGGCGGGCCAGCACGGTTTGCCGCTGGCTCCCTCGGCGGCTGAGGCGGCTCAGATCCCCCAAGCTGAGCTGTTCCAGTCCGCCCCGGATCAGGGCGGTGCGGATCACGGTGGAAAGGCGGGCCAGGTCCATGGGCTTTCCGGTGCCGGGGGTCAGGAGGACACGGTCTTGAGTGGGGTCCTTGCGGTGGTCGCAGACATCTCCCAGCAGGCGGCTGAGGCGGCTGCCCATGGGGATTTCCCGGTCCGGCAGGCGCAGGAGACCCCGGTCCAGATCCACCTGCGACCATGTGAGATTCAAAATTTCTCCGGGCTGCATCTGGAGCTTCCAGCCCATCCAGAGGGCCAGGCCCACCACGGAGCTGCCTTCCTGCTGGACGATCCGCCAGAGGAGGTATTCGCTGTCCGGCGGCAGTTCCGGCGCGGTGCTTTGGCGCTCCTGAAAGTATTGGGAGAAGGAACCCCGGAGGGTGGATACCGCCATGCCGCTGACCCGGGCGGCGTAGGTCCAGTTGTGGGTTTGAAGCTGGCGGATGACGAAGTCCTGACGGAGATCCTTGAGACTGACCTTCTGGCCCTCGGTGTCCAGCGCGGTCCGGGCCAGCCGGGAGACGGACTCCGGCGGCATGGGCCGCTGATATCGGTCGGAAATGATGACATGGGGGTCCCGCTGGGCGTACAGGCGATAGCGCTCCCGGAGGCAGTCCTCCGCGGAGGGGGCCAGCGGGACGGTCCGATCCGGAAGGGTTAGGGCATTGTCCTCAAACTGCACCTGATCCCAGGTGAGGGCGGCGATCTCCTCCCGGCTCAGACCTTCCAGCCACGCCAGACGGAGGATGGCCCCCTCCGGGCTGTATGGAAACCGTGCCAGCACTCGCTCCATGGCTGCCGGGTCCGGCCGCTTGAACGTATACCCCATTCCGGGACCTCCCCTTCTCCGCCGGGGGTCCCGGCGGGAAAAATCAAGGCCGGTGAGGCATATACAAAATAACCCTTTTGTAAATATTCGCCCTCTGACGAGGGCCGCAGGCCGCCCACGGAACCAAACGAATCGGGGTGGAAGCGAAAAAAGCCGCACTGAATGAGATCGGTTTTGAAACTTTCAGGACCGATCTCATTCAGTGCGTTCAAAGGGGGATTTCCCTTGCTTTTTCCGCTGCTTTTCAGTAAAATTAGGTTGTCGATGTGGGGCGGCGCTTTTCTTTTGGCGCTGCAAAGATAACAAAAGGGTTATTTTGTCTAACAGAGCAGGCCCAGACGTTCCAGCCGCCGCAGATGCTCCGTGCCGGTGGTCAGCAGGTAGATCCGGGTGGTCTCGATGGAACTGTGGCCCAGAATATCCGCCAGCTTCACCACGTCCTGACAGGCCCGGTAAAAGGTCCGGGCGAACAGGTGCCGCAGATTGTGGGGGAAGACCTTATCCGCCGCCACGCCGGCAGCGCGGCACAGCCGCTTCATCTCCGCCCAGATCTGCACCCGGGAAAGACGTTTTCCGCCTCCGGTGAGGAATACCTCACCGGAGGTGATTTTTTGCCGTTTGGCGTATTTTAAGAGCTTTCGGCAAAGCTGGCCGGGCAGAAGAATGGTGCGGACTTTACCTTTTAATGCTACCACCGCTTTTCCACGGCGGAGGGCTTCCACCGTAATGTACGGCACTTCACCTACCCGGATGCCCGTGGCGCAGATGGTTTCCATCACCAGTGCCAGCCGCTCCCTCCCCAGCGTTCTGGCGGTGCGGACCAGCGCACGGTATTCGCCCCGGTCCAACTCCCGCTCTGCCTCCCGAAAGCTGCGGTGCTGAAGCCGGAGCGCCTTCACTTTGCATTCCGGCCAGCCCATAAAGGCGAAAAAGCGGTTGATACCTGCCAGCATGGCGTTGACGGTGGCGGGGGCGTACTGGGCCGTGAGCTGCGCCTTCCATGTCAGGACCAGCCTCCGGTCCACCATTCCGCCGCTCCACCGGGCAAAGGCCCGGACTGCCCGAAGATAGTTCTCCGCTGTTCCGACACTGTATTCCTTCCGCAAAAGCTCTGCCTGAAAAGCTGTCAGCCGGGCGGGGTCGATCCGGCGCAAGCGCTCCTGTGTCTCCATCTGTATCCTCCCATTCTATTGACGGCGGTCTCTGAGAACCGCGTTTTTTCTCTGATCTATGCAACAGCATACTCCCCACAGCCGCCGCAGACAAGAAGGCCGCCCTGATCGGGCGGCCTTCAGCGTGTCGAAAAAGTCTTTTCTCCCCGCTGAGCAAGTTTTCAGAACTTCATAAAAGTTCTGAAAACTTAGGATTTTAATGGCGCGGGGAAACAGACGAAGTGCCGCCGGTGGCGGATCAAGCGAGTCTGTTTCGAGGAAGGCTCCCAATCAGCGGATATAAAGTATCCGCTGATTGGCTTGAGCCGACGGTGTATTCCTTCTTGGGTTTCCCGCGCACACCCTTTACCCGCAGTGGGGTATGCAGCATCCGTAAAGCGGCAAAGCCGCTAACGGCTGCCCTACCTTACCGTCGCGGAAAATTTATCACTTTATCGACAGCCTCAAGGCCGCCCTGATCGGGCAGCCTTTTCCTAATAGAGATCCTAATGGCGATATACGGTGAAATAGAGGTTCACACCCGGCGGTTCCTGTGTGAAAATAAGGAAAGATGTCGGAGATCACCGGCGGATATGTTGGGAGGGGGAAGAAACATGAAACAGAAAAAGGGAATGGAGCTTGTCACGGAGCGGACGGTGGATGGTTTCCGAAGAGAGCTCCTCCGCCGGGAATACAGCCACGGCACAGCGGAGAGTTATGTGCGGAGCATCCGGGCCTTCGCACGATGGAGCGGCGGCGCGGTGGATCGGGGTCTGGTCCTGACATGGAAGGCTCGGCTGACGGCCCGGTACGCCCCTGCCACCGTCAACGCCATGCTGGCGGGACTTAACCGGTTCTTTGATTTTGCTGGGCGGCCGGAGTGCCGGGTAAAGGTCCTGCGGATTCAGCGCCGCAGCTTCCGGGAGGCTGAACGGGAACTGGACCGGGGAGAATACCGGGCATTGGTCCGCACCGCCCGAACGCTGGGTCGGGAGCGGCTGGCGTTGGTGATGGAGACCATCTGCGCCACAGGCATCCGGGTGGGGGAGGTGCCCTTCATCACGGTGGAGGCCGCCTGCCGGGGGCGGACGGATGTTGCCTTAAAGGGCAAGGTCCGTACTATTTTTCTTCCTGACCGACTGTGCCGTCGGCTGCTGCAATACGCCCGGAAACAAAAAATCACCTCCGGCGAGATCTTTCTCACCGGAGGCGGAAAACGGCTGTCCCGCACACAGATCTGGGCGGAGATGAAGCGGCTGTGCCGCGCCGCCGGTGTGGCGGCGGGAAAGGTCTTTCCCCACAATCTGCGGCACCTGTTCGCCCGGACCTTTTACCGGGCCTGTCAGGACGTAGTGAAGCTGGCGGATATTTTGGGCCACAGCTCCATCGAGACCACTCGGATCTACCTGCTGACCACCGGCACGGAGCATCTGCGGCAGCTGGAACGGCTGGGGCTGCTCTGTTAGACAAAATGATGATTTTGTCACATATCGGCGGCAAAAAAGCCGCCGGTCCCCGCCGACAACTGAAAGTTTACTTGAAAAATTAAGAAAAAGCAAGACGTTCTTCGCTTTGCGGCGTGCTGAACAGACGGGACCTCCGGTCAGAACAGGCCCCGTCTGTTCAACATGCCTTTTTGTGTGCTTGGCCCGGTAAAACGGCGGGAGCTGCGCCCGGTATCCCACCGGAAACCGTACTTTTCCGGCATCCTATTACAAAATCATCATTTTGTCCTTCCATCCCCGCGGCAGACGATCGTTCCGCCGCGGCGCTGTTTCTGCGGCGACAGATGGGAGGCTTTTCCATGGGACACACGTTCAATCGGCCGGACGAGGCCGCCATGCTGCGCATTTTGGAGCGGTACCCCCACAGCCCGGAGGGGGCCATTCTCCGTCTGGCCTGGCTGGAGGGCTTGAGCCGGAGCGAGATCACAGAACTCCGCTGGGATCAGGTGGACTTTGAGGGCAAGGCCATTCAACTCCCGGACCGCACGGTCCCGCTGGAACCCTCCACGGAAACCTGCCTCCGGGAGCGGCACGTCCGCTGTGCCCTCCGGGACCCCCATGTGGTGATCTCCGAGCGCAGTAAGAAACCCATGCCGCCGGAGTCCGTTTCCCGGCTGTCCCGGCTGGCGCTGGACAGCGAGGGCCAGAAGGTCAACCTCATGGACCTGCGCCACGATTTTGTGATCCGCCAGCTTCAGACCCATGACTGGCCCTATGTGGCCCGGGTCAGCGGCATGGCGGTGTCCACCCTGCGGGATGCCTTCTCGCCCTATCTCACCAAACCCGCCGCGCCGGAAAATCCTCTGGCCCAGCGGGACGAGGCGGAGTATCTTCTCTGGCGCGTGATCCAGCAGGAGGGCTCGTCTCCCGCCGGACTGGCCCTCTGGATGGGCTGGAAACTCCAGATGCAGCCGGGAGAGATCGCCTCCCTCACCTGGGGGCAGGTGGATTTCGACCAGAACCTCATCCGCCTTCCGGACCGGACGGTCTCCATGGGCAGCCGCCTGCGGCGGCTGCTGCTGGACGCTTGGGACCGCCGCAAGGACCCCGCGGAGCCGCGGGTCTTTACCGCACCCACCACCGGGCGGCCCATGGACCTCTCCCGGCTGACCACCGTCACCCGCACGGCGCTGATCCGGGGCGGCTTGGAGCATGTGAACCTGCGGAACCTCCACACCTGGGTCCGTCAGGGGGATCGGGCCCAGCTTTTGATGGCTCAGGCCGAGGAGCAGGGCTGGCTGACCCGCGAAGCGGTCATGGAGCGGCTGGGCGTGTCCAAAAGCACTGCCCGGCAGTACCTTCTGGAGCTGCGGGAGGCGGGCAGGCTGGTGCGGGTGGGCACCCGGTACTACCCCGCCGGGGCGGTGGCGGACCCCGATGACCATCTGGACATCATCCGGGCCTATCTGCAGGAGCACGGCACCGGCCGCCGTCAGGATTTCATCCGCCTGCTGGGTCTTGAGCCGGAGCAGGGGACGCTGCTCCTCCGGCGGCTGACGGACCGGGGCGAGCTGGTCCTCACCGGGCGGCATTACACCCTGCCGGAACAGGAGAAATGACCTCCGCTTTGCCCTGAAAGCACCGAAACCGGTCAAGGTCCGCCTTGGCCGGTTTGTTACGTTCAAACGTTGCGTGAATGGCACAGTTCTGCATAAAAACGCTGCTTTTTTGCACTTGTATTACATCCCGGCGGGAACTATTTACATTCGGAAATGGGGCTGATAAAGTGGCCTTGCAAAGCAGGATACCCGGAACATGCCCCCGGTTCAGATATTGGGTAGGCTAGCCACGATATGTAAATCGGGGCGGTAAAGGGGAAGCCGGTTTTGCAAAAACCAACTCCCGAACGGGAGAATTTCAAAAGGAGGAAATCCCATGAAGAAGTTCCTTTCTCTGGTACTGGCTCTGGTGATGACCATGTCTCTGGTCACCGTCAGCGCTGGTGCCAAGGACTTCACGGACAGCAGCAAGATCAACTATTCTGAAGCTGTTGACGTGCTGTCCGAGGCAAAGGTCATCGACGGCTATGCCGACGGTGCCTTCAATCCCAGCAACACCCTGACCCGTGGCGCTGCTGCCAAGATCATCTGCAACCTGATCCTTGGCCCCACCGCCGCATCCGCTCTGGTGGCTGACGCCGCTCCCTACAGCGACGTTGCTGCCAACCATCCCTTCGCTGGCTACATCGCTTACTGCCAGAAGACCGGCATCATCTCCGGTTATGCTGACGGCACCTTCAAGCCCGCCAACTCCCTGACCGGCTATGCTTTCATGAAGATGCTGCTGGGCGCTCTGGGCTATGACGCCGCCAACGAGGGCTACACCGGCGCCAACTGGTCCATCAACGTCGCCAAGCAGGCCATCTCCATCGGCCTGAACGACGGCCTGAAGGGCGAGTTCAACGGTGTCAAGGCTGTCAACCGTGAGGAAGCCTGCCTGTACGCTTTCAACACCCTGAACGCCACCATGGTTGAGTACACCAACCAGACCATCGTGATCGCCAACGGCACTGTTAAGACCGACAAGGTCGCGAAGGACATGGAGAACAATGCCCGTACCGAGACCATCAAGGAAGACAACAAGATGCAGTTCGCCGAGAAGTACTTCACCAACCTGGAGAAGGAGCCCACTTCTGACGATTTCGGCCGTCCCGCTAACAAGTGGACCTACAAGAACACCGACATCGGCACCTATGTGGACTACACCCTGATGGTTGCTGAGTACACCGACGGTGTTTCCGGCAAGGATGTCTACAACAAGATCGGCAAGACCGCTATGGACAAGTACGATCTGACCGCTACCATCGACGGCAACGATGCTGCCAAGACGATCCTGGCTGACGTCAACAAGAACAACAAGGACGACATGGCTGGCACCGACACCGGCGTCCTGACCCAGGTCTTCGTGGATGATGACAACAAGGCTGCTGCCATCGTTGAGATCAACACCTATCTGGGCATCGCTGACAGCGATTACAGCGAGAAGAAGGATGAAGCCAAGTTCACCGTTTGGGGCCTGTCCAAGGAAGGCAAGACCTACACCAAGGTCGCTTTCAATAAGGATGGCACTCTGAAGACCACCAGCGACAGTGCTTCCTTCACCGTGAGCGGCGAGGATTTCAACGTTTCTAAGGTCGAGGAAGATGACGCTTACCTGTTCACCGTGGCTGCTGGCGAGGTTCAGACCTTTGTTCCCGCCGAGGCTGTGAAGGACACCGAGATCACCTCCTTCAAGAAGGGCTCCAATGTCACCGCCGGCGGTACCAAGTACAGCTTCAACGCTGCTGCTTACTATGATGCTGAGGTCCTGAAGGATTACACCGATGGTACCGTCACCAACCTGAAGGATACCACCTACAACATCTATCTGGATACCTATGGCAATCTGATCGGCCTGGAAGAGGTTGACGCTGTTGATAACTATGTGTTCATCACCGGCGCTGACAACGGTTCCAGCAACCTGTCCACCAAGACCAACGATGCCAACGCCATCTTCCTGGACGGCACCTCCAAGGTCATCGAGGTCAGCAATACCAAGGGTGACGGCGTTGCCGATTCTCCCATTGTCAACAAGTGGTTCACCTACACCGTGGACAAGAACGGTGTGTACACTCTGAAGAACATCAAGACTTCTGACTTCGATTCCACTAAGGATAAGGTCGGCCAGAAGGATCAGACCAATTCTTCTGTTGACATCGATAAGAAGAATATCACTCTGAACGGCAATGGTGACTTTAAGAAGGTTTACGGCAATGCCGACTCCATCTATCTGACCGCTACCCTGAAGAAGGTCAAGAACGATAAGGGCTACTATGCTGTGATCTCCGGCGCTGACAATGTCACCACCGGCGTCAAGAACGCCAGCATCAAGACCTGGACTGATACTGACGCTCAGAAGGATGTCGATAAGAACATTGATGCTAAGGATTGGAAGGGCACTTCCTCCGGTGTTTACACCCTGTTCAAGGACAACGGTTATGTGATCGCCGCCGTGGTGGTTGGCGAGGATGCTGCTTCCTCCAAGAACCTGGTGTACGCTACCAAGAACTCCGTTGAGCTGGAGAGCTACGACAAGAACGCCGACGAGTGGACCTGGACCATGAAGGCTGTTGACGCCAAGGGTCAGGAGATCACTCTGACTGAGGTCAGCGATTCTCTGTCTGAGCTGAAGAAGATCGACACCAAGGGCGTCTGGTATCAGGTGAAGTATGATGCCAAGGGCAATGTGATCTCTGTTGAGAAGGCTTCTACTGCTCTGACTGGTAAGAAGTATATCACTGCCTTCGGTAAGATTGAGGACGCTATCGATGCTGAGGACACCGTCCTGCTGGAGACCGGCGCTCTGAAGGATAAGCTGACTCTGAAGGGCAGCACCCTGTACGGCAACACGAACGGCACCCGCGGCGTGGTTGTGGATGACGCGACCAACGTTGTATTCATCCAGAAGAACAACAACAAGGAGACCACCTCTTATGAGAATGGTGTCAAGGCTGTTGAGACTGCTCTGAAGAACCTCAACGAGGTCAGCAAGGGTGTCTACAAGTATGAGTTCAGCGCCATCATCGAGGATGGTATTGCTACCACCATCGTGATCCGCGATCTGCAGGCTGATGACTACACTTCCAGCACTCCCGGTGGCGGCACCACCGGCGATGTCACCCTGGTGAAGTTCGATGCTACTCTGCGTACCATCGAGCTGAAGAAGGCTGACAGCTCTACCGATGATGATATCAAGAATGCTGTTAAGATTGCCCTGGCTGACAACGGTTACACCTGGACTGAGGTTACTACCACCTCTGCTAAGGCGTTCCTCACCAGCTCCAGCAACAATAACAACGTGATTGATTTCACCGTGACCGTGAAGTAATTGGTTTCTGGCTGACAGAAATTGATTGAAACAAGCGATCCCCCGGACGAAAGTCCGGGGGATCGCTTTATGATTTTGTTTGATAAAAGGCCAGTACCCAATAGGTGTCGGAAGCGTTCATCTGCTGTCGGGCCGTTACAGTGTGGTAAAAAGAGCATTTGCTGCCTTGCCATGTCAGGTCGAGATCCTGCACAATTGCGTTGGAACTTCCCTGCACGGAAATGGTTCCTTTGCTTTCGCCGCCCCGGCCCATCATAATGCCCTGCGTACCTTTGATGATAAAAACGGTCGGCATTTTGGGAAATGTGATGGTGGTGGGATTGGCGGAACCGTATTTGCCGTTTCCCGTATAGGTAAACAGCCCGATGTCACAATTTCCACAATTTTCCAGCGCTGCCGCCGCTGATGCCACGCCGTCGGCATTGCCTTTCAGCGCCGTGTCGATCTTGTCCCAGTTGTCATTGAATTCCTCCACCAGAATGCGGTCCGTCCCCGCCCAGCGGGACAGCCGGTAGTTGGGTGTCTGTTGGCTTGCCATAAATACCTCCCTTAAAAAAGCCTTGTTATGATCGCATAACAAAAAAGTTGCATTCAAACATCCAAATCTGGTGAAAAAAAGTTGTATTCAGACAAGTTTTCTCGACAAAGGCTCTAAAAAAGCGACTTGAAAAAGTGTTGCACGCCCGCCCCGAACCTGCTATCATGACCCTGAGAACAACACCGGGAGGGGCCTATGATTTTTCAGAAATCCGCCTGCATCGAGACACTGTACACGGAACTGCCCTTTTTAGAGCGGTTTCGCGCCGCCAAAGCCGACGGCTTCGATTTTGTAGAATTCTGGAGCTGGACCGACAAGGATCTCGCCGCCGTGCGAGCCGCCGCGGAGGATGCCGGGGTCGGCATTTCCGGCTTCAACGGGGACGCGGAGCTGTCCCTTATCGACCCTGCCCAGAAAACGGCCTACAAGGCCTTTCTGCGGCGTTCTCTGGACGCCGCTAGGAGAATAGGGGCAAGGTCCGTCACGGTTCACTCCAACGGTCTGGGGGAGGGAGGAAGGGTCCTTTGCCCCTATGACGACCTCAGCGACGCCGTGAAGCTCTGCACTATGTTCGATACGCTGAAGATCGCGGCGGAATGGGCGGAAGCTTGCGGTATCCAAATTAACTTGGAGCCGCTGAACGTCACCACCGACCATCCCGGCAACTTCCTCCGCCATACCCGCACAGCGGCGGAGCTGACCCGGCTCATCGGTTCCCCAAACTTGAAAGTTCTGTACGATGTGTACCACATGCAGCTCAACGAGGGCAGCCTGTGCGACCATATCCGCGCCTATGCCGACCAGTTCGGCCACATCCACGTGGCGGACGCGCCGGGCCGACACGAGCCGGGCACCGGGGAAATTTATTACCCGGCAGTGTTCGCCGCCTTGGAGCAGGCGGGCTACCGGGGCCTCATCGGCTACGAGCTGTTCCCCAAAACCGACACGAAAACCGCCGTTCGGGCCATCATGGCGGACTGACCGCCTATTGCAGAAGGGGGAAATTTTATGTCAGATCACAGCACCTTTTTCTTAATGAAGCTGGAGGATGTGAAGCGGTACGCCGTGGATGTGCTCCATTTTTTCCAGCCGGATGAGGAAACCGATTGCGTTGAGATCGGCGACGGCAACATCAACTATGTGTTTCAGGTCCGGTCCCGGAAGGACGGTCGCTCCGTCATCGTGAAGCAGGCGGACAAGCTGCTGCGCTCCTCCGGCCGCCCGCTGGATCTCTACCGCAACAAGATCGAGGCGGAGACCCTGATGCTGGAGGCCCGGCTGGCCCCCAAATTCATCCCGGAGGTCTATCATTACGATGAGACCATGGCCGCCCTCTCTATGGAGGACATTTCCGCCTACAAAAATCTCCGCAAGGAGCTGGCGGCGGGCCGGGTCTACGGCCATCTCAGCGAAAATCTCTCCGATTTTCTGGCCCAGTCCCTGCTGCCCACCACGGATCTGGTGATGGACCGGCAGGAAAAGAAGAAGCAGGTCAAGTTCTTCACCAACCCGGAGCTGTGTGACATCACGGAGGACCTGGTGCTCACGGAGCCGTATCTGGCCCAGCCCATGAACCCCCGGAACAAGAATATCGTCACCCCCGGCAACGAGGACTTCGTGCGGGAGCATCTCTATGAGGACGAGGCCCTCCACGCCGAAGTTGCCGCCCTGCGCAACGGCTTTATGAACAACGCGCAGGCGCTGATCCACGGTGATCTCCATTCCGGCTCTATTTTTGCCAACGAGCAGGGCATCAAGGTCATCGATCCGGAGTTCGCCTTCTACGGCCCCATGGGCTACGACATCGGCAACGTCATCGGCAATCTGTTTTTTGCGTGGGCCAACAAGGCCTATACCGGCGGCAGCGCCGAAACGCAGACCGCTCTGGAGCAAACCATCCGGGAGACCTGTGACAAGACGGCGGACAAGCTGGCGGCGGAATACGACAAGCTGGTGACCTTCCCGCTGTACCGCGCATCCGCCTTCCGCAAGGCCTATCTGGACGGCGTGATGGCGGATTCCTACGGCTACGCCGGTACGGAGATCATCCGCCGGGTGGTGGGCGATTCCAAGGTGATGGAGGTCACCTCCGTCACGGACCCGGCCCAGCGGCTCCCCATGGAGCGCGCCCTCATTGATTTGGGCATCTATCTCATCAAAAACCGTGCCAGCGGCCTCAACGGGGCGGCTGTGACGGAGGAATTCCGTAAGATCTTGGCAGAGGGGAGGGGCACACATGGTCAGAATGGATGAAAATATGCCGTTTCTCCTGCAATATGAAAACGTTGCGTGGTACGAAAACGGCAAGGTCCGCATTTTAGACCGGCGGATCTACCCCACGGAGGTCCGGTTCGTGGAGTGCGCTACCTATCAGGAGGTGGTGCAGGCCATCGCGGACATGGTGACCCAGAGCGCCGGCCCATACACCGCCGTTGGCATGGGCATGGCCTTAGCCGCGTGGCAGGTGCGGGACAAGGGCGCTGCGGAGCAGGATGCCTTCTTGCAGCAGGCGGCCTATGATCTGGCCCACGCCCGCCCCACCACCGCCAACCGCTACGGCCAGATCACCTACCGCTGCGCCGAGGTGGCCAAGGAGGCGCTGGCGGCAGGGAAGGACCCCGTGGAGGCCATCGTGGAGAACACGGTGGAGTCCCTGAACCGCCGGTATTCCACCATGCAGATCGTGGGCGACCATCTGGCGGAGCTGATCCCGCAGGGGGGCACGATTCTGACCCAGTGCTTCGGGGAGACCATCATCGGCACCGTGATCCGGGCCGCCCGCCGTCAGAACAAGGACTTCAAGGTGTTCTGCGCCGAGACCCGGCCCTATCTGCAGGGGGCGCGGCTCACCTCCGGCTGCTTTGCCCAGATGGGCTTTGACACCACGGTCATCACCGACAACATGGTGGCCTACGCCATGGAGCGGGAGGGCATCGACCTGTTCACCTCCGCGGCGGACACCATTGCCCGGGACGGCCACATCGCCAACAAGATCGGCACGTTCCAGATCGCGATTCTGGCCAAGTATTTTGGTATTCCGTATTACGTCACCGGCATCCCCGATCAGGACAAGCACAGTAAGGATGACATCGTCATCGAGATGCGGGACCCCCAGCAGGTCCTCAGCTATCGGGGCATTCCCAACACCGTGCCGGAGGTCAAGGCCATCTATCCCTCCTTCGACGTGGTGCCGCCTCACCTCATTTCCGGCGTGGTCACGGATAAAGGTGTCTATGTGCCCTATCTGCTGGATCACTATTTTGATTCTGATGTAAAGACATTCTATTAAGACCGGAAGGAGAGACTTGCTATGCTGATGCAGGAAGAGAGAGAACTGGTCGTTGAATACGGCAAAAAGATGAGCGCCGCCCGGCTGAGCACCGGAACCAGCGGCAATATCAGTATTTACAACGCTGAAAAAGGCCTGGTGGCTTTGAGCCCCTCCGGCATGGATTATTTTTCCACCACCCCGGAGGATGTTGTGATCCTGGATCTGGACGGCAAGGTGGTGGACGGTAAGCGGAAGCCCTCCAGCGAGTGGGCTCTGCACACAACGTTCTATAAGCATAAGCCCCATGCAAGAGCAGTTGTCCACACCCACTCCGTCTACTGCACGACGCTGGCCGTGCTGGGTGAGCCCATCCGGGCGGTACACTATGTGATCGGTGACGCAGGCGCGGCGGAAGTTCCCTGTGCCCCCTATCAGCTGTTTGGTACGGAGGCTCTGGCGGAGGCAGCTATGGAGGTCTGCGGCAAGAGCGATGGTGTTCTGCTGGGCAACCACGGCCTCGTGTGCTGCGGCAAGGACATCAAGGGTGCTTACGGCCTCGCCTGCAATCTGGAATACATCGCGGAGATCCAGTGCCGCGCCATGAGCATCGGCAAGCCCAATGTGTTGACGGAGGAGCAGATGGCCGAGGTCATGGTGAAATTCCAGTCCTACGGTCAGCCCGGCGCAAAAAAAACCGGATATTGAAAGGAGCAGGGCATGCGCGCATTTGACTTTTACAGTCCCACTTACTTTGTGTTTGGAAAAGAGCGGGAAACGGAAACCGGCAGGTATGTCAAGCGCTTCGGCGGCAGCCGGGTGCTGGTGGTCTACGGCGGGCAGTCCGCCAAACGCTCCGGCCTGCTGGACCGGATCATGGCCTGCCTGAAGGAAGAAAACCTGTACGCCGTGGAGCTGGGGGGCGTGAAGCCCAATCCCCGCAGCAGCCTTGTGTATGAGGGAATCGAACTGTGCCGCCGGGAGAAGATCGACTTTGTTCTGGCCGTGGGCGGCGGCAGTGTCATCGACACCGCCAAGGCCATTGCCATCGGTGTACCCTATGACGGCGATTTCTGGGACTTTTTCTCCGGGAAGATGCCGGAGCAGGCTCTGCCTGTGGGCACCGTCCTGACCATTGCCGCCTCCGGCAGCGAAGGCTCCCCGGATTCCATCATCACCAACGAGAAGACGCTGGAGAAAAACGGCGCGGAAGCCGACTGCCTCCGTCCCTGCTTCTCCGTGCTGGACCCTGCCCTCACGGAAAGCCTGCCCGCCTACCAGACCGCCTGCGGCATCACGGACATCATGGCCCACACCTTTGAGCGCTATTTCACCAATACGCCGGACGTGGAGGTGACAGACCGGATGCTGGAGGGCGTGCTGCTGGCCATGCTCCACGAGGGCCGCCGGGTCATGGAGGATCCCCACAACTACGAGGCCCGGGCGAACATCATGTGGGCCGGTATGGTCTGCCATAACGACATCATGGGCGTGGGCCGTCAGCAGGACTGGAACAGCCATCATCTGGAGCACGTGCTCTCCGCCAAGTATGACTGCGCCCACGGCGCGGGTCTGGCGGTCATCATGCCGGCGTGGATGCGC
>ENA-UEPH01000668-UEPH01000668.1-human-gut-metagenome-genome-assembly--contig:-NODE-668-length-38421-cov-84.291023_pt1 | contig 38421 bp, 25 predicted proteins | sample MGYA00242891_ERZ507898 | MGnify/ENA primary metagenome ERZ507898 (study PRJEB26167, sample SAMN06115411) | human gut metagenome | host: Homo sapiens | place: China:Guizhou | collected 2014-10-15...
CTGTGCCGGTCGTTGGGATGGTCTTCCCATTTGATGGTATCGATAACGGCAAAGTTGGCCTGAATGGGGCGTCCGTATTCATCCTGAAACACTTTCATACGCTCATACTTAAACCAGTTTTCCTTGTAACCATCCTTGTGAGCGGCTATTCCCGGAGTGTAAGCTTCGCCCTCCTCCGTAATCCAGTGGATACCGTCAATGGAGCGCTGATAGTAGGCGATTCTTCCCAGCCAGTCGTTGACGATAAGGTGATATTGCAAGCTGTCTTTCCAGATAACCGGGTCCTCAAATTCCCCGTTCACGTCCGGATACACACTTCTGTCACTTACCTGTTGATAGGGAGAGATACCATTTTCACTAATCCATACCCCTCCTCCACGACATACCATCAGATAAGAACCGTCACTTCTTCTGGCAAAGGTCAGGTTAGACAGCCCCTCAATGATTTTTCTGTTTCTCTTGTCGAAGGTGAAATGACTGTACGTCCACGGCCCATTCAGGCTGTCCGCAATGTAATATCCGTCAATAACGTACACTACGGGGCGTCCGTCTTTTAGTATAAATGCTTCCGGATTATGTCCCTTCCCAATCGTGTCACAGATGGTATAAGGTCCGCTTAAACAGTCACTTGTCGTATGGAATACGGTAGATTTGGGCCATGTCATGTGGCCTTTGGGCGAGTTTTCCGGCCATCCGCAGACAAAGAGATGGTATTTGTTATCCTTACCTTTGAGAATGTTTCCTCCCCAGAAAGAAAGTTCCGGATTCTCAATCCCGTTGTCAACGTACCGGAGACGTACCGAGTCAGTTCCCCACACATTTTCGCCGGACTTCCCGTCGGGCATAGGCAGGAACCGGTCTTTAAACCGCCCTCCATCGATAAGGTGCTTCCATTCGGCGGGCAATGTACGTTCTGTGATTTGAGCGTTTACACCCAGGCTGAGCAATAAGGTTAAAAAGCAGAATATATTTTTCATGGTAGGTATTATGTATAAATCCTTGCAAAAGTAGGTATATCTCCTTGCACGATTGTAGCATATAATACGTACTTCGTAGGATTTTATCGACAAATTGACGTTGGGAGGATTTTTCCTCCTCCGGCTCTATAGCATTAATTAGCATCCTAAATAGATATTTATTCAAATTATTTTCTCATATTTGTTTAAAATCTAATGATATGGAACTGATTCGAACCCTTTCTCAGATGGTCAACTGCCTGCGTTCGCGCGGCATACGACGGAAAGTGGCGGTGGTCTGCCCGAACGACCCGCACACGGAATATGTCATTATCCGTAGCCTGAGAGAGGAGATTGCCGAATATCTGCTAGTCACAGATTCTGCTCACTTGAAAGAAGCGCTCGACTTGCGAGCAGCTTCTCCCGACTTTGTACGCATTTACGAAGCTGGAACACCGGATGAAGCGGCTGCGCTGGCTGTGCAACTGGTACGCACGGGCGAGGCGGAAGTCCTGATGAAGGGACTTATCAACACCGACAACCTGCTGCGTGCGGTCCTGAAAAAAGGAGAGGGGCTGTTACCCGAAGGAGGAGTGCTGAGCCATGTGGCCGTGGCGCAGGTTCCTTTGTATCATAAACTGCTGTTTTTCTCGGATGCGGCAGTAATTCCTCGTCCTACTTTGGAACAATACCGTTCAATGATTGCCAACGACCTGGCTTTGTGTCGTACGTTGGGATGCGAAGAACCCCGGGTGGCACTGATACACTGCACGGAGAAAATCAACGAGAAATTTCCTCATACCCTGAGCTACGTGGAATTGAAAAAAGAAGCGCAGGAAGGCCGTTTCGGAAAAGTCTTTATCGACGGGCCGATGGATGCCAAGACCGCCTGCGACAAGCACAGCGGGGAGATAAAAGGACTTTCCTCGCCAGTGGTAGGCAATGCAGATATTTTGATTTTCCCTAATATAGAATCGGGCAATACGTTTTACAAAACCCTGTCTCTGTTTGGCGATGCGAATATGGCAGGTATGCTGACCGGTACCATCGCACCGGTGGTAGTGCCTTCGCGGAGTGACTCCGGAAACTCCAAATACTACAGTCTGGTACTGGCATGTCTGGCAGGGACACGAAAAGAATAAAACTAGACCTTATGAAGATACTTGTCATCAACCCGGGCTCCACTTCTACGAAGCTGGCAGTCTACGAGAATGAGAATCCCGTCTGGCGTGAAAGCATTGCGCATCCTTCCAAGGAGTTGGCCGGCTTTCACCATATCAATGAACAATATGAGTACCGTCGCAAGTGTGTGCACGATACGCTGGAGAAGGCTGGTATTCCGCTTGCCTTTGATGCCGTGATTGCCCGTGGAGGCTTGTTGAAACCTACTCCCGGTGGAGTGTATCAGATTAACGAGCGAATCAAGTATGATTTATGGCATGCCGATATGGAACACGCATCGAATCTGGCGGCCTGGATTGCCGATGAGATTGCGCATTGTGCCGGTTGTCCTTCTTATCTGGCCGATCCGGTGGTGACTGATGAGTTGCGCGATTTGGCCCGTATCTCCGGTATTCCGGAATTACCGCGCATCTCTATTTTCCATGCACTGAACAGTCGGGCTGTTTCCCGTAGTTATGCAGCTCGTATCGGACGAAAGTATGAAGAACTAAATCTGATTGTAGCCCATTTGGGAGGAGGCATCTCGGTCAGTGCCCATCATTATGGAAAGGTGGTCGATGTCAATAATGCTTTGAATGGGGAGGGACCTTTCAGTCCGGAGCGGGCAGGAACGTTGCCGGCCCGGCAGTTGGTGGATATGTGTTTCAGCGGAAAATATACCTATGCCGAAATCCGTAAGATGATAAACGGTCGGGGAGGCCTGGTGGCTCATTTGGGTACCACCGATGTGCAGAGTATTATCCGTTGGGCACATGCCGGAGCCGAAAAGCACAAGTTGGTGCTGGATGCCATGCTTTATACGGTAGCCAAGCAGGTCGGTGCCATGCACATCGCACTTCACGGACAGACTGATGCTGTGATTCTGACTGGAGGTATCGCTTTCAATGATTATTGTATTCAGGGGTTGCGTGAATGGCTGGAAGGCCTGGCTCCGATTGTGGTAATTCCCGGTGAGGATGAAATGGGAGCATTGGCCATGAATGCCTTGGGGGTGCTGCGAGGAGAATTGACGTTGCAGGAGTATGCGCCCGAAACTTCATCAGATAAATAATACAATAACCAGACTTTTAATGTTGTCATGAAAGTCTGGTTATTGCATATAATAAGCTTATATTTCTCCTCCCGAAGAAATATCAAAGAACCGTTCGAAAAAGGCTTTCAGTTTTTCCAGCACTGTTTTCTTTTTGGTTTCCCGACTCTTGTCGAAGATAGACATGGGAGGTAAAATTTGAGCGATACCCGTTCCTGATTCTTGTATGCCTCCGTCTTTAAAAGATTGGCGGACGAAGTGATACGTTTCTTCCGGTTTCAGCTTCTCTTCAGAGATGATTTCATCCAATTGCTTGCGTTGCTGTTCTTTCACGAACCGTTGCCATTCTTCATTTATGTCTTTGTCCGGAGTAAGCTGGTCTATGAAATTTTCAATCAGTTCCTTCTTGTTTCTCAGGTCCGGACTGGCACCGATGGCTTTCTGGATAGAAATACGGATTTCCTTGTCGCCCACATTGCCGCCGTGCATCTGTTCTATCAAATACAGTATGTAGTCGATATTGATTTCCACCTGCTTGATCAGTTCCATCTCAAACACGATGTCATCGTTTACGTTTACTTTATCGCCTTTTGACGGACGATATTTTTCGTACAAATCAAGGTACACACTGTGATAGTCCTGCACATCTCTTTCCGACAGAATTTCTTTTCCGGCAAACTGGTCAAAGGTAGACAATATATTGGTGGCTCTCAGTATAGCTCCATACAAGCGTACAAACTTCTTTTCTGCTTCTTCTCCTACGATACGGTTTTCCAGTGGATAATTTTCTAACAGCGTATCAACAAGTTCTCTGTAGCCCGCCTGATGCTTGCCGTTTTTGTCTTCATATCCGTTGTAATAGTCGTCAAATGTCTTGAGCAGCACCAGTCCGCCCGCTTTCTTGTCACCGAAAAGCGCAATACTTTCGTTGGTAGCCTGCTCCAGGTTGCGAAAGCAGACAATGTTTCCAAATGTCTTTACCGAATTAAGAATACGGTTCGTTCTGGAATAGGCTTGCAGCAAGCCGTGCATCCGCAGGTTCTTGTCCACCCATAGCGTATTGAGGGTGGTAGCATCAAATCCTGTCAGGAACATATTCACTACGATGAGCAAGTCTATTTCCCGATTCTTCATGCGCAGCGACACATCCTTGTAGTAGTTTTGGAATTTTTCGGCGGTAGTGTCGTATTGGGTTTTGAACAGGTCGTTATAGTCCTCAATGGCACTTTCCAGAAAGTCACGTGAGCTTTTGTCCAGTGCATCCGTATTTTCAGAGTTTTCATCGTCTATGTTACCCGTGCCATCCTCTTCCGCTTCATTGGCTCCATAGCTGAAAATAGTGGCCACCTTCAGTTTCCGGTCGGGTGGCAGCCCTTCCATTTGCCGCTTGAACTCCAGGTAATAGAGTTTGGCCGCCTCGATGGATGACACGGCAAACAGAGAATTGAACCCCTGGAGATGTACTTTCTGCTTCCGCTCTTCCACTTCGCCTTTTCCTTTCTTGGCCGAAGCCACTTCCGAAATGTTTGTCAGTTTGTGGAAAGCAAACGACCGTCCGTTCCGTTTGGTTTTCTGGTTGAAATGTTCCAGTATATACGTCACGATATGACGGATACGTTCGGGAGCCAATAAAGCCCTTTCACGGTCTATGTTGCGCACCTGTTCGCCCTTGATGTTCTCCTGTTCACGCATCGTGCTGATGTAATCCACCCGGAAAGGCAGTACATTTCCGTCGGCAATGGCATCCACAATGGTGTAGATATGCAGCCGCTTGCCGAAGGCCTGTTCGGTGGTCTTCAAATCAAACTTACCGCTCGTGCTGGAGTTGTTGGGGAATATCGGTGTGCCTGTAAAACCGAACAGATGGTATTTCTTGAATTTCTTCACGATAGCCGTGTGCATCTCGCCAAACTGGCTGCGGTGGCATTCATCGAAAATCAACACCACATGCTTGCCATAAACCGCATGTGTACGGTTCTTGGATATGAATACCGACAACTTCTGTATGGTGGTGATAATGATGTGCGCATTGTCATTCTCCAGTTGCTTTTTCAGTATTGCCATGCTGGTATTGCTGTTGGCAGCACCTTTCTCAAATCGGTCGTATTCCTTCATGGTCTGGTAGTCCAGATCCTTGCGGTCTACCACAAACAGTACCTTATCGATACCTTCCATCTTGCTGGCCAGACGGGCTGTCTTAAATGAAGTAAGCGTCTTGCCGCTTCCCGTGGTGTGCCATACGAAGCCACCGCCTTCCACCGTGCCATACTTCTTGTAGTTGGTAGATACCCGTATCTGTTGCAGAATACTTTCCGTAGCGGCAATTTGGTAAGGCCGCATCACCAAGAGCAGTTTCTCGGAAGTAAACACACAATATTTGGTCAGGATATTCAGCAGTGTATGTTTGGCAAAGAACGTAGCCGTGAAGTCCACCAAATCCGGAATAATCTGATTATCCCTTCTGGCCCAGTAGCTGGTAAACTCAAAGCTGTTGCTGGTCTGGTTCTTACTTTTCGACTGGTTTTTCTTCTGTTGTTCTGCAATGTGCGAAACGCGGGTAGTATTACTGTAGTACTTGGTCTGCGTACCGTTGCTGATGACAAATATCTGCACGTATTCAAACAGTCCGCATCCGGCCCAGAAACTTTCCCGGTTGTAGCGCCGTATCTGGTTAAAGGCCTCTTTTATGTCCACTCCTCTGCGTTTCAGTTCCACGTGTACCAGTGGCAGTCCGTTCACTAAGATAGTCACGTCGTAACGGTTCTCGTGGCTGCCACCTTCGGGCACATACTGGTTGATAACCTGCAAGTAGTTATTGTGTATGTCCTTTTTGTCGAGCAGATAAATGTTTTTGGTGGAACCGTCCTCACGGGTCAGCAACTGGATGTAATCATCCTGCACGATGGCTGTTTTCTCCACGATACCATTGTTCTGGTTGGCAATCTTTTCCTTAAAGAAGGTCGTCCATTCTTTGTCAGTAAAACGATAGCCGTTCAGTTTTTCCAACTGGCGACGCAGATTCTCTATCAGTTCCTTTTCGGAAGTGATGGGCAGATAGTCATAAGCCTGTGTGTGGAGCTGTTCGATAAACTCCTTTTCCATTTCCGCCTCGCTCTGATATTGCTTGGCGGTGCGGTATCTCGGTTCATAATCCGATACCACGGTGCTTTGCGGATTTTCCGCCACCATTTTATATTGGTCTGACATACCTTTTTATTCTGTATATTTTATAGCATTGACATTTCTTAAAAAGATAGAACGTTTTCTTTCCCATTGAGTTATATCAAGAGGAGTTAGATTAAAAATCTCTTGAAGAATTTTATACAACTCATTCAATCTACTTGCTGCATCTTGTGCATTTACCTTAATAGAAATCTTACTTCCATTAACTACGCCTGTCAAGCCAGAGAAATCCATATCACTTGTCAGAATGGAACAAAAGCCAGAACGTAAAACCCACGCTGCTCCCATTTCATTTAAAGAGACTGAACTTTTGTAATATCTTGGTGAATGAAGAAATATCATGAAAAGATCATGATTTTCAAAAAGTTCAAGTAAAGTTTCAAAAATATCATCACTTAACCCTAGACCATACCCATCAACAGAACTACAAAATAACGTTTCTTTATTAAGTCCAATACTTTCCAATAGATCAACAAGAGATTCTGCAAATTCTTTATCTTGTGATGAATGGCTAATAAACACCATTGGACTATTTCCTTTTTTAGAATTATCTTTCGATTGCATGCTTACATGAGACATTAAAAGATTATACTTTGCATATATTTTATTAAAGTTTGAATATAAAGAATGACCATTACCAGAATTATCAAGGTTTTTAAACTCTTTAAAATCACTATTCATATCCGAATAATAGCAGCTTAAATACAACAAAGTTTCTTTATGCCATTCTAAATACGCTTCAATTGATTTTCGTGAGTTTCTGTCACCCTTAGAAACTTCTTTATAATTGTCCTCTAACTGACGGACTTTTTGTTCTTTTGTAAGAACAACAGGTTTTACTTCCTCGGTTACGGCTTCACTATCACACAAGTCATCCAATTGTTGCATCAACGTATTATCTATGCCTATAACTTGCATATCAAGCCGAAGAGCAGATACGTCAATATTTTTTTTCGTTTCATTGTGATAAAGATGCAACAATTCACTTACTAACCATACCAAGGTTTCATTACCTTCTTCAAAAGAAATATTAAGCAAAAGCGTTAATGCATTACCTGCTTCATACTCATCAGAACCTATACCAAAAAATCTATTCTCCTGTTTCGCTTTTGAAAGACATTGCTCCCACATCTTATCTAATTTCACAGAAATAATCCAACGTTTGAATGGAATACTAAGCAAAAAAGAGTCCTCAATGATACGTCTTAAATCCTCACGAAGAGGTTCTATTTTTGTGGCTGGTTTTATCATTATATGTTTGATTTAAGTTTTTTACTTATTTTACTAACTCTTTGATTACGGCAACAGCCGGAGAATACACATAACCAGATATGTATTCTCTTGCAGCCTTTGTCGTATAGATTGTTTCGTTTGAGTAGAAATTATACAATTCATCCAGTTTGATTTCTACGTAATTTCCGGTACTTTCTCTCTGAATGGTCAACAGATTACCTTGCACGGAACACACCTTGTATAGCACTCTGTCTCTTACACTATAAACTACTTTTAGAGAAGATATTTGTTTCTTAAATGTTTGAAAATCCATCATAGCTTATTTTTATGATTTACGTTCAAATGTCAACAGTTTGTTGCGGTAATACTCGTATTGTTCCTGAACGGCGGCTATCTCTGCAGGAAGTCCTGCGGTAAGGTCGTTTACCAGAGACTCGAATTTGTCGAGAATGGAGACGATGCGTTGCTGTTCGGAGAATGGAGGGAACGGTAGTAAAAACTTCTCCATACTTTCACCTGATACTCGAATAACTTTTGTTCCGGTTGCAGCTTTCTTTTTAAGTTCATAAAACAATTTAGTTTGAAACAAATACGAAACATATTTAGGATTTTGATTATGCCTGAACACGTACGCATCGCCACTTATTGCCACATCGTTTTCACCAAGCCATGCACATGCCTTACAAACACAATCAACATCTTCACTCGTTGTCGCTATAATTAAATCTCCATATGATGCCTTTCGTAATTTCTCAGCTAATGAATTACTCGTATATGATATTGTAGAATTTGCCGATGTACAATAATATGTGTGTATTTGGCCATAATGAATACAAGGGAATCCCGTTTCTGTAAAATCCTTTTTCTGGAGTCCATTACCTCTTACAAAAGTACCTATTTCTCCCAACTTCATCCACTTCACCCCCTCATCATTCTCATCAAAAGTGAGTAACTTATTTCGATAATACTCATATTGTTCCTTTCGCGCTTGCAGCTCCGCTTGCAGCTCCGCTTGCAGCTCCGCTGCATGCGATGTGAAGGTATCAAGAATACGGACTATTTCGTTTTGTATTTCAAGGGGAGGAAGAGGAATTTCGAAATCCAATATTTTAGACATATCAGGATGCTGTATCCCTGCACCCCTATAACACTTGTCTATACTATCACTTTGTGTTAACAACCAATAATATAGATATTTGTTTGATAAAATAGAAGTGTCATTAGATGTTGCTATACGATTATCTGCAGTTACAAACTTCCCCTTATAATATTTCATAACCTCAGAAACTTTGCGAGATTTTCCCCATGGAATTGTAACGACTTCTCCTACACACAAATAATCACCTGCAAGTTCCTCTGTCGTCCAACCGGTTTGTTCCCCTGTAGACAAAAGAAACACATTACCATTACATTGTTCTAATAAAAAAAGTTCTTTTGCCAACAAATATGGATAACTAATAACTTTGGGCTGTTTTGACTTATCTACAGAATTAAACTTTTTATCCCATATTGTAACATTCCATAGCTTCCTAAACTCCACTCCCTCCGGGCAAAGTTCCTTTATCAATTCCTGCAACTTACTCATAGTCCGTCCTCCTCCAGTTCAGCTACAATCCGGTCGATTTCTGTACGCAATTCGTTTTCACGCGCCACAATGCGGCGGATACGTTCGTTCAGTTCCTTGATGTCGGTCTGCGGGCGAGTATCTTCCGCCTCTACGTAACTGCTGACAGACAGGTTATAGTCGTTTTCCGCAATGGCTGCATTGTCTACCAAGGCAGAAAAATGCTTCACTTCCTTGCGGTCGATATACTCATTCAGAATGTTATTTATATTTTCAGGCGAGAGCTTGTTCTTGTTACCCTCGTGGATAAACTCGGCACTGGCATCGATGAACAGAGTCTTGTTCTCCTTCTTGCTCTTTTTCAGCACAATGATGCAGGTAGCAATGGATACACCGAAGAACAAGTTGGCAGGAAGCTGGATAACCGTGTCTACGTAGTTATTATCAATCAGGTATTTGCGAATCTTCTGTTCCGCTCCGCCACGATAGAGCACACCGGGGAACTCTACGATGGCTGCCGTACCGTCTGTAGAAAGCCACGACAGCATGTGCATGGTAAAGGCAAGGTCGGCCTTGGTTTTCGGTGCCAACACCCCGGCAGGTGCAAAACGCGGGTCGTTTATGAGCACCGGATTGGAATCGCCCGCCCATTTGGTGGAATAAGGTGGATTGGACACAATGGCATCGAAAGGCTCGTCATCCCAATGATACGGCTCGGTCAGCGTATCGCCGCAATGGATGTCGAACTTCTCGTAGTTGATGTCGTGCAGGAACATATTGATACGGCACAGGTTGTAGGTGGTGATATTGATTTCCTGTCCGAAGAAACCTGTGCGCACATTCTCCTTGCCCAGTACCTTAGCAAACTGCAGCAGCAGGGAACCCGAGCCGCAGGCAGGGTCATATACCTTGTTCACCTCTTTTTTACCCACCACAGTGATGCGGGCCAGCAGTTCACTCACTTCTTGCGGCGTGAAGAATTCACCACCCGATTTCCCGGCATTTCCAGCATACATGGTCATCAGAAACTCGTAGGCATCTCCGAAAACATCAATCTGGTTTTCCGCATAATCTCCTTTCAGGTCGAGCCCTCCGATGGTGTTCAATATTTTGCAAAGCGTTTCGTTACGTTTGGTTACGGTGTTTCCCAGTTTGTTGCTGTTCACGTCTATGTCGTCGAAGAGCCCTTTCAGGTCGTCTTCACTGTCTGTTCCTTTAGCCGATGATTCAATGTGGTCGAACACCGCCTGCAGGGTTTCGTTCAGGTTAGGGTCGTTTTTCGCCCTGGCACGCACATTACAGAACAACTCCGAAGGAAGGATAAAGAACCCTTTTTCCTGCACAATCATCTCACGTGCATTTTCAGCTTCTTCATCAGGAAAAGAAGCATAGTCAAAATCGTCCATCCCAGCCTCACGCTGCAGTCTGTTGATATAGTTGGTAATGTTTTCCGAAATGAAGCGATAGAACAGCATGCCTAACACATACTGCTTGAAATCCCATCCGTCTACACTGTTTCGTAAGTCTTCGGCCGTAGCCCATATTGTCTTGAATAATTCTTGTTTTTGCTGTGTGCTTGTTGCCATATTTTCGTAATGATTGAAAAATCGGTTATTACGCAAAGTTATCTGTTTTGCTGATTAATACGAAGCTGATTCAGGATTTATTTGATTTGCCGGCGGAGTTAATCGAAGTTCCGGACAAGTATTTTTTGAAATTCCTTTGCATATTCTCTGTTTCACAGTGCGGGATTTGTATTTCACAGTGTGAAATATGTATCCCACACTGTGGTTTTTGTATCCCACAGTGTGAAACAGAGAATTCTTCCCTGCGTTTCAAAGAAAATACGCTGAGAAAGAGTGATTTATGTGGATAGTATGGATCTTTGTCTGAAAAATGGGTATAAAGTGGGATATAGAGACTTCCCGGAAGCTGCGGTAATGGCACAAAAAAACGGCTTTAAAGGGTATTTATAACTCCTTTAAAGCCGTATATAATGTGGTACCTTTTCTACTTAATTACTGTTCATATTCCTTCTTCCGCTTCGGATTCATCGGGAACCAGCCTTTCAGTACGCGTTCGCGCTGTTCGAAGACCTCCTTGATGGTCCAGAAAGAAGAGAATGAGAAAACTCCCAACAGGGTCGACAGCAGAATCTGACTTACCAGTATGTAATAGATGACCTATATTTCAGTAATTTATCTTATTATGGACAGAAGGCGGCTGGAGCATTGAAATAAATTTTTTATGGTATATTCAAATCAGTTATAATTTGAGAAAGAAATATTTATTGTTTCATTTAATTGATTAATTTTGTGTTCATACGATAGATTTGAATTTGGTTTAACTTATAGTTATTGTATCTAGAATGAAGAAATTCTTGATTTCGTTGTTTCTGCTTTTTTTTGCTATTGTTTCTATGGCAGATGAGATGCCTATGTTGTTATCAGAGCTTGATAAAGCAATTAAAGAACGTCCTTTGTATATAAAGAAGCGTTTGGAATACTTGGAGCGTTTGAATAAAATGTTAGATAATTCAGAAACTAATGAACAACGTTATCATATATTAGGAGAGTTATATTCTGGATATTCTTCTTTTAATGCTGACTCTTCATTGCATGTGGCTCGTGCTATTTATGAAGTTGCTCAACGTATCCAGAATGAGGATTACCAGATAAATGCTTTAATGAATATGGCGGAGATTTCTGGAGTTGCTGGTATGTTTAAAGAATCTCTGGATTTGATGAAAAAGGTTAATCGGGAACGGTTGCCTGATTATTTGCGACCTTATTATTATCATGTTTATCGTACTGTTTATGGGAATATGGCTGATTATACGGTTTCTGTTGCCCAAAAAGGCCAATATAATAGATTAACGGATTCTTATAGAGATTCTATTTTGCTGGTAAATAATCAGGAGTCTGTTACTTATCAAATTGTTAAGGCTGATCGTTATAATGTTCATGGTCAATGTAAGGAAGCTATTGCAATGCTTGAAGACTATACTAATAAACATAAAATGGAAGTTCATGATGAGGCTATACTTTATTATACATTATCAAACTCTTATTCTTTAATTGGAGATAAAGAGAACCAGAAACGCTGTTTGTTGCTTTCTGCTATAGCTGATATGAAATCGGGAGTTAGAGAATATGCTTCCTTGAGAGAACTGGCTGTGTTACTTTATCAAGAGGGAGACCTCGATCGTGCTTATTCTTATTTGAAACTTTGTATGGAAGATGCAGCTATGTGTAATGCCCGTTTACGGATTATAGAAACCTTGAAAATATTTCCGGTGATAAATGAGGCTTATCATTTAGAAAAAGCAAGGCGGCAGCATAAGTTACAAATAATGTTTATTTGTATTTGTATCTTGTCATTTATTTTATTGGGAGGAGTTTATTATATGTATTACCAGATGAAACGTCTGGCGGTAGCACGACGTCAAGTAATAGATGCGAACCGGAAATTACAGGATTTAAACAATGACTTGTGCCTGTCAAATGCTAAGTTGAAGGAGTTGAATCACGCATTGAGTGAGAATACTTATTTAAAGGAGATTTACATAGGACGTTATCTTGATCAATGCTCAACGTATATTGAGAAGTTGGATGAATACCGTAAAAGTTTAGCTAAGTTAGCTGCGGTTGGAAAGGTTGAGGAATTGTATCATCAGTTGAAGTCTTCTCGACTGGTTGATAAAGAATTAAAAGATTTTTATGCGAGTTTTGATGATACCTTTTTGTTGTTGTTTCCGACTTTTGTTGATGATTTTAATAAACTATTAATTGAAAGTGAAAAAGTTCATTTAAAGCCGAATGAACGGCTTAATACAGAGTTGCGTATTTTTGCATTGATTCGGTTAGGTATTACAGATAGTGTAAAAATAGCTCAGTTCCTTCGTTATTCGGTTACTACCATTTATAATTATCGAACTAAGGCACGGAATAAGGCGGCTTGCAATCGGGATGAATTTGAAAAATATGTCATGCAAATTGGTAGTTTAGAGCAGTAGCGTCTTGCTTTTCATTTATTGGATTACTACTTTTTTGACATTGGAATCATTCTCTAATATTATAATAATTAGAATGTTATGATTATTTAAGTATCTTAAGTTACTACTTTTATACTTGGTTGCCTTGAAGCTTTTATATTAGCATAATACTTTTGCATTGTTGGAAAAAGATGTAGTAATATTACATCTAATTTATTAATTAAAAGTCTAATTTATGCAAAACAACACTTCAAGGTTTCTACAAAAGAAGCGAGCGCTTTCTCTTTTAGGAGGGCTATTTATTACAGCGAGTGTATTTGGTCAGAATCTTACGGTAACAGGTACTGTAAAGGATGTTACAGGAGAACCTGTTATTGGGGCAAATGTTATCCAGGAAGGAACGTCGAATGGTTCTATAACGGATATTGATGGAAAATTCTCTTTAAGTATTCCTAAAGGATCGGTTTTGGTGATTTCTTATATAGGATACGCAAGTCAGAATGTAACAGTGATAGGTAACCAGCCGCTTGTTATTACTTTGAAAGATGACACGGAACTATTGGACGAGGTAGTTGTTGTGGGATATGGTACGATGAAAAAGAGTGACCTGACAGGAGCAGTAGGTTCTGTCGGAGCGAAGGATATGAAGAACTCTCCAATATCTAACGTAGGTCAGGCACTGCAAGGTAAAGTTGCAGGATTGCAGATTATAGATAGTGGTAAGCCCGGAGATAATGTTACTATTCGAGTACGTGGTATTGGTTCTATCAATGATAGTAATCCGTTGATAGTAATTGATGGAGTACCTACAGATTTAGGACTTAATTCTATCAATATGGCAGATGTCGAGCGTGTTGATGTTCTAAAAGATGCTTCTGCCACAGCTATTTATGGTTCTCGCGGTGCTAATGGTGTAGTAATGGTTACTACGAGAAAGGGAGAAAGTGGGAAAGGTAAGCTTTCTTTCAGTGCTAATTGGGCTGTACAGAATGTTACGAATCAACCAGAGATGTTGAATGCGAGCCAGTATGCAGCTTATAGCAATGATATGCTTTCTGCGGCTGGGCAAACAACAAATCCTTTGTGGGCAGATCCTTCTTCATTGACTTCAAGTACTGATTGGCTTGATGAAATGTTCCGTACAGGACTATCACAAAATTATACAGTTAGTTACTCTGGAGGGAATGAAAAGTCTCATTATTATGTTTCTGGTGGATTTTTAGAGCAAAAAGGTGTAGTAGAGAGCGTTAAATATCGCCGTTTTACGTTTCAAGCCAACACGGACTCTCAGGTTTTGAATTGGTTGAAGTTCTCAAATAACCTGACATTTTCTACTGATACTAAAACTTCAGGAAGCTATGATGTGGCAGGTGCAATGAAGGCACTTCCTACACAGCCAGTTAAAACAGATGAGGGTGACTGGAGCTATCCTGGTTATCCGGACTACGACAATCGTTCACAGGCTAACTGGTACGGAACGATGCGTAATCCTATTGGGCCTATATACAATGATAGCAAGCGGACGGATGGATATAATTTCTTGGCTAATATTTCAGCAGAAATAAAGTTTTGTGACTGGTTGCAATTTAAGTCAACATTTGGCTATGATGCTAAATTTTGGTTTAATGAGGACCTTTATCCAAAGTATGACTGGACTGCTTCTGGAGAAGCTGGTGAAACAAGTAAGTACCAAAGTAGTGATAAATCTTTTACTTACTTGTGGGATAACTATTTTACTTTTAATAAAGATTTTGGAAAGCACCATTTAGATGCTATGGTAGGTAGTTCTGCACAGTGGAATAAATATAATTACATGAATGGTAATGTATCTGGCTTTTTATTTAATGAATTTAGTCAGTTGACCAATGCGAAGGAAATAACAAGCTTGACGGGTTCCATGAGCGAATGGGCTTTACTTTCGTATATGGCTCGTGTCAACTATTCATTTGATGATAAATACTTAGTTACGGCAACTGTACGACGTGATGGTTCTTCACGTTTTGGAGAAAATAATCGTTGGGGTACATTCCCTTCTGTGTCATTAGCATGGCGTATATCCAAAGAATCTTGGTTTCCACAAAGTGAGGTCGTGTCCGATTTAAAATTACGTGCAGGATATGGAGTAACTGGTAATCAGGCTTCAATTGGTAATTATGATTTTGCAGCATTGTTTGATATCCGTAAATATGCTTTTGGAGGGGAGGTTGTCGATGCGTTGACTACAACAAGTTTGTATAATCCTGATATCCGTTGGGAGGCTATTCATCAGGCCAATATCGGAGTTGACTTAAGTTTGTTTAATTCGCGTGTAAACCTATCTTTGGATGCTTATGTAAAGAATACAAAGGATATGTTAGTTTCAGCTTCAGTTCCTATTACTGCCGGATTTGATGAAACAGTCTCAAGTTGTCAGACTAATGCTGGAAAGGTCCGTAATAAAGGTGTTGAGTTGGCTTTACATACTTATAACTTTGTTGGAGGGGATTTTAACTGGGATACTAGTTTGAATTTGACTTATAATACCAATGAGATTGTAGATTTAAATAGCAACATACCGATGTTCCGTAATGAGATTGCCGGTGAAAATGTAATTCGTTTGGCTAATGGATTTCCGATAAATACTTTTTATGGGTATGTGACTGATGGTATTTTCCAAAATTGGGAGGAAGTTAATTCACATGCATTCCAAAGTACGGAAACTAGTCCGGGTGATATTCGTTTTAAAGATTTGAATAATGATGGAAAAATTAATGAAGATGACCGTACTGTTATCGGTAATCCATCTCCTAAGTGGATATTCTCAATGAATAATAACCTGAGTTATAAAGGATTTGATTTGTCTATTTATTTGCAGGGAGTGAGTGGAAATGATATTTTTAATGCAAATAATATAACGAATGAGGGAATGGCTGGGGCTGCGAACCAGACTACGGCAGTTTTGAACCGTTGGACAGGGGAAGGAACAAGTTATGTTATGCCTCGTGCGGTACTAAATGACCCAGCTAAGAATAATCGTGTTTCTGACCGTTGGGTTGAGGACGGCTCTTATTTGCGTATAAAGAATATTACGTTAGGATATAATTTCCCCAAAAAATGGATAAAGAAGTTAACCTTGGAGAATGCACGTCTGTTTGTTTCTTGCGATAATGTGGCTACTATTACTGGATATTCTGGTTTTGACCCAGAAGTAGATATTAATGGGATAGATAATAATCGTTATCCTATTTCACGAACTCTTAGTTTAGGAGTCAACTTTAATTTCTAATCTGAAAAAACAATTATTATGAAACATATTACTTATATAATATTGGCATCTGCTTTGCTGACTTGTTCTTCTTGCAGTGATTTTTTGGAAAAGTATCCTAAGGATTCTCCTAGTACTACTATTCCTATGAGCGATGATTTGGCTGTAGCTATGACTAACGGATGTTATCAGTCTTTACAGTCTATGAATCTTTATAATCAGCGTATCTGGAGTATGGATATTTGTGCCGGTGATAGCGAAGCGGGGGGAGATCCTTCTACAGGTACTGATGGAGTTGAAACAAAAGAAGTTGCTAATTTCTATGCAACTCCAAGTAATAATCTTGCAGTTGGATTATGGAGAGGAGGATATACTGGTATTGGTAATTGCAATACAGCCATTCAGTCTTTATCAGCTAATGCGGATAATATTTCTCCGGAAATATTGACCCGTTCTTTGGGTGAGGCTTATTTTTTACGTGCGCATTATTATTTTATCTTGGCTCGTTGTTTTGGAGGAGTTCCTATTCGTACAGAACCGGCTAAAGTTAGTGACCCTAAAGACATTGCCCGTAATACAGTAACAGAAGTCTATGACCTGATTATAAAAGATTGTAAGGAGGCTATAGAACGCTTACCTCAAAAAAATGAGTTAGCTCCAGCTGACTTAGGACGTGCTACTAAGGATGCCGCTTGCACTCAGTTAGCAAAAGTTTATTTGACTCTTGCTTCATACGGTAATACCTATGCATCTTTAGCACCCGAAGAAGGATTTTATCAAGCAGTTGTTGATTTATGTGATGAGATCGCTACGATGGGATATGATTTGGCAGCTTGTGATTATGCTTCTTTATGGAATGAGAATTTAATTAAAAATAAGAATAGTGCAGAATCTATTTTTGAAATACAATATTCTGGAGAGAATGCAGGAACGGGCGGTTTTTGGGCAAATGATGGACAGTCATCCTGGTGTTCAACATTTATGGGGCCTCGTAACTCTGGATTTACTTATGGCTCTTATGGGTGGAATCAACCTACTGATGAATTCTTTGAATCGTATGAAGAAGGTGATAAACGTAAAGATATTACCGTATTTTATGAAGGATGTCCGGATTTTGATGGAAAGTCCTATAAGGCAAGTTATGCTTTTATGACTGGGCGTAATGTGCGTAAATTTATTATTCCTATTTCTTTAAATTTATATCAGGATGCAGAGACAAGTCCTCAGAACTTTATAGCTTACCGTTATGCGGATGTATTATTGATGAAGGCGGAGGCTTTGAATGAATTGGGTGAAACGGTTCAGGCGCAAACTCCATTGAATATAGTACGACGTCGCGCCGGATTAGGAGACTTTCTGTCAACTAATAAGGAGGAAATGAAGGAGAAAATCATTCATGAGCGCCGGATGGAACTTGCATTCGAAGGTCATCGCTGGTTTGATTTAATCCGTATTGATGGGGGAGATTATGCCTTGAAGTTCTTTAATTCTATTGGCAAGGTAAATGCAACTAAAGACCGTATGTTACTACCTATTCCACAAGTAGAAATGGATGCGAATGCATTGATGGTACAGAACCCCGGTTATTAATAACTTAAACTTATAGATTATGAGAGTTCAAAATATATTTTTTTATTTATCCGTATTGCTTTGTTGTGTTTTTACGTTAAGTTCTTGTTCAGAGGATTTGGCTGAAACAAATAAAGGCTATGATGTGCTGACATTGACTGCTGATAAGGAGGTGATTAATCTTAATGAAAATGATGCAGCTTTGACAGCTCTAACATTAAAGTGGACTAGTGGTACAAATTATGGGACAGGAGCGCGGTTGAATTATAAGTTGGAGCTGCGGGAGAAAGGAAGTACTGAACCAGCAGAACCATTGTTAAATAAGCGATTTAATGATCAGGAACTTTCTTATGCTTTTACAGTTAGAGAATTAAATGATTATTTGCATGCTGCTGGAATTAGTTTGACATACGGTGAAACAGTGGAAGTTGAAGCAACTGTGATTGCAGAGGTCGTCGGTTATGAAGACTATGAGCAGAATTCTTCTGTTTCTTTTAAAGTGACTACTTATGAACCGGTTTCTGAGACATTATATATTTGTGGTGATGCGACGGAAGGTGGATGGTATGTAGAACAAATGGGAGTGTGTAGTTTGGTTGATAACCAGCAACCTGGTATTTTTAATATTACTGCAACATTGACCGAGGGTAAGGATTTTAAGTTCTTTACTCAAATGGACTTTTCTTCTATTGCTTATGTTTGTGCTCCTGATGGAGAACAAATATTAAGTGATGGTATGACCACAAATATTATTCAAAAAGTTGATGATACGGTAGATGACTTGAAATTTCAGGTAACAGAAACCGGAACCTATAAGCTTACGATTGATTTGTTGAATAATACTCTGAATATAGTCAAGAGTACTCCAGCGGCTCCAGCTTTTAATACTTTGTATTTTGTCGGTAGCTTTACTAATTGGACTTTTAAACCGATGAAGCAAGATCCTGTGAATCCGTTCGTATTTTTATATGGTGATGTATTTACATGGACTCCTGATGGTGAGTTTAAGTTTGGAACCATGGATGGAAGTTGGGATAATATGTATATGGCAACTCAAGATAAAGCTCCGTATACGGATACTAATGTAAAATTGGGTGGTACAGATCAGAAATGGGTTTTGAAAGAAGAAGAATGCGGAAAGGCTTATAAGATTCGTTTGGACATAACAACAGGCCAGGAAAAAATGGTGATGGCTCCTTTTGAACCTTATACGGAAATTTCTTTGATAGGTAATGCTACTCCTGCAGGTTGGACTTTGCCTTCTTCTGCTCCAATGACAAAGATTAACGAATATACTTATCAGTGGACTGGAAATCTGACAGCAGGTGAAATTAAGTTTACCTGTGATAACCAGTCTGATTGGATGGGAGCTTGGTTTATGGCTGTAGAAAATGGTCTTACGTTTGAAGCAGGTGAATATGATATGTACTGGATTGATAAAACGAATCCAGATTATGGTTATGGAAGCTTAGATAATAAATGGGTTGTGACTGATCCGGGAAACTATACGATTACCCTGAATCAAGCTACAGAAAAACTCGTAGTTAAGAAAATTGATTAAATTAGAATTGTTTATCATGAAAAAAATAATTTACTTGGCAGGAATTTTTCTCCTTTTTACTGCATGTAAGAACGATGACGGAGCAGGAATGGCAAATTTGGAATATGAAGGAGGTGAAGTTTCTGTTAAAATAGAGGAAGGAACTGGTATTTCTTTATTTACGGATAAAGCTTGTTATGCACCAGGAGAAACAGTAAGTTTTGGTATTTTAGGTAACATTCCGTCGAACGCAAAAATTCGTTATCGTCATTTGGATGAAGTAATTGAAGAACAACCTTTGGCTGGTTCGTCATGGACGTGGACTCTTCCAACTGTCGATTTTACAGGTTATATGGTTGATATTTATGCATCATCGGATGATAAGGAAGTAATTTACGGAACAATTGCGGTTGATGCTTCTAGCGATTGGAAACGATTTCCTAGGTATGGATTTGTGGCAGAGTTTGGTCAGAAATCGGATGAAGATATAAAGGATGAGATGTCTTATTTGAGCCGTTGCCACATTAATGGTGTACAATTCCAAGACTGGCATAATAAGCATCATTGGCCTTTAGGAAGTACTCGTGATGGACAGATTATGCCTGTGTATAAGGATATTGCCAATCGTGATGTATATACGGAAACTGTGGAAAAGTATATTGAGGTGCAGCATGCTTTGGGGATGAAGTCCATTTTTTATAATCTTTGTTTTGGTGCTTTGGATGATGCGAATTTGGATGGTGTGAAAGATAGCTGGGGGCTTTTCAAAGATTATAAGGCAAAAACGCGTGATTGCCATGAATTGCCTGATAGTTGGAAAAGTAATATTTATTTGACAGATCCGGGGAATAAGGCATGGCAGGACTATTTGATACAACGTAATACAGACGTATATAATCATTTTGCTTTTGATGGTTATCAGATAGACCAGTTGGGAAACAGAGGAACCGTATTTAATGTATATGGTAAGGAAGTTGATTTGCCACAAGGTTATGCGTCATTTATAAAGGCAATGAAGCAGGCACATCCAGATAAGAGGTTGATTATGAATGCTGTCAGCCGCTATGGCGCAGAACAGATAGCCAAAACAGGAAAGGTCGATTTTTTGTATAATGAGGTATGGGGTAAAGATAATGACCGTACTGAGGCGAAATTTAGTCATCTGAAAACAATTATAGATGAGAATAATGAATACTCTGGCAATCAGTTGAATACCGTATTTGCAGCCTATATGAACTATTGGTTGGCTGAAAATCAAGGTGAATTTAATGCTCCAGGGGTTTTGTTGACTGATGCGGTGATGTTTGCATTGGGAGGCTCACATCTGGAACTTGGCCCTCACATGTTGTGCAAGGAGTATTTCCCTAATGACAATTTGAAAATGACGGAGGCTTTAAAAAAGGATATAATTCATTATTATGATTTTATGACTGCTTATCAGAATGTGCTGCGTGATGGTGGTTCATTGACAACTAATGTCGATATTGTATCTGTTGACGGTAAATTTGAGGTGCAATCCTGGCCACCGGTTAAAGGAAAGTTATGTACGATAGGGCGTAGTCTGGAAAATCAGGATGTTATTCATTTGTTGAATTTATCACAAGCTGATAGTGATGAATGGCGTGATGATTATGGAACTATGCCGGAACCCAATACAATTGAAAACCCTTCCTTTAGTATTTGTCCTTCACGTTCTGTGAAAGGTCTTTGGATGGCATCACCTGATTATGCCGGAGGAGCCGTAATCCCAATTGCATTTAAGGTAAATGGGAACCGTTTAGAGTTTACTTTGCCTTCATTAAAATATTGGAACATGTTGGTTGTTGAATATAAATAAGAATAAAAAACAGTATGAAGCTAAAATTAATTATATCTGCATTATTATTTTCAGCATTAAATGTTGATGCTGATGTGGTAACATCACCTAATGGAATCGTTTCAATTGATTTCCAGTTAAAGAATGGGATACCTACTTATAAAGTAGATTACAAAGGTAAACCTGTAATTAAAGAAAGTAGATTAGGTCTGGAATTACGTGATGGAAAGAATTTGATGGATGGCTTTGAACAACTTAATGTTACTACATCTACTTTTGATGAAACTTGGCAGCCTGTATGGGGTGAGGTCAAAGAAATACGTAATCATTATAATGAACTTCTTGCAGAGTTGAAGCAGCCATCAACAGATCGTTATATGAATATTCGTTTTCGGGTATATGATGATGGGGTTGGATTCCGTTATGAATTTCCCCAGCAAAAAAATTTAGTTTATTTTGTAATAAAAGAGGAGCATAGTCAGTTTGCTATGACTGGTGATCATACGGCTTGGTGGATTCCTGGGGATTATGATACTCAGGAGTATGACTATACGGAGTCGAAGTTATCTGAAATACGTTCATTGTTGCCAAATGCAGTAACTTCCAATGCCTCTCAAACTGTATTTTCCCCAACAGGAGTGCAAACATCATTGCAGATGAAAACAGATGAGGGGTTGTATATTAATTTGCATGAAGCAGCTTTGGTTGATTATTCATGTATGCATTTAAATCTGGATGATAAAAATTTAGTATTTGAGTCATGGCTTACTCCTGATGCAGACGGATTTAAAGGTCGTTTACAGGCTCCATGTCATTCTCCATGGCGTACGGTTATGGTCTCTGATGATGCACGTGATATTTTGTCATCTCATTTGATTTTGAATTTGAATGAGCCATGTAAAATTGAGGATACTTCTTGGATTAAACCTGTAAAATATATGGGTGTATGGTGGGAGATGATTGCTGGAGGGAAGCCATGGAGCTATACTAATGATATTCCGTCCGTGAAGCTTGGAGAAACGGATTATCGGAAAGTAAAATCTAATGGTAATCATCCTGCTAATACAAGAAATGTGAAGAAGTATATTGATTTCGCTGCGAAACATGGATTCGATCAGTTGTTGGTAGAAGGATGGAATGTTGGTTGGGAAGATTGGTTTGGAAATCAAAAAGATTATGTTTTTGATTTTGTGACTCCTTATCCTGATTTTGATATTGAACAGTTGAATAGATACGCACATGATAAAGGAATAAGATTGATGATGCATCATGAAACATCTGGTTCATCTCGTAATTATGAGAGACATCTTGAACAGGCTTATCAGTTAATGAATAAATATGGCTATACAGCCGTAAAAAGTGGGTATGTGGGAAATATCTTGCCTTATGGTGAACACCATTATGGGCAGTGGATGAATAATCATTATTTGTATTGTGTTGTAGAGGCTGCTAAACATAAAATAATGGTGAATGCTCACGAAGCAGTTCGTCCTACAGGACTTTGTCGTACATATCCTAATCTGATTGGAAATGAATCTGCACGTGGAACGGAGTATCAGGCTTTTGGTGGAAGTAAGACATTCCATACAACTGTTCTGCCTTTTACAAGACTTCAGGGAGGACCGATGGACTATACTCCTGGTATTTTTGAAATGAATATCTCCAAATTAAATCCAAATAATAGCTCACACGTAAATGCTACATTGGCAAACCAATTAGCATTGTATGTAACGATGTATAGCCCTCTTCAGATGGCTGCAGATCTTCCAGAAAATTATGAGCGTTTTATGGATGCTTTTCAATTTATAAAAGATGTACCGGTTGATTGGGATAATAGTATTTATCTTGAAGCAGAACCAGGGAAATATGTAACTGTGGCTCGAAAAGAAAAAGGAACGAATAATTGGTTTATTGGTAGTGCTACAGGTGATGCTAATCATCAATCAGTTATTTCGCTTGATTTCTTGGAAAAAGGGAAGAATTATATAGCTACCATATATGCTGATACAAAAGATACTGATTATAAGTCAAATCCTCAATCATATCAGATTGTAAAAGGGCTCGTTAACTCTAAGAACAAACTAAAAATAAATACGGTAGAAGCAGGTGGATATGCTATAAGTCTATTTGAAGTTACAACTTCAGACGAAATGAAGGGGTTGAAAAAGCTATCTGTATCGCCTATAAAATAATATTTTATTATAATAATTAATTAGAACTTTGATGTTAGCACCTCTGTGAGGTTAGATTTACAGAGGTGCTTATTTTTTTTTAGGATGAAGAACTTTACTCTATATGATATAAATTAATTGTGTATTGGAATAGATTGTAAGGTTAGAGGATTATAACTATAAATCATAAGCCTATGTTTAGATATATTGTTGGATGGTTGTTTCTAGCTGTGTCAGTCGTAGCGCAAGCTGCAGTGCCTGTTTGTAAGTCATTTTCGCAACAAGGGCGTGAAGTAACATTTCATTTGGATAATGGAGCAGCTTTTCAATTGAAATTGTGTGGGCAATCCGTAGTTCGGATATGGTATTCTCCAGATGGGAAATTACAACGGTTAAATTCTTCGTTTGCTGTTATTAATGAAGAATTGGAAGATGTGGGAGTAGTCAATGTGAATGAGGAAGCGTCTTGTTATGAGATTTTTACACCTGTATTGAGAATACGCGTTAATAAATCCCCCTTGAAGCTCCAGGTTTTTGATAAATATCAAAAGCTTATTTTTAGTGATTATGGTGATGGCCGGACTTGTGAAGGTGAAAAGAAGGTAGAATATAAAATGCTGAGGCGTGATGAGCATTTTTTTGGATTGGGAGAAAAAACCGGTAAATTAGATCGACGAGGGGAAACATATAAAATGTGGAATAGTGATCGGCCTTGCTATGGTGTAGCTGATGATCCTTTATATAAGAGTATTCCGTTTTTTATGAGTAATTATCGTTATGGTATATTTTTAGATAATACTTATAAAACAGAGTTTAAGTTTGGAACAGAGAGTCGAGATTATTATAGTTTTGAAGCTCCAGGTGGTGAAATGATATATTATTTCATGTTTGGTAAGGACTATAAGGAAATTATGGGACATTATATAGGACTGACAGGAAAGCCAATTATGCCGCCCAAATGGGCTTTGGGATTTGCTCAATGTCGTGGAATGCTCACTCGTGAGGATTTAACACGGGAGATTGCGACTGGATATAGAAAGCGTGGTATTCCTTGCGATATTATTTATCAAGATATTGGTTGGACTCAGAACCTGCAAGATTTTGAATGGCGTAAAGGTAATTATGAGAATCCTAAACAGATGCTGGCAGATTTGAAATCACAAGGTTTTAAGGTTGTAGTTTCACAAGATCCTGTTATTTCTCAATCTAATAAAAAACAGTGGCAGGAGGCTGATAGTCTTGGTTATTTTGTAACTGATTCAACAACAGGCAAAACTTATGATATGCCTTGGCCATGGGGTGGAAACTGTGGTGTGGTAGATTTTACAAAGCCTGAGGTAGCAGATTGGTGGGGAGCATATCAGCAAAAGCCTATAAATGACGGTATCAGTGGATTTTGGACGGATATGGGTGAGCCTGCTTGGAGTAATGAAGAGGATGTGGATCGTTTGGTGATGAAACATCATTTGGGAATGCATAGTGAGATTCACAATGTGTATGGGTTAACTTGGGACAAAGTTGTGAAAGAGCAGTTTGAAAAACGTAATCCCAATCGTCGTGTATTTCAAATGACTCGTGCTGCTTATGCAGGATTGCAGCGTTATACTTTTGGTTGGACTGGTGATAGTGGAAACTGTGACGATGTAACGCAGGGATGGGCGCAGATGGCTAATCAGATTCCTGTATTACTTTCTGCAGGATTAGGCTTGATACCTTTTACTACAACTGATATATCAGGATATTGTGGAGATATTAAAGATTATTCAGCAATGGCTGAACTTTATACACGTTGGGTACAGATGGGGGCTTTTAATCCGTTAAGTCGTATTCATCATGAAGGTAACAATGCAGTTGAACCATGGCTTTTTGGGGAAGAAGCAGAACAGAATGTGAAAAAAGCTATAGAATTGAAATATTCATTGATTCCTTATATCTATACGTATGCTCGCGAAGCTCATGATGCAGGATTGCCAATTATGCGTCCAATGTTTCTTGAATATCCTTATGATGTGGAAACATTTGATACAGATGCACAGTTTATGTTTGGTAAAGAATTGCTTATAGCTCCAGTCGTAAAGAAAAATGCGAAAACCAAGAACTTGTATTTACCAGAGGGTAACTGGTTGAACTATAATGATAAAAGGACGCTTTACTCGGGAGAACAGTGGTTGACAGTGGATGCACCATTGTCATGTATCCCAATGTTTGTAAAGCAAGGATCAATCATTCCTACTATGCCAGTGATGAATTATATTGGTGAACATCCCGAATATCCTGTTATATTTGAAGTCTTTCCAGCAGTAGAAGGTCAGAGTGCTTCTTTCCTTTTGTATGAAGATGAAGGGACCGACTTGGGATATTTAAAAGACGAGTTCTTGAAGACTCCGATTAATGTGAAAACAACAGTTGAAGGGTTTGAAATTGCTATTTCCTCACGTGAGGGTAGTAACTATCAGTTACCATCTAAGCGGAATATGATTTTCCGATTTTATGTAGAAAAATCTCCTCAGAAAGTTGTGATTGCTGGGAAAAAACAAAAAAAAGTAAAGCCTGAAAAATTACATGACCAGGAAAATATATTTGCTGATGCTGTAATATGGAGTTATGACAAGGAAATGCAAATTTTAAATGTGCTTGTTCCTGATAGTGGGGAAGCGTTGGAGATGAGTATTATACAATAATATGTTGGTCGTAGATATGTATGTTTTGAGATTAGGAGTTATATAATAAAAATAGAATCAGAAAGAAAATCTAATATTCTTTCTGATTCTATTTTTATTTGAAGTATAATTACTGTTCATATTCCTTCTTCCGTTTCGGATTCATTGGGAACCAGCCTTTCAGCACGCGTTCGCGCTGTTCGAAGACCTCCTTGATGGTCCAGAAAGAAGAGAATGAGAAAACTCCCAACAGGGTCGACAGCAGAATCTGACTTACCAGCACGGAACCGATGAGGCCGGCGATGCCCAATAGCAGAAAAATCCACCAGCAGCGCGTTCCCCAATAATATTCCGCTTTGACTACTATCGGATGAAACAGACCGATAATCAGGAATGTGCAGATGCCAATGAGGATTCCTTCCCAATGAAGGCTGTCAATCCATTCCATTATTCGTCAGCGTCTTTACGGATGGGAATTTCTTTCTTGATGCTCTGTTCCAGTGAAATCAAGGTCTCCGTAGCAGTTACACCCGGAATTTCCTGAATTTTGGAGTTCAGCAAATCCATCAGATGCTCGTTATCGGTAGAATACAGTTTGGTCAGCATGGTGTACGGACCAGTGGTGAAATGACATTCCACGATTTCCGGAATCTTCTTCAGTTCTGCCACTACGCTCTTGTACATAGAGCCTTTTTCCAGCTTGATTCCTACGTATGTGCAGGTGCTGTATCCCAGGCTCTTGGGATTTACATGGTAACCTGAACCGATAATTACGCCAAGGTCAATCAGGCGCTGAACGCGTTGGTGAATGGCAGCACGTGACACGCCACATTCTGCTGCAACGTCTTTGAACGGGATTCTGGCATTCTGTGAGATGATTTCCAGAATCTGTTTGTCAAGTTTATCAATTTTTTCCATATTACTAAATGGTTCTTGTTTTTATCATATTGTAAGCAAATGTAGAAAAACTTTTTTATCTATATGCTATTTTGCCAAAAAAAACGTGATTATTTTTGGCGAAAGAACAAATTGTGGGTAAATTGTGTAAGTCGTTCGGCCCTATTTGACTATCTTTGATTCCCAGAAGATAGGATGCGGTTGGGAAGTAGAGCCGAAAAACATGTTTTTCGTTCGTACTTCTCTCACCTTTCACTATCTTTGTAAGACTTATTATTTATTAAACTCAAGAACTATGCATCCATTGGAATTGTTTAAGTTTTGTCCGGTATGTGGTTCTCCTCATTTTGAAATACATAATGAGAAGTCCAAGAAATGTGCGGACTGCGGGTTTGTGTATTATTTTAACTCAAGTGCGGCTACGGTGGCTTTTATCCTGAACGGGAAAGGGGAACTGCTGGTTTGCCGGCGGGGAAAGGAACCTGCCAAGGGCACGCTGGATTTGTCGGGCGGATTTATTGATATGTTCGAGACTGGCGAAGAAGGGGTAGCACGCGAGGTGAAAGAGGAAACGGGGCTGGTAGTGACGGAAGCGAAATATCTGTTTTCCTTGCCCAACACATATCTGTACTCCGGTTTTCTGGTACATACACTCGACCAGTTCTTCTTGTGTCAGGTGGAAGATGACCATCTGATAAAAGCCATGGACGATGTGGCCGATGCATGGTGGATGCCGCTGGACAAAGTGAATCCGGATGATTTCGGGCTGGACTCTGTACGTAGGGGAGTCGCACGCTTTTTGGAAACCTGTCGGAACAAAAAATAAAAGGGATTATGGGTAAATATAAGAAATATATATGGATGGCGGGGCTGTGTTGTGCCTTGCCGTTGACGGTTTCCGGGCAGCAGGTGGAGCCGCTGACCGGGGCAGACCGTTTGTTCAACGAGGGACGGGAGCTGTTCTTGCGTCAGGATTATGCGGCAGCCCGACAGACCTTGGTGCGCTATACCCGTCAGGCGGGGGAAAAGGCCTGGGCCGATGAAGTGGACTATATGCTGGCTTGCACGGCCTATGAATTGAAAATGCCGGATTGTCGGGAAGTGTTGTCGGATTATCTGGAAGCACATCCGGAGTCGCGTTACCGCAATCGGGTGCAGGCACTGATAGGGGCCAGCTATTTTTCGGAAGAGAAATACATGGAAACCATTGCTACGCTGAAGGGCTGTGACATTTCTCTTTTATCTGATGAAGAACGTGATGCCAGTGCCTTGCGCATGGGTACGTCGTACCTGAAAGTCGGTAAATTGCAGGATGCGGCTTTCTGGTTCGCTGTGTTGAAAGAGACGAGTAAGGACTTCCATAACGATGCGGTGTACAACCTGGCTTATATTGATTACGTACAGCAGAAATATGATACCGCCTTGCAGGGATTCCGTGAGGTGCAGGATGACCGGAAGTTCCAGAAACTGGCACCTTATTATATTGCCGACATTTACCTGATTCAGGGAAATTATGCACAGGCCCGAAAGGTGGCAGATGCTTATCTGGCTTTGTATCCGGAAGAGAAGTATGCGGCTCAGATGAACCGTATCTCCGGTGAGGCGGCTTACGGACAGAAAGATTATGCGGCTGCCATCCAGTCGCTGGAACGCTACCACGAAGCGGAGGAGGTGCCTGCCCGTCTGGCTATGTATAAGTTGGGTATGAGTTATTTTAATACGGGAGTCTATTCCAAGGCGTTGTCGCATTTGGGTGAGGCAACCGGTGCGCAGGATGCACTGGCTCAGAATGCTTACCTGCACATGGGATTGGCCGGACTGCAGTTGAAGGAACGCAATCAGGCACGTATGTCGTTTGAGCAGGCTTCGCGCATGGATTTCGACCGTAGCATTCAGGAGCAGGCTTTGTTCAATTATGCACTCTGCATTCATGAAACGTCTTATTCTCCTTTTGCCGAGTCGGTAACGGTGTTCGAACGCTTCCTGAACGAATATCCCTCGTCGGTATATGCTGAAAAGGTGAACGATTACCTGGTAGAGGTGTATATGAACACCCGCAGCTATGAAGTGGCGTTGCGTTCTATCGAGAAAATCACGCATCCGAGTGCACGTATTCTGGAAGCGAAACAGAAACTGCTTTTCCGTATGGGAACACAGCTGTTTGCGCAGGCCGACTATCGGAATGCCATTGATTATTTTACCCGTTCTTTGCAGTTGGGCCAGTATAATCAGAAGACCAAGGCCGATGCCTATTATTGGCGCGGAGAATCGAAATACCGTCTGGAGCGTTATCCGGAGGCTGCCAATGACATGCGGCTGTATCTGGAGTTTGCTACCGACAAGAATTCACAGGAGTACGGACTGGCTCTTTACTGTTTGGGATACAGTCTGTTCAAGCAGAAACAATATAATTCCGCACGCGACTGGTTTGTCCGCTGTGTGCAGAACGGACGGACGCAGGAAGCTTCTGTAGCAGGCGACGCGTACAATCGTATCGGTGACTGCTATTTTTATGAGCGTCGTTTTGAAGAAGCCCGCCAGCAATATGCGCAGGCTGTCGTCACTTCTCCTTCGCTGGGAGATTATTCGTTGTTCCAGGAGGGTATTGTGAAAGGATTGCAGCGTGATTATGCCGGAAAGATTCAGGTGCTCAACAAATTGATTACGGATTATCCGTCGTCGGCTTATCTGGACGATGCCCTGTATGAACAGGGACGTGCCTTTGTGCAGATGGAGGATAGTGAGAATGCCATCAAGCGTTACTCATTGCTGGTGCAGCGTTATCCGGAAAGTGAGCTTTCACGTAAGGCAGCTAATGAAATAGGTCTGCTTTATTATCAGAACGACCGCTACGAAGAAGCCATTGCGGCTTACAAGCAGGTCATTACGAAGTATCCGGGTAGTGCGGAGGCGCGCTTGGCACAGCGTGACTTGAAGTCCATCTATGTGGATTTGAATAAGGTGGATGACTATATGGCGTTTGCTTCTACGGTACCTGGTGGTGCGACCTTCAACGTGAGCGAGCGCGACTCTTTGACGTATACGGCAGCCGAACGTGCTTACATGCGTGGAGATATTGCCGGAGCAAAGACCAGTCTGACCCGCTATCTTCAGTCGTTCCCGCAAGGAGCTTTCAGTGTGGATGCGTCTTATTATTTAGGTTTGATTGATTATAACCAGAAGGATTATGCGGCAGCGTCAGCCCGTCTGGAAGAAGTGTTGCGCTTTTCCGGAAGCAAGTACGAAGGAAAGGCTTTGGCGCTTTGTGCCGATATGGCTTACAACCAGAAGGAATATGCCAAGGCATTGAACCTCTACAAGCGTTTGGCCGACCGCTCGGCTGTGCAGGAAGAGCGTCTGCAGGCTGAAGTGGGTGCCTTGCGAAGCGCTTGTGCGTTGGGCGACCGGGCTGAAACCGTGACGACGGCTTCGGCACTGCTCAAGCAGAGCAAGCTGACTCCGGAGGTACGTAGCGAGGCGTTGTATTTCCGTGCCAAGGCGTTGTTGGCAGAAGGGCAGAAGAAGTCAGTACTGGCCGACTTGACCGAACTGGCCAAGGATACGCGTAATGTGTACGGGGCAGAAGCCAAATACCTGGTGGCACAGACTTACTTCGATGAAGGAGAAACTGCCAAGGCAGAGAAGGAGGTGCTGGAATACATCGAAGTCAGCACACCGCATGCATACTGGCTGGCAAGAAGTTTCGTCCTGCTGTCGGATGTGTATGTGAAGCTGGACCGCAAGATGGAGGCTAAACAGTATTTGTTGTCTTTGCAGCAGAATTATCAGGCCGATGATGACATCGCCGGAATGATTGAAAGTCGCCTGGAAAAACTTAAAAGTGTAAAGTAAGATGAAATACATAAGTACGATATTGGTTTGCGCCGGTCTGTGGCCCGCAGCTACGGTATGTGCGCAGAATGGAGGGGAGAAAGATTCTACACTGAACCGGACGGTGGTAGTGGAAAATCAGTACAACCCCGAGGTGATGGATGCCTTTAAGGTGAATGTCATGCCCGAGGTGGAGGAGCCGGCGGCTCCGAAGCAGGCCATTAATTATGCGACGGATTTGCGTCCGTTGGGAGCCTGGAAAGCCACTCCTATGGAGGCGATGTCCAGAGAACTGGCTCAGAAGGGAGCCGACAGGGGCTATGTCCGTGCGGCTTACGGTACGCTGAACAATGTGGACCTGAAAGGAAGTTATCTGTGGGATATTTCTTCGAAAGACCGTCTGGGAATCATGGCTTCTTTGTACGGGCTGAACGGGGATATTCCGCATTTCATGGAAGGAGAGGAATGGAAATCGCGTTTTTACCGTACGGATGTGTCGCTGGACTACCGGCATGATTTCCGGAAGGTGGCGCTGAAATTAGGAGGTGCCTTTGCTTCGCAGGTATTTAATTATATGCCGTCTATGAATGAAGGGGTGGAGAACTGGCCTACCACACAGCGTTATACGTTGGGTGAAGGATATGTAGGAGTGGTGTCCCGCGACAAGGACTTGCCTATACAGTTTGCTTTCCAGACTGGCTTGCGTAGCTTCAGCCTGCGCTATGATAATTATTACATGGTGTATGGTTCTGAAAATATTTTCCATACCGAAGGCTTCATGGCTGGAAATATCAATGAGGAACAGCAGGTGGGCGTCGGTCTGGAGATGGACAACCTGATTCACGATGTGTCGCAGCAGGATTATACGCTGTTGCAGTTGAATCCGTACTACACCTATCAGGGCGAATCCGTAAAGTTGCGGGTGGGTGCCCATGTGGATTTGCAGACGGCTTATGGCAGTGGACTAAAGGCTGCGCCGGATGTCAAACTGGAATATACGTTCGCCGATACGTATGTGGCTTACCTCAATGTGTTGGGCGGAACACGTCTGAATGATTTTCGCCGGTTGAATGACTTCTCACCTTACTGGACGATTGCACAGCAGATGCATACTTCCTATACACCGCTGGATGCGAAAATCGGTTTGAAGGCTTCTCCGGTTATCGGATTAGGTTTCGAACTTTACGGAGGTTACCGTATTACCAAGAATGAACTGTTTGCCGTACAGGAAGGATTTTATACGGATGAGCAGAATGTGTTCTATACAGGTATCCTGCAGGATAAGGGAAAAGTCGGTTATGGAGGTGTTTCTGTGAGCTATGCCTACCGTGACTGGGTAGACTTTTCTGTGAACGGTACGTATTATAGCTGGAACGTGACGGAAGGCAACGAAGGCTTGTTGCAGTTGAAGCCCGAATTGAAGGCCGACTTCAGTGTGCGTGCCAAGGTAATCAAGAATTGCCATGCCTTGTTGAACTACAACTACGAACGTCGTCAGAAGAAGGCCGACCTGAAACGTGCGGATGCCATCAATAACCTGTCTGTAGGAGCAGAGTATGAGTTGCTGAACCGCATCAACGTGTTTGGCCGCCTGAATAACCTGCTCAATAAGGCATACGCTACTGAAGCAGGTTATCCGGTGGAAGGTTTGCATTTCATGGCAGGCATCAGCTGCCGTTTCTAAATTTATTCTACGTGGCGGCAGTGCTGAATCAGTGCGCCGTCACGGAAAAAGAAACGGCTTTCTTGTCCGTGCGGAAGGAGGGGAGCAGGGATACCGTCGTGCAAGGTCACGCGGGCATGTTCTATGAATGCTTCGTCCCATAGCCCTTGTTCCAGAAAAGCCTGGAGCGTCTGGCTTCCGCCTTCTACCAGTAATGTTTGTATTTTTTGCTCATAAAGCACCTGCATGATTTGCGGGAGAATATTCTGGCCGAAATCCAGTGTCACGTAAGTGAGGTTCTGGGTAGCGGCCTTTTCTTTTTCCGTAAAGACGAGGGTAGGAGTACTGCCGTCGAACAGGTGCAGATGGGGCGGCAAAGTCAGCTGTCGGTCGATGACCAGCCGGAGCGGGTTCTGTCCGTACCATTCGCGTACCGTGAGCGACGGGTTGTCGAGCAGGGCTGTGCGTCGTCCTACGAGGATGGCTTTCTGTTCGGCCCGCATCTTGTGAACCGCCAAGGTGGAGAGAGGAGTGGAAAGGCGTACCGCGTTTCCGTCTTCACGCCGGATGTCCAGAAAACCGTCGGCCGACTGTGCCCATTTCAGGGTGATGTAAGGACGCTTTTTCAGATTGAATGTCACGAAAGCACGAATCAGTTCCCGGCATTCTTTTTCCAGTACACCGACCGTCACTTCAATGCCGGCATCCCGCAACTTCTGGATTCCTCTTCCGGCTACCAAAGAAAACGGGTCCACACAGCCTACTACTACTCTCGGAATCCCTTTCCGTATGATTAAGTCGGCACAGGGAGGAGTTTTCCCATAGTGAGAACAGGGTTCTAAGCTCACATAAATGGTGGCATCCTTCAGCAGACTTTCATCTTTGACTGAGGCGATGGCATTCACTTCGGCATGTCCTTCCCCGCACCGCACGTGATAACCTTCACCGATGATTTTTCCGTCGCGTACAATGACGGCCCCCACCATGGGGTTGGGAGCTGCATGGCAGATACCGTTTCGGGCCAGTTGTATGCAGCGCCGCATATATTTTTCGTCTATCGTCATATTCTTCGTTTTTTATCGTTACTTTTGCAACTATGCATCCGGTTTATGTACATATCAAAAAAGAGCTGAGTCCTTTTTATGCAGAAGAAGAGGCTTCAGCCATGGCAAAGTGGATATCTTCGGATATTCTGCATCTCTCTACTCTTGAACTTTATACAGGCAAAGATATGAATTTTTCCACGAAAGAGTGGGAGGAACTGGAGGATATTCTTCGGCGCTTGAAGCAGCGGGAACCCCTTCAGTATATTTTGCAGGAAGCCTCTTTTTGTGGAATGTCTTTTCATGTGGAACAAGGGGTACTGATTCCTCGTCCGGAAACGGAAGAGCTGGTGGAATGGATTGTCTCCGATTATCGGGAGGCAGGTCAGGTGCGTATTTTGGATATTGGCACCGGAAGCGGCTGCATTCCCGTGTCATTGGCGCAGCTGTTGCCGGAAGCGCAGGTTTCTTCGTGCGATGTGGCGGCTGAGGCTTTGCGCATTGCGGCTATGAATATAAAGCGTTATGGAGACAAGGTGACTCTGTTCTGTGCCGATATTCTGAAAGAGGAACTTCCTGAATGTCAGGTAGACGTGCTGGTGAGTAACCCTCCTTACATTACGGAAAGCGAGCGGACGGATATGGAGGCGAATGTACTCGACTGGGAACCTGAACTGGCCTTGTTTGTACCCGATTCGGACCCGTTGCGGTTTTACCGGAGGATAGCCTGGAAAGGACTTGACTGGCTTTCGGAAGGAGGAGCATTGTATTTTGAAATCAACCGTGCTTACGGGGCCGAGACTGTGCGGATGCTGGAGGAACTTGGATACCGTCAGATTGAATTACGGAAAGATTTGTCGGGAAACGACCGGATGATAAAAGCAATCAGACCATGAAAGAATATAGTGAAGCAGAGATAAAGAGTAAGGCCGAAGTGTATTGCTCGTCGGTGGAGCGTTGCCCGTCGGACGTGGAGGAGAAAATTCGCAAGTGGGGGGCTTCGGAGGAAGTGACAGAACGGATTATGGCTCATTTGCAGAAGGAGCGCTACTTGGATGCGGCTCGTTTTTGCCGGTTTTATGTGCGCGACAAGTACCGTTTCAATCAGTGGGGGCGGATGAAGATTGCACAGATGCTCCGTATGAAACGCCTGTCGGACGAAGACATCCGTGCCGGACTGGAGGAAATCGATACCGAAGAATACGACGGAATCCTGAAAAAGATGCTGAAGCAGAAAATGAAAGGAATAAAAGCTGCCAATGACTATGAACGGAGCATGAAGCTGATTCGTTTTGCTGTAGGTCGGGGCTTTACACTGGAAGAAGTACGTCGTTTTGTCAATCAGGTAGAGCCAGATGAATATTTTGACTGACATCCGAGATTTTCTGTTTCCCCGTCTCTGCATGGCTTGCGGACGGAAGTTGCAGGTCTCCGAACAGGCTCTTTGCTGTGATTGTTTGTCACAGCTTCCTCATACGCATTTAGGAAATACACCGGGCAATGAAATGGAAAAGATTTTCTGGGGGCGTTTCCCGATACAGCGGGCGTCGGCTTTGTTTTATTATGCCCGTGGAGGGAAAGTTGCCCATATATTGGCCGGTATGAAATACTATGGCCGTCAGAAAGTCTGCCGGCAGATGGGAGAGATGCTGGCGCATGAACTGCTCCTGACGGGTTTCTTTGAGGGAGTAGATTATTTGTTGCCGGTTCCCTTGCACCCCGACCGTCTGCGTACCAGGGGATATAACCAGAGTCGCCTGCTGGCAGAGGGCATTTCTGAGCAGACGGGCATTCCGGTGTGCGACGGGTTGCTCTGTCGGGTGCGAAACAATCAGACCCAGACCCATAAATCCGTGCTGGAACGGCAGGAAAACACGGTTCATCTTTTTCATCTGGCTGGCGATACCCGTATGCTGCAAGGCAAACATGTGATGCTGGTGGATGATGTGCTGACCACAGGGGCCACGTTGGGTGCCTGTGCAGATGTACTGGCTGATATTGAGGGAATAAGCATCAGCATTGTTACACTGGCGTGGACGAAATAAAACAATCTGACGGGTTTTAGTAAAATTAATGCTCTTAAATTTTCTATTCCCGATGTATTTCTATAATTTTGCAAAAACATTTATCAGAGAATTAAAAAGTTATGAAAGCTTTGGAAAGATTATTTGCAGAAAAGTTGCTGAAGGTGAAGGCTGTGAAGATTCAGCCGGCTAACCCGTTTACTTGGGCATCAGGTTGGAAATCGCCGATTTATTGTGACAATCGTAAGACGTTGTCATATCCTGCACTTCGTAACTTCGTAAAGTTAGAAATTTGTCGTGTTATTCTTGAAAAATTCGGTGAAGTAGACGCCATCGCAGGTGTAGCTACAGGTGCGATTGCACAGGGTGCGCTGGTGGCAGAAGAGTTGAACTTGCCGTTCGTATATGTTCGTTCAAGCCCGAAAGACCATGGCTTGGAAAATTTGATTGAAGGTGAATTGCGTCCGGGTATGAAAGTGGTTGTTGTAGAAGACCTGATTTCAACCGGTGGAAGCAGTTTGAAAGCGGTAGAAGCTATCCGTCGCGACGGTTGTGAAGTAATTGGAATGATTGCTTCTTTCACTTACGGTTTCGATGTATCAGTAGAAGCCTTCAAGAAAGCAAAAGTAGAACTGGTTACACTGACCAACTACAATGCGGTGCTGGAAGTAGCTTTGAAGACCGATTATATCAATGAAGAGGATATCCCTGTGCTGCAGGCATGGAGAGAGGATCCTTCTCACTGGACTGGAAAATAATAGATTCTGTAACTGGGAAAGCAGTCTCGGATTGTAAATAGGAGATGTCATCCTGAGCGAGTCCACTCTGCTCAAGATGACATTTTTTTATGCGATGGCGGGAGAATTTTCCTGAAGATTGAAAAAATATGGCTGTACAATTTGAAAGCAATGTGAAGCATGTTCCTTATAGTCAGGAACGAGTATATAACAAACTGTCCGACCTGAATAACCTGGAAGGAGTTCGGGAACGTCTGGACATGGTGAAGGACAAGCTGGACGGGAAACTGGAAGATATGTCGTTCGACCGTGATTCCATTACCTTGAAAGTACAGGGCATCAGTCTTACATTGCGCATCATTGAGCGTGAACCTTTGAAGTGCATCAAGTTTGAAGGTGACAAATCGCCCATACCTTTGAATCTGTGGATTCAGATTCTGCCTGTAACACAGGAAGAGGCTAAAATGAAAGTGACTATCCGTGCGGAAGTGAACATGTTCATGAAAGCCATGGTGTCAAAGCCCCTGCAGGAGGGAGTAGAGAAACTGGCTGACATGCTGGCCATGCTTCCTTATTAATTGAAATGACCGGCAGATGCCGGAGATAAAAACTGAAATTATGGCTCAAAAACTTTGGGAAAAAAATGTACAGGTAAATGCGGAAATTGACCGCTTTACCGTGGGACGTGACCGCGAAATGGACATGTATCTGGCAAAGTACGACGTGTTGGGTTCGATGGCGCATATTACCATGTTGGAAAGTATCGGCCTGCTGACCTCGGACGAACTGAAGATTTTGCTGGAAGAACTGAAAAATATATACGCTTCCGTAGAACGCGGGGAGTTTGTGATTGAAGACGGAATAGAGGATGTACATTCACAGGTGGAGCTGATGCTGACACGCCGCCTGGGGGATGTGGGAAAGAAAATCCACAGTGGACGTTCGCGCAATGACCAGGTGCTGGTCGACTTGAAGCTGTTTATCCGTGCTCAGTTGAAATCGGTGGCAGAAGCTGTAGAACGTTTGTTCCATGTACTTATTTCTCAGAGCAACCGTTACAAGGATGTGCTTATGCCGGGATATACCCACCTGCAGATCGCCATGCCTTCTTCTTTCGGTCTGTGGTTTGGAGCTTATGCAGAAAGCTTGGTGGACGATATGATGTTCCTTCAGGCTGCTTATAAGACTTGTAACCGTAATCCATTGGGCTCGGCAGCAGGGTATGGCTCTTCTTTCCCGTTGGACCGTGAGATGACCACTCGTCTGTTGGGATTCGATTCAATGAATTACAATGTGGTGTATGCCCAGATGGGCCGTGGCAAGGTGGAACGCAACGTATCGTTTGCGCTGGCTTCTATTGCCGGAACACTGTCGAAGATGGCGTTTGATGCCTGCATGTTCAGTTGTCAGAACTTCGGCTTCGTGAAGTTGCCCGATGAATGTACCACCGGTTCCAGCATCATGCCGCACAAGAAGAATCCCGATGTGTTTGAGCTGACCCGTGCCAAATGCAACAAGATTCAGGCTCTTCCGCAGCAGATTATGATGATTATGAATAATCTTCCTTCCGGTTATTTCCGTGACCTTCAGATTATCAAGGAAGTGTTCCTTCCTGCCTTTGAGGAACTGGAAGACTGCTTGCAGATGGCTACTTACATCATGGAGAAAATCAAAATCAACGAACATATTCTAGATGATGACAAATACCTGTATATGTTCAGTGTGGAAGAGGTGAACCGCCTGGCTTCAGAGGGAATGCCGTTCCGTGATGCATATAAGAAAGTAGGGCTGGACATTGAGGCTGGAAACTTCTCACACGATAAGACCGTACATCACACGCATGCCGGAAGTATCGGTAACTTGTGTAATGACAAGATTGAAGAACTGATGCAGCAAGTGGTAAGTGGCTTCAATTTCGAGAAAGTGGTTCAAGCTGAAAACTCACTTTTAGGAAGATAATTGCATAAAATTAAAAAGAAAACGGGTGAAAAGTTTGGAGTATATCGCAAAACTCCCTACATTTGCACCCGTAAACGCGGAAATAGCTCAGTTGGTAGAGCATAACCTTGCCAAGGTTAGGGTCG
>ENA-UEPH01000681-UEPH01000681.1-human-gut-metagenome-genome-assembly--contig:-NODE-681-length-38168-cov-8.945604_pt1 | contig 38168 bp, 30 predicted proteins | sample MGYA00242891_ERZ507898 | MGnify/ENA primary metagenome ERZ507898 (study PRJEB26167, sample SAMN06115411) | human gut metagenome | host: Homo sapiens | place: China:Guizhou | collected 2014-10-15...
TTGGACATTTCCTCGTTGCTCAGCACTTGTCCATAGACGATGGCCGCAGCACGTGCCAAGGTCGATGCAAGAATTGTTTGATATCGAACAATATTGTTAAATTTTTAACAAAGTCTTAAAATGAGAACGATTATTAATTTTAGCTGAATAATACAATTTTCACCGTTTTTTCACCCGTTTTTCAATGATTTTTTGTTAAATTTTATCCTTGCCCTATTTTGCCGCAAATACTACAAAAACAGTAAATATATAACCGTATATCCTGCAATCCCTGACTTTCCCCATTTTTCAAATGTCCGCTTTTTACTCTTTTGCGGACTTTTGTTAGTTCCTTTTACTCCTCATAAAACTTTAAAAAATATAGTATTCAAGCCATTTTTACAAGATTAAATGTCACTAAAACACACCCGGATATACCGCATAACTCAACGCCCTACCTACTACCTACCACTAACCAACAGAGGGGGGTATTTTACATTTTAGCAACTCTTCTAATCTGAAACAAAGGGCGTAGTAGTTCTAAAAAGACTATCGAACTCATCCACCGAATCGAACCCATAAAATCGTTTTCAACCCTATTTTTTTAACCACCTTTTAACCACCTAAACCCTAATTCCACCCAAAAACACCCATATTTCAATCCCCTCACCTATTACCTAAAAACCGCATAAAACAGCCATTTATCACCCTAATACAACCCTATCCAAACCCATTCAAACTACCTCAAAAATAGCCAAAATGACCTAAACCACAAATACCTCAAATTTCTGCGCATTAATACATCCTCAAATTCAATACCTTAAACCTTATAAAAATATAGGATTTATCCCATATTTACACACTTATCCAACTTAAAACCTACACTCACATTCCCAAAACACCTTTCGGTGAACTAAAAAACCTATTATCGTTTTCGTTTTAAATAATTCACCATATTACTGCCTGTATAAAATATCATATTTCACTTTAATAAATTTACTTAAAGTAATATTTACTTAAAGTAATATTGTAAAAACAGAAACATCAGAATAATACCCCCTTACAATTCAATAGCCACATTAACTCAAGTCTGCTATAAATCAGCAGGCTATTTTTATATTCCTGATTTACACCCATAAACTCATTCCCTCTAAAACTCATTCCCCTAAAACAGAAATCTCAATATCTTTTTGTCAGCGTAAACAAAATGAGCTTTGCGAATTTTGGGTACGCCAAAGTTAAATTAATTATTTTTTATTATGAGACAGCTTGCTGACGAATAATCAAAAATAATTAATTTAACGCCATATTTCTTATGTAGCTTGCCATAAACTAATTCCTCGCTTTAACTTCGGTAAAAATTTAACTTAAACTACAATTACACTAATCCACTTATCTCTAAAATGCTCTTATTTGGCTTGTATTGCATTTTTTAGCAATTAATATAATTTCATACATAAACACATAAAACTTAATACAAGTCAATTCTAAGCCATTTAAAGGCATAATACAATAATGACTTGCTGTTGACAAACATATCTAATAAGTGAATATACTATTTATATGTATTTATTTGACCTGTAAAGCATTTATAACCTTTCAAGAATATAATTTCATTCCTGACTCATAAACTCGTCTTATAGGTCAAATTTTTCTATTACATATGTATGTTTATTCCATATTGACATTTATTTCTCTACTGATATTCAGATAACACACTGTTATCCTCTTTCCAGTTAACCTTAAGTACCATTTTGGCACTTTGGAAATATTTTTCAGATTTTTTTAATATTTCTCTTGACTTTTTATATATCGTTGTGTATAATTAAGATGTAATTTATTTCGTTTTTTACAACAACTGAATTGTTTTTATGGACTTACCATTTCAGGGTTGTCCATAATATTTTTCATTCCGCTTTTGTAAAAAGCGAACTCAACAATTACATTGCATACATTCTTGTGTTCCTTGACAAGTTAATATTTACTTTACGGTGACTCATTTTATATTTTTTTATTTTTTTATTTTTTTTGAGATTATTTTTTATTTTTTTGTTTGAGTTATAAAGAAAGAATCAAAGAAAGAATAATTATTAATCTTACAGATTAATAATTATTCTATATTAATATATTTAATTAATTATTTATATAAATTAATATATAAAGTCAAGGAGCTTGCCTATATATAATATATTATATTTTCCAAATAAAATATCGTAAAATTTCATTTTTAAAATATTTTCACAATATCTGCATATGAAAATAACAAGCATTCATTATGATTGTTTGCTGTAAGTGAACTACCCATCACCTAAAGGTAATGGGTTTTCTGGCTGAATATTTATAAAAAAGGAGTAAAAAAAGAAGTAAAAGGGAGCTGATAATTATTTATTTTTGGAAACCTGACGGTGAAAATGCAATTATGACTATTATAGATAAGAGTTCATTGATTAATCCCATAAGCAAAAGCTGTAATCAGAAACTTTTGTTAGCGTATTATATTATTCAGAAAAGTTTTAACTATGTGAAAGCCGGAGCAAAATACGAACTTCATTTATCAAGGCAGTCCTTGATTAAAAAGCAAACTGATGAAAGGTTGAGGAGCTATGAACCTATTTATAATTTAATCAAGGTTGATTATCCTTTGACAGTCATAGAAAAATATTATGCGAGAATTGAAAATGATGAAAACAAAACCAAATTAATCAATCTAACTTTAATCAGATTTGAGGAATTTGTTTCAAAGTTTAATTTCAGACTTGCTTTGATGGAAATGTTACCTGATTTTAATGAGATTCATTTAAAGAAAATGGAAAGTTACTTTTATGAGGGATTATACGAAATGCAGAAATATGGGTATATCACTTCTGTAGGATACTCAAAAAAGCGTAAGGTTGATTTCATAGGTAGGTACAATCGCATTTTCAATAAAGAAATTGATACACGAGGGTTTAAATTATCAGATGAATATATAAGGTTATTGTTTAGACCATTCTTTAATGGTGAATCGAAGAAGGACAAAACCCCTATATATAATAGTTGGTTGCCACAATGCAGTCAAATAAATGGAGTTAGTTCTGTATTGGTTTTGAAATTATTTTGTACAATGACATTTCTTATGTCTAAGCGTACAAAATACTTTAATAATCAAATTGCTTGGTTATCTTATAAAAATCTTAGCAATATGACAGGGATGACTCAAAATGGTATTTTAAATCATATAAACCTCTTAAGAGATAACGGTATTTTATATTCAAGAAGTCAATGGGATAAACATATTGGGAAATTTTATAAGAATATGTATTCATTACCTAAGAATAAAGAATACTTGGATTATATGTTTGATAGATATGTAGAAAAGTTAAAAAAAAGAAGAATGAAAAAATTACAGAAAGAAATAGCAGAAAGTGATGGTGAGTTTGGAGAAGAATAATATATGGTTTTAGTAATAAGACAAGCAAAATTGTTCACATAAATTTGAGAAAAACAAGGTCAGAAAGGATTGTGATAAATGAATATTAAGATGAAAGGAATTTTGAATTACGAACAGATACAGAAAGTGCTTATGGTGCGATGTTTGCAAGGAGAACTGCTTAGAATGTGATTTCTGGAATATTGCTGATGAAGATATGTTGGCAGAAAAGGAATATCAGCAGAGCCTTAGAGAGAGACAGAGCATTTACAACAGCGTAATTGCTGAATTTGATGATATAGATTAATTACATATAGATTGGAGCAAAATCAATGACTAATTTTGAAAAGATAAAGCAGATGAGCGTTGAGAATATGGCGGAAATGTTGCTTGATGAAAGTGAGGCAGAAGAATGACATCAAAAGAGACTATGTATAAAGCAATCAATACATACGGTGTGGAAAATCAGATGATAAAGACGGTCGAAGAGTTGTCTGAATTGTCGCAGGCTTTGTGTAAAAGCTTTATAAGATTAAATTATACTAAAGAAAAAATATCACTTGAAGATGATTTGAAATCTGTTGATAATATTTTTGAAGAAATTGCAGATGTTGAAATTATGCTTGAACAATGCAAGATAATGTTTCAATGTGATAAAGAAGTGAATGAATGGAAACAGAAAAAGATTGAGAGACTTGAAAAAAGAATGGAGAAAAATAGTGATAAATTGGAAAGAAACAATAATGGCTGAAAAAGAATGTAAAGATTATGTTGAGCGTAAAACAGTGTTCTTATGGATGAGAAAGTATTATCCCAAAGATAAATTATTCATTGATTCAATTATTAATGCTATACCAAAAGCTGATGTACAGGAGGTAACACACGCAAAATGGTATAAGGTACACGAGCATATTATATTAGCTGATGGGCCTGTGAAAGAATGGGATAATTTTTTCTGTAGTAACTGTGAGGAAGTTTCAAATTGCCCAACTAAATACTGTCCTTGCTGCGGAGCTAAAATAGATAAGGAGTGAAAGCAAATGACAAATGAAGAAATAATCAAGAAAATTGATATGATGATTACACAAGAAGGTACATTAGGTGAATCTTCAAAAACGGGAAAAGATTTTTATATCAAAAACATTGAAGCTCTTAAAATTGTAAAACAAGCGGTTGAAAAGCAGATACCTAAAAAGCCTTTAGATATTTGCACGCCCGTTGTTACTTGGGGAATATGTCCTTTTTGCAGGGGTGAACTTAATAAAAAGCTCAACAACAGAGCGACAGGCATTAAGCGTGTGGCGAACAACTGTAAAAAGTTTATCCGCTGCTGCAAATACGCAGCGAAAAATTAAGGAGGTGCAACCGGATGACAAAAAAAGTAAAATCCAAAGTGCTTGAAATAATGGCACTTGCACTCGAATTTAACGGCAGAAGTACAAAGTGTGAGTGCACTGGTAGCAAGCCGACAATATTTGTTAATTTTAGCGGTCATACATGCGAGTTAGATGTTAATATCTGCACACAGGGGTGGACTTTTCATAATACAAATGCAAGAGAGATTAGAGATATAATTTATCTCGATCTCGACCGTACATCGACATTAAAAGAGCTCAACAAAACATTAAAAACGCTTAAAGCTGTTATCGCAGAATACGAAGAAAGAGAAAACCGCTGACAGCACGGCAATGCTTTCAACGGTTCAAGGATATAATATGAAATCAATCAACATTATTATATCCTTAATTTTATAAAAAATCAAGGAGGAAACATAATGCACACATCAAAAATTACAATTAAATCACTTTTCGGCATTTCCGAACAGGAAATCGGTGGAAAAAGTGTCGAAATAACAGGCAGAAAAGGAATAACAACATAGGACAGGGACTGTCCGAATTAACGCCTGTGGAGATAGTAGGTTACGAGGTCTGCGAAGCAGGAAGCCTATTGGCTTTAGACAATGGGTAGTTCACGAGGTTATGTGGCGTTTGATTCTGCTCATTTGCTACACTAAGTTAATTTAAATAATAATAATAAAATTAGGAGAGTGATATTTATATTGAATAATACAAATGAATTAAGAGTTTGGAACTTTGAAGATTCAAGAGTCAGAACATTAGAGATTGAAGGTAAACCATATTTTGTTGGTAAAGATGTGGCAGAGGTACTTGGTTATGCAAAACCGAGAAATGCTATTGCAAAACATATAGATGACGAGGATAAAAAGGATGCCCCAATTCAGGGCGACCTTGGTGGAATACAGCAGATGACTTTGATTAATGAGAGCGGATTGTACAGTCTTATCCTTTCAAGCAAGATGCCTAATGCTAAAAAGTTTAAGCGTTGGGTTACATCAGAAGTGTTACCGTCAATTCGCAGGACAGGTTTGTACGCTACTGATGAACTTATTGCAAATCCTGATTTGGCTATCAAAGCATTTACTGCATTAAAAGAGGAACGAGAAAGAAATAAAACTCTTGCTCGAACTATTGCAGTTCAAAATCAACAAATTGCCGAACTTAAACCAAAGGCAAGTTATTACGATATAATTCTTAATTGCAAAGACCTTGTTCCTATAACAGTTATTGCTAAAGATTATGGTAAATCGGCTATTTGGTTGAATGAATTTTTACATAAGTTAAAATACAGTTCAAGCAGGGCAAGTCAGGTCAGAGTATTTGGCTTTTATATCAGAAGTATGCTGAAAATGGATATACAAGCACTAAAACAAGTTATTATACTAACAGTAATGGTGAAAAACATATTAAAACGCATACTTATTGGACTCAAAAGGGTAGATTGTTTATTTATGAAACGCTTAAAAAAGAGGGCGTTTATCCTTTGATTGAGCAGTAAAATTAAATTTTAATACTTTAGGAGAGTGATATTTAATATATTATTTTAGGGGTGTTACAGCATAACATATCAAGGTAATTGTTATAAGCCTGATATTGAGGCTGTAAATATTCCGTTACTTGACGGAAAAGATGTGTATGTAGCCAATCACAATATTAACAAGCAAATGAATGGTTATACACTAAGAGATAGAAATGGAGATTTGAATATAAAGAAGTTCCTTGCTACTTTTGATTATAGCTTGGATTTAATTAAAATGATAGACATTCACAAAGAAGTTTACCGAAATAAACGCTTTTTTGAATACATAGGGCAAAAAAAATACAGCAAGCATATTATTAATATGACCTTTGATTATAGCAATAAAGAATTTAACAATGTGGGTTTTGGGTTGTATGTCAAGTTTGGGTATAGCAAATATGAAATTGAGTTAAATGATAATGCTTGTATAAAAGACGGTAAACTTATAGCAATAAAAGCTGTTTCAAAAAATTTTAAAGAAAAAGATATTACTACTGATTATCTTGTGACCTCTCCCCTGTCACAAGATTTGTTAGGAAAATATTTTTGTTATGATTCCGAATTAAAAGTTTATAGGGTTAAGGGAAATTTTAAAACACTCAACACGGTATCGGATATTCGCAAATCGTTGTACAAAGAGGGATTTGTGTGTGACGGCATTAAATATGTTCGTTTTAAAAGAAGTAGTGGAAGTAGTCGAGTTGGAAAGTGTTTGTTTGTAGACGAAAAACTTTATAAAAAAATGCATAAGTGGAGTCTGTGCGGTTTGGACATAAAAAACGGTAGCGATTGTGATTTGGCGAGTCTTGAACCATATATGGCTTTGACACTTTCTTCAATCATAGACACGGTTGACATTTATCCTAACGAAATATTGGTAATTGATGATTATAAAAGCAAATTTACAATTAATTGTATGGCGACAAAAATTAATGAAGATTGCCGTTTAACTACATCTCCTCAAAAAGTTAATATGGCAAACAGTATTTTTGACGGGCAGTCTTTGTTGGATGTAAGTAAATTTGGAGAGCGGTATAAAAATTATGGTATGTTACTTTTGAGAACAAGATTTTTTAAATCAGCTTGCTTTAATACAAATATACAAAAATGGTTTGAGGATAATGACATTACTGAAATATCACAACTAAAAGGTTATACTCAAGCAAAAAGTTTGTCTGAAATAAAATTAATTACCACTCCAAGTAGTATTAAATACTTAAAATTTGGCAAATTGGAAGATTGGTTATGGACTATTGAACCACAGTTTGGAATTGTTAAACACGAAAAACCCACACACTACTTTGACGGTAGGATGGTGCAAACTCATTATCAGCTACTTAACACTTTACAAATGAGTGAAAAAGAAGTAAAAGAGTTTTTAAAACCTACACTTGAATATATCAATTTGCTTAAAACAAATGAAATGGTTTTTAGGTATCATTTAAAATACTCAATGCCAGATTATAGTAAAAGCAGAAGCCTTGTTACTAAAAATGATATTGTATATTACCTACTTGGATTAAACAGTAAATTTAGCAAAACAAAAATGTATAAAGAATTTCGCAATGAAACTGTTAAGGCTTTTGTTAAGAACTGTAGGAAAGGTCATATATTAGTTCACGGTAATTATTCAACTTTATTTGGAAATCCTTTAGAGATGTTAAAGTCTTGTATCGGAAAATTTAATGGGATAAGTGAAATTAAAAGTGGAACGGTTCACTGTAAAATGTTTGAGAACGGTGCAAATTTGTTAGGTAGTAGGTCTCCACATATTACAATGGGAAATATCTTGTGTTGCAAAAATGAAATAAATGAAAATATTGAGAGATATTTCAATTTAAGCAATGAAATAGTTTGTGTTAATAGTATTGGTGATAATCTGTTAGAACAATTATCTGGTTGTGATTTTGACTCAGATACAATTTTGTTGACGGATAATAAAATATTATTTGATTCTGCTATGAGGAATTATAATAATTTCCTTGTACCGACAAAGTTAGTTGAAAGTACAGAGTGTAAAAGAAGATATACACCAGAAGATAAAGCCGACCTTGATATAAAGACAGGAACTAATAAGATTGGTGAGATTATAAATTTATCTCAAGAGTTAAATTCAAAACTTTGGGAATTAATTTACCAAGGTAATGATATTCAATCAAGTATAGTGCAGGAGTTATATGCTGACATTGCTCAATTAGATGTTATGAGCAATCTCGAAATTGACTCAGCAAAGCGAGAAAATCCCGCAAATAATACAAAAGAGTTGAATATACTAAAAGCCAAATATGCAATTTATGATGATAATAAAAAATATATACGACCATTCTTTTTTAAGTATTTAGACCAATATAAGGGATATGGAAATAATAATAAGGTTTATCAACTGTATCATACTACAATGGATTACATAGAACTTGCTTTAAATAAAGTTTCTCGTATAAAAAACAATGAACAAGATTTAAGTTTTTCTGAAATTTTTAAGCCTCTTAATGAAATTGAAGGACAAGTGTATTATGAACAGGTTGAAAGAATTTTATTGGCAATTCAAGATACAAAAGATGAAATTAATTCATTTTGGGTAATGTATAGAAATCGAAAGAACACTGATAGTGAGAATGATGAATCTTTTTCGTATAAAGATTGTGTAGGTATAGTTGAAAATATTAAAGAAGATTGCATTGAATACATAAATTCACTTAAAATTTCTCATAAAACTATAACTTATCTTTTTTCATTAATTGAAAAACCTACACATAAAAGTTATTCTTCATTGATTATGTCTGCTATGTTCTCGTATAAGAATATGGATTTTGCCGATTTAATAAGGAATAATCAAGAAAAAATGTTTGAACTTGAAGAATGTAAGGCAAATGCAGATAATCAGATTGTGAGATTATATGATTTTTCTTATAAGTATAAGGAAAATAATTAATGTAATTTCTTTAATTTTTTTGCAAAAAACGGCAAAAAACTAAGATTTTTCAAGGTGCGACACCCGAAAACCCTAGTATTTAAGCCATTTTTTAGCTTTTGTTAAAAAGTGGATATGGAGAAGAGAGTGTAATAACTCCCCTATTTACACTTTCTTTTTCCAAAATATAAATATGAAAGAGTGATTGATTATATTTCCAATTACAAAAGAAGAAAGCCTTAAAATCAGGGCAAAATATCCAATGGCTGAACTTAGAAGAACAGTAGCCCAAAAATCAAAGAGACATAAATATTTTTGCCCCGAAATCAGAAAATATCTTGAACTTATTAAAGATACAAATGAAATTGCGAATAAAACATTGAGGACAAGATATAATTCTAATAAATTTAATAGAAAGAAATTTAACCGATATGCTTGACACAAAGTATCAGCAGTTGCCTAATGAAAATTGGCGAGACTATGGTATCAGGCTTATCGGTATTTTATTAGACCAAAGACCTGACGATTTAGAATGGCAAGACATTGTAGATGCTTTGGGGTTAAAAATTCACAGAGATAGTTTAAGAAAAGCACAAAATACTGAATTTGGCGGATATGCTATCTATAAGTATATGCTTGGTAAAATGGACGAATCAAAAGCAAAACAGGCTGATAATAGTGAGTATCTTGAGGAATTAAAACAGGCTCGCAGAGAACTTGAAAATGAAAAATATAAAATTCGTGATGAACGCAATGAACTAAGGCGATTGCAAAGAGAAGAATCAAGACGAGAAAGTTTCGCAGACCTTGTTAAAAGGATTATTCACGAAAATGTTGAACCTATATGTGACGAAGTGTGTGTAAGAGAAAATAATTTAAGTATAAAAGACTCGTCAACATTGATTATCCCTGTAAGTGATGTTCATACAGGTGTGGTTTGCAAAAATGCTTGGAATAATTATGATACAAAAGAACTTATATGTAGGTTAAAGGAATATTTTAATAAGATATGTGAAATAAAAGAACGACACAAGTCTGATTATGCTGTTATTGTTCTTGGTGGTGATTTGATTAGTGGTATTATTCACCGCAATTTACGATTAGAGAATAATGAAGATGTAGTTAGGCAAATAAAAACAATCTCTACTTACTTATCTAATTTTGTAAGAGACCTTGCTAATCAGTTTGTGGATATTAGTATTTATTCAGTTAGTGGTAATCATTCAAGGGTTATGGCTGATAAAGAAGATTCTCTAAAAGGTGAAGAACTTGATTCTCTTGTTCCGTTTTATATGCAAGCAAATTTACAGAATTATAAAAATGTGCATATTTATACCGAAAATTCAGTGGATGACACTATGGTGTGTTTTAAAGTATATGATAAATTATGGTATGCGGTTCACGGTACATATGATAATCCAATAAGCGTAGTTCAGAATTTGACAATGATGACAGGCGTTAAACCTGACGGCATTTTAATAGGACATAGACATAGCAATGCTATGTTATCAATTTATGATACTAAAGTCGTACAGAGTGGCTGTATGTCCGGTGTTGATAATTATGCTATACAAAAGAGACTGTCAAATACAGCGGAACAGTTCATTGTAGTAGCAACTCCAAATAAGACTATTGAATGTTTGTATGACATTCAATTAAGTGAATCATCTATTAATAGTGTTGCTAAAAGTCTTGCTTCGAGTAGTTAGTGTAAAAAAAGAACATAATAGTTCTATTACAAGGGGTGATGGCTTATCGCATAAACTCCTTGTTTTAAGTTTATTTATATACAAAGATAAGGCGGTGATAAGTTGGCAAACGCAAATGTTCTAAATCCAAGATTGTCAATTACATATAACTGCCGATTATGTGGTAAATCGTTTAAAACCGCTAAGGGCAATTTTTATAAATCATCTCAATCTTTATACTTTCAAAGAAATTCAGGATATGGTGATATATGTTCTGTATGCTTGCAGGATTTATACACTCAGGCAAACAAAAAGTATAAGTCTGAAAGAATGGCTTTGATAACTATTTGTTCAGTTATGGATTGGTATTATGATGAAGTTCTTTACGAAAGTGTTATGAGAGATAGAGATACTTTTAGTGCTGGCGTTTATGCAAGGCTTCTAAATAATGTGCAATATAGAGGTAAAACCTTTATTACGAGTGTTGTCGAAGGCAAGTTAGGTGAAACAACCATTAAGGTTGTAGACCAAACAAGTGCAGGGCAATGGAGTAAAGAAGAAAATCAGAATAGGCAAATGGTTATAGATGTTTATGGCTATGACCCTTTCCCTGCCGATGACTTTCAAGAAAAAAGCAGGAAATATTTATATAACACTCTTGTAGATTTTCTTGATGAAGAAACCCAAGATGATGCTTATAAAAAATCTCAGATTTTACAGATTGTTATAAATAATGAAATGATACAGAAATGCAATGCTAAAATGGCAGCGCTTAATCCAACAACCGAGTCGGGTGAAATTAAAGCACTTAGTGACATTATTACAGCTAAGGTTGGTAATAATGATAAAATTGCTAAAGAAAATGAAATTTCTGTAAAGAATAGAAGTAATAAAAAAGCTGGTAAAGGCACTTTTACATATTTACAGCGTGAATTAAGAGAAAAAAATTTTGATGCTGCTGAAACGAATTATTATAAACAATTACAATCCGAGGGTAGTTTATGGGCTATAGAACAGTCAATGAAAGCTATTCGTAAAAATGGTTTTTTTGATGAAAGCGACCAGAAAGAAATGTTTGATATTCAGCGAGAATTAATAGTTCAAAAAGACAAGCAATTAGATGATGAACTTGAAAAGAATAGACTGTTGAATGTTGAAATTGTTAATTTGACCGAAAAAATTGAAGAACTAAATAAAAACAACAAACAAATTAAAACTGAATTAACTGAATTAAAGAAAATTCAAAAGAACAACAAGGGCGAAATAAATGATTCAGAGTAAAACCAGACTAATTATGACTGAGAGAAAACGCAGAATTGCTGAAATTGATGCCAAGATGATTGAGTTTTACAGAAAGAATCCTTGTATTGCTTGTGAAGATTTATTAGGCATTAAGTTACTTGATAGTCAAAAATATATTTTACAATCTGCTTGGAACGCAGGTCACTCTGTCTGGTGCTGTAGCCGAAACTTTGGCAAATCATTCCTTGGCTCAATATTTATAATTTTAAAAGCTATTCTTTATGAGAATCAGTCTATTTATATTATATCGTCTGTTGGTGGGCAGGCAAAAGAGACATTTTCAAAGATTGAGGAGATTATTCTCAATACAGGTAAAACAGCTAACTCGATAAAAAGTTTAAAGCCTATTGTAAAGAATGAAATTGTTGTCAAGCCTCCGTCACAAACAGGTTTTTCTCATCTTTCAAGTGGATATTCCGTTGAATTTTTTAATGGCAGTCAGATTTGTACACTTAACTCAAAGCCAGATAACACAAGAAGTAGGCGTGCAACACTTGTATTTTTTGATGAAGCTGCTTTTTGTAACGATGAACTGATAGCTGTCTGTGAAGCTTTTGCAACTCAGAATACAGATTTTAAAACATCTACACAAGATACATATTCGCCTAAAATCGAAAAAAGACAATGTCCTACGCAGTTGGTCTATGCTTCTTCACAGAACGATACAACAACAATTTTCTATAAGCATTATAAAGAATTTGCAAAGCGGATGATTGCCGGAGATAGAAATTATTTCTGTTGTGATATGGATTGTACAACTGCTATAGAAGTTTATATAGAGGGGCAAAAATGGACTCCTTTGTTGACTATGGACAAAGTAGAGGCGGCGTTAAAAGTTAATCGTATAAAGGCGTTAAGAGAATATTATAATCAACCAATTGTTGATGGCGGTGTGAACCAAATAATCAAAATGGGAACTGTTGTAAGAAATTCAATATTTGAATTTCCTGTCTTGTTTAGGGAAGGTAAACATATGTATGTTCTTGCATTTGACCCGGCAAGAACAATAGATAACAGTGTCGTTACTGTAATGGAAATTTGTTTTGATGATGAAATCGGATATTATGGTCGAATTGTTAATTGTGTAAATTTGGTAGATATTGGTAATAAGCACGGATATAAACTTGACTCAAATAAGCAGATTGAAATAATCAGGCAAATGTTGGTTGATTATAATGGTAATGCTCCTGATTATGAATTTGTTTATAAATTGCTAATTGACTCTGGTGCCGGCGGTGGCGGTCAGCAATATGGTGACCGTTTATTGCGAGATTGGGAAGATAAGTCTGGAAAGAAACACAAGGGATTAATAGACCGGGATTATAAATTGTATGAAAATTATGATGAACTTTATCCAAACGCTTTAGATAAAGTTGAACTCATTGACCCTCGTGCAATGAAACGCATTATGGTCGAAGAAACGCTTGAAATGTTATCAATGGATTTAATAAAATTTCCTAAAGAATATAGTGGTAATGGCAGTATAAGAATTTATGAAAATGATGAAAACAAAGAAAACGAAGAAATTTATAAAGATATTTCTCTTACTGATGAGCAAGAAAATGCACTTTTAAACATTGATGCCTTAAAAAGTGAAATTACTTCAATTCATCGTTTTACGAATAATTCAAGTAAAAATGTTATATATGCACTCCCAAAAGATAAAGAAAACAAAATGCACGATGACCGTTTCTATACTTTCATTATGTTAGGTCATTTTTTATATCATTTGAGAAGAAAGTCTGATTATGAGTTGGCAGGAGGAACTTCTGTAAACAATTATGTTCCTTTGTGTAATTGAAGAATGGTGGTGAGATTATAGGAATTTTTGATAAATTGTTCAAACGAAACAACGAAATTAACACTTCTGCTGAAACACAGGATAATAATACTGAATTAAATTCGGCTGAATTTATTGACGGATTTTATAGTTTTGTTGGTTTTTGCGGTAGCCAAGATTGTAGAAATTCTTTAGCTTCGGCTTTGGGATATTCCTTAAAGCAAGTAGAAACAATTGTCTCTTCGCCACAACAATATCCAATGAGTGCTTATAAATTAGGTGTATGGGCATATAACACTAATGGTGCAATTAAATCGGGCATTAACAAAATGGCTTCAATGCACTATTTGAGTTATGTATTACACTCTCCAAAGGGTAAAAGTAACACAAAGAGTTTTCTTAAAAACAAGGAAAAATACAATGCTGTTTTAAGGCAAATAAGATATAAGAAACAAATTAGGGATAACACAAAGAAAGTATGTATTGGTGGTACAAGTTATTATTATTTTGAGGCAACTCCAAGAAAAGCATTAGGTGTGAATAAGTATATGAGTGATGTTGATATTCAACTAATTGGTGAAATCAACAGTAAAAATAACACTGAATATGATGTAAACATATATTCTTTGCCTAATGAATATTGTCAATTAGTTTCACGATATAATGGTGTACCTGTCATAGCTTTTAATTTAGAATATTTCAAAGATTGCTATTCCGAGAATGAAATTAAAAGGCAATTACTTACAATGCCAAAAGAAATTTCAAGAGCTTATAATATTTGGGATAAAACAGGTAATAATGGCAGAAATTGGGTTGTATTAGATTGGCGTAAAACAATATATACGGCTATTAATAATACTTTAAGAGATAAATGGGGCGTTCCTTTAGCTTTAACCTCGTTAGATGAAATTTTATATGCTAATTATTTCATTGATACAAAGAGAGGTGTTCTCTCAAATATTAATAATAATTTGATATATCAAGTATTCCCTATGCGTAATGACGGTACAGGAAAAAGCGTATTAACAGAGGAACAGCAAACTAAACAGCACGAAGCCTTAAAAGGTGCCGTTAGTCAGAAACCTAACACGCAGAGAGCTTCTGTTTTGTCATTGGCAGCAGGCACTCAAATAAATAAACTGACTATTGACACAAGTTTGTTTGACGAAAAGAATGAGAAGTCGATAAAAGATGATGTTGCTGAATCTTTTGGCTTTTCTCCGTCAGCGTTATATGGTGGCTCAAAATCAAGTGGTTCTAACTACGCAACGGTTTTGTTAAATCTTGAGTTGGTGGCAAGTGATGTATATTCTATTATTGAAGATTATATTGAAGAATTAAATAAGTGTATCAATTTTAATGTAATTAAAGATATTGAAAATTGCGTTAGTATGTATGTATTACCAATCACACCATTCAATAGAGATAAGTGCTTCGATAAATGCAAATCTCTCTATGCTGATTGTGGTGGCGCAATGACTCCATTAATTGCTTCGGTAGGTATTGAGCCTGATGTTTATATAGATATTATGAAATATGAGCGAGAACAGAACTTTGATGAATTGTTCCCGCCTCATCAATCCATGTACACAAATTCAGGTAAAAATGACATTGGTAGACCGAGTGTTGAGAATTTGGAAAATGAAAATACTATAACATCAAAAAATAATAATGCAAATAATTCACCCTCTCCAAATGGCTAAGGTGAATAAATAATTTATAAAATTAGAGGTTGTCTTGTTTTGAGATGACCTCTTTTTGAATGTGTAAAATTGGCGAGTGAAATTTTACATATTTATACACTTATGCTAATGCAGAAGGTGGTGAAAAAACGAATGTATATATACGAATTAAGCAATGAACAGGTTTCCGATTATGTTCCTATTAAGTTTGTGTTACACGAAGTCTTTGAAACATCAGAAGAGTACCAAAATAATGGTATATCTTGGCAAGAACCGTATGTAAATCAGGCTTTAAGCCAGATTGAGGGAGTATCAATTACTGCGGAATTTATTGATGATGGAAAAACTGAAATATGGGGTCACGGTAGAACACAAGACCGCAAAGGTATGTTGCAATGTGCCGATGCAAGTGTAGTAGGTAATTTTTCCAAAGGTTATATATCAGAAATTGTAATAGACGGTAAGCCTACAAAAGTGGCGATGGCTGATGGTAAGTTGGATTATATTAGGTACGGTGCTTTTATAGATAATTACCGTCAAAAATTCAAAGAGGGCAAAACCTTATATGGAAGCGTTGAAATAGTTGGACTTCCTATAAATGGTGGTGAAATCAAATACAAAAATGATTATGTAGGTGATGGCAGAGTACCGATTGCTTATAAGTATTGTGGTTTTAATTTGTTAGGTGAACTTGTAAAACAAGGTGATGATAGTGCCATTGTTACAGAACTTAACGCAAAACATAACAAAGATGAAGGAGGAAAGACTGATATGACTGTTGAACAGATGTTTAAGGAAGTTTGCGACAAGATTACAGGGGAAGTAAATTCTTTAAAAGCTGAAATTGAAGCTTCAAAAGAAGTAACTGAACTTAATAGCAAAATTGTTGAACTTAATGAAAAAGTTGAAAGTCTTAATAGGGTTATTACAGAGAAAGATGAAACTATTTCTTCTCTTACTAATGAAATCAATGAGGTTAAATCAAGTAAAACCGAAATTGAAACACAGCTTGCTGAAATTGAAAAGAAGTCTGAATGTAATGCTCTTGATGAAAAGATGAAGGACTTTTCGGATGATTGCAAAAAGGCTATTGAAGTTGAAATTAATTCATTTAGAGAAAATCCAAAGGGCTGTGGTTTTAGTGTTGATGATATTGTAATGAAAGCTAAGGCTTTTAGTTTTGATTCAATTAAGAAAGAAAACTCAAAATCAAATGAACTAAATTCGTTTGACACAAACTTATTTTTAGATATTTCAATGCCTGACGAATCAAATATTGGCAATGAAAATGATGAAAGCTCATTGTTTGAGTGTTAATTAGGAGGAATAAATATGGTAAAGTTTAAAAATATTGGTGACTTTAAGACTGTACGCAATGTAGGTAATGTAAAAGCTCCCGCTGAACTCAAGAATGGTTATCTTGTTACATATGACAGAGCGGCTGGCACTATTGCGCTTCCTACTGCTACAACTGCGAAGCAAGCACTTTGGCTTGTTATTAATGAAAGAGAGCCTGTCGAGTTTGTAGGTTCGACAGATGACTATAAGATTGCGATTGGTGAATTTGCAAGAATTTTTGACACAGCAACTATGAAAGATGTAGTGCTTGAAATTAATGATACTATTCTTGCAACAGCGTATTCAGAAGTTTTCAAGGGTGATACTTTGGTTGCTAATGCAAAGGGTGAGTTTGAAAAGACTTCGGACGCAAGTGGTTATGCAGTTACCTTTACGGTTCTTAATAAGACAAGCTATGCAGGCAATGGTCTTGAAATTTCTGTAAATGTTTAATTAGGAGGTAAGAAATTATATGTATAAGATTGAACTTAATAACGAGCATAGAGAAGAAGCAAGAGTTCGTGATATGAATAAGATTAAGCGTGTTGCTGAAATTAATATGGCACTTCATCGTGGTCTTGATACTTCAAAGTATGGCAAGGAAGTTGATTCAACAGTAGAGCTTATGTCAAAACTTGGTTCGAGAGCCGCTGCTGGTGACACTACTGCAAGAGCTGAACTTAATACTATTTTTAAGATTGGTATTGAGCCACTTCTTGTAAAGCAGATGCAGATTTATTCACTTCTCGGTAATTATAGAACTATTGGTATGGATGCAACTCCTGTAAAGCATACTTGGACATATGAAAATCTTGGTGCTGACATTCAGGCTAAGGGTTCAGATGTATCGTTTGCTGACCGTAAGGAAATTAGTTATCCTATCAAGACTCAGACAATTTCAGCAGGTATGAGATATAACTACCGTGAGTTTGAGAGTAAGGATTTCCTTGGTACAAATGCACAGGAAATTGAGCAGATTCAGGCTACTATGCACAATAAGGGTGTTACATATGTTCTTGGTGTTTTAAAGGATGCACTTAAGAATAACACAACAGGTGTTAAGTTTTATGAGGAATATTCTGGTAATCTTACTCAGACTGCCATTGATAATATGGTAACTAAGATTCGTAGAATGGGTAAGGTATCAATTCTTTCGGATTATAATAATATTGCCACCATTTCTGGTTTCAATGGTTATAAAAATGCAGAGTCCACATCTCTCCCATTCTATACTGATTCACAGGTAGATGAGATTGCAAAGCAGGGCTATAACGGTGATTATAAGGGTTCAAACCTTATTGTACTTCCAAATGGATATAACTTTGCTAAGCCACTTGCTGATAAGAGTGCGTTTGAGACATATATTAATACTGATGATATTTACTTTGTACCGCAGGGCATTACATCTCCTGTTGATATTATTAGACGAGGCGGTCTTACTACTATGGCAGGTAATGATGTTTCAACAGGTTCTGTAATCACAAGATTTGATATGGAACTTGGTGCTGATGTTACTAAGGGTAGAGAGTTTGAGATTGGTCTTGTTACAAAGGCTGATTAATATTTCAGTGTAAGTGAAATAACCTCATATTTTAATAAATGTATTTAATATGAGTGAGCCAATTAATTTTTGGCTCACTCATAAATCTAATAAAAGGAATGGAAAAAATGACGAATAACACAATTAATACAGACGGCAGAATTGCCATCACTAATCTGAGAAATTATGCTTTACATTTTAGAGATAGTGAAAATCGTTCTGACATTGTTATTCCTGCTGGTGTAAAAAGGTGGAATGGCTTAACTTATCGAGAAGTTGAAAATCAGGTTGGTATGAATAATGTAATGTTTACAGGTGTTGATACTAAAGGTTCTAACGCTCGTATCTTTATCGAAGATGAGGCTGTAAGAAACGCTATCTTTCATATTACAAATTCAAAAGAATTACATACTGACACTTTGACTTTGGATAATGTTAAAAAGATGTTGGCTTTAAAGGATATTAAGAAGTTTAAGGCTGAAATTGAGAAGTGTATTCATAATGAGGGCGATAAGCAAGCACTTATTGACCTTGCAACTCAAGCAGGAATTGATAAGGCAACAGTTGCTCAAAAAAATGCTATTGAACAGTTGACGGGTTATAAATTTTCAACAATGGCAGAGAACGGTGAACTTTAATTGGCGGTGATGTTATAACATCATTAGAACAAATTATTAATATTTTTGAGACGAAATATGTAGAAATATCATTATTGCCAGAGGGATTAACTAAATTATGGGCTGAATTGGCTATAGCAGAATATGAAAGAGAAGTTAGTGACTTAGACTATGATTCTGATTCAGGAAATTTTAATAAAAAAGTTTCTCTTAAAACTATGGGAATAATTGCTGATATTATGAAAGTTTATTATCTTGAAAGAGAATTTGATAGACAAAACAAGAAAATAAATATTATCGGTAAGGATTTGTCGTTAAACGATACAGGCACAGCTAAGAAAATGACATTTGAAGAACTTAAATATGCAAGAGCAAAAGTAGAGTTAAAATTAGACCAAGCAAAACAGCCAGCTTATGGCGGTGATGACAGTGGCTAAAGAATGGACTCAATTCTCCTCTCCGCCCTCTTATGCGGGGGGTAATGAGAATACAGATTTTGATTTTTTTAAATCCCCATACATAGATGATATGCTTAACAGTCCGTTGGGTAATAATATGTTTTACTACCCTTACAAACCTGATTTAAAACAGGAAAACGGTATTCCTTTTAAAGGGATTGTTCAGCAAGTAACATCAGATAATGATGAAAGTTCAAAGAAAAGACAAGTTTTGTGCCCTATTGGCACATTGACAAGTGGTGACTACATAAAATACAAAGACAATTATTGGATTGTTGTAGGATTGGTTGATGACAATAAATTTTATGAAAAAGCAGTTATGTATTATTGTAATTGGTCGTTAAAATTTATCATTAACCCTGAAACTGATTATACTGTTCTTGAATATCCTGTGTATTCAACTAATGCCACTCAATACAATAGTGGTGTAAAAGAAGCTAATAAGACAGTGGTTGGTACAGCTCAATATATGATATATATTCAAAGCAATGATGAAACCAATAAAGTAGAGCGTGATACAAGGATTTTAATGGATAAAAATAAAGAACACCCTACTGCGTATAAAATAACACAAACTGATGATACAACAAAAAATTTCAATGATAAGGGTGTAAATACTTGGACACTTGTAGAATGTCAGACGGAGTATATCAATGATGATATTGAAAATGGCATTGCTAATAAGGTAGAAACAGATATTTTAAGAGATAAATATAAAAATCCTAATATCTCACAACAAAACAAAAAATTATTGGATGATTGGGCGTGATAATTATTGGCAAAATTAAATAATTTAAATATTTATGAGGCTCAAATTTTAAAAAAACTTTGTCAGGACAAGGATATTCAAAGATTACTTGATAACGGTGATATAGAATATGATTGTAATAAATTAAAATGGGATTGTATTCGACCGGAAGTTTATTATCCAAAGATTAACGATAGTGCTAAAACTTATATTTGCTTTGGTATTAGCGGTGAAGTTTATGGTGGTAAAACTGAAAAAATGCTGTATATAAATTTTTATATTTTTTGTCACGATAGTTTGTTAAGAACGGATAAAGGTAAGCGCACAACCTTAATCGCAACTGTTATAGATAATCTGTTTAACGGAACTAATGAAATAGCATTAGGTGAAATGAACTTAGTTAAGTTCGATGGTAATTTTACGGCAACTCAAGATTATCACGGTTATCAACTTACTTATGCGGTAAGAGATTTTAATAATATTACTGATAAAGGTAATTTAACATATGCAAAATAAAATTTTTCTTAATGATACGATTACTATAAACCAATATGTGCAGGTTTACATTCCAACTTTTAAGGAAGTCTATGAAAACGAAGATGATTATTTTCTGTTAGCGTATCATTTGACGGCTATGCCTTTCACTCGCAGGGCAGAACTATGGCTAAATAAAATTGATTATATAACATTGAATTTTTATGATTTGTTTATTCAGGCACTTTATGAGTTGAAAATATTATCCTGTGGAACTGATGAAGAAATAATAAAATTGTTTGGTGCAAATAAGAAGAGAAATGCAAATATTTTTTCTATGTTCTTTAGAGGCTTTAACATTTCTGATATTCAAATTTGTATGACAACCGATAATGAAAATGGCAAAAAACATTATTTTATAATTGATAACTTACAAAGAGTTATTATTACAGAAAATGATATGGATAAAATTGCTGTAGCTATTCGTAAAATTCTTGGCGAAAAAAGAGATGACAGAAAAGAAGATATTGGCGGTGCTTCCGGTAGATATGTTTTAGATAGAGCTGTCACTTTATTAAAAAGAGATTTAAAAAAGAAAGCTAAAAATCCAAGACAATATAGTGTTTTGGAGTCTTATCTTGTTACAATGGTTAATAATAAAGATTTTAAATACAATTTTGAAACAGTAATGAATATAAAGTACATTGAATTTACTTTGTCGGTAAAACAAATATTACATAATATTCATATAAGTAATATTGCTATCGGTGTTTATACAGGTAATGTATTAAGTGAAAAATTATCAACAAAAGACCAATCTTGTTTTGTCTTAGAATTTGACAAATAATTTTGGTCTTTTCTTATAATCAAATAATAATAAAAAATAATTAAGCGGAGGTAAATATGGCGAAGTTTAACATTAATGATGTCCTTTTTACAAGTGTTGATACTGTTGATGTATTTACACCTATGTTTGGTGCTTACAAGTATAGATGTGATGAAATTACACAGTTTTCAATTAAGGACGGTCAGGACAACACTGACCTTGTAGGCTCAAAGGGCTCTATTATTGGTGTTCTTAAAAGAAATCCTAATACAACTATTAGCTGGACAGCAGGTATGGTGAGTGCAAATCTCCTTGCCGACAGCTATGGTACAGAAGTTGAGGACGGTTCAATTCAGATTGGATGGGATGATTCAGTAGCAATTACTAAGAATAAGGCAACACTTACATATATGCCATTAGATGGTATTGAGTCTGTTAAAGTTGGTGACAAAACATATAAGGTTGATACAGCAGCCAAGGCTGGTGAATCTGTAAAATATACTGCACCTGTAAAGGATACTTCTACTGCTGGCTTTATTGAGTTTGAGGCAAATGAGCATCCTGACGGAACTATGGCGATTGTGACTTATACAAGGAAGATTGCCGAAGGTGCTTCTGTAGACAGACGAGCTGACAAAGTATCAGAAAAGATTGCTGTTCGTGTTACAGGTCAATGGGAAGATGCTTGTAACACAGTAAGAATGTGGCAGTACGATGCTTATATTGTTGACCCAACAGGCACTATGGAGACAACCATTGGTGACGGTCAGGCTAATCAGAGTTTTGAAGGCAAGTGTATCAAAGCAAGATGTGGTGCTAATCAGATTATTGGTCGTTGGAAGTTCTTTAATGACGATGCTGCTGATTATGTTGAAGTATAAGGTGAAATTAATATGAAGGTGTATAAAAGCTGTCCTATTTGTTCTAAACCGTTCAATCCTTGTAGAGTTAATATTTCAACAACAGGTACATTTAATTGGCGAAGTGTAGTTTGTTCTTTTGAATGTGGGAAAAAGTATCTTGAGGAAACTGAATCTAAAGTTTCTCCTAAAGTTTCTCCACAGAATGGTGAAAATACATATCAAGCCTTTGCTAATATTGTTATGAATGATATTAAGAATTTAAAGACTGTTGAAGTTGATGATAATGATAATATCGTAACAAAATCAAGTAAAGAGAAGCTTAAAGATGACACTGTTAAGAAATTCACAAAGGGAAATAAAAACTAATATTTTGTAATTTTAATGGGAGGACGGTAGACAAACTGTTTCTCCCATTTTTTACAACAAGGTATAATAACTCAATGAAAAAAAGCAGAACAAAATTTAATGTAGATAAGAATACTATTAAACGAACTTCAAATGACGGAATCATTTTTGATAGTGGTTTAGAAAAGAGATTTTATGAGGAAGTCATTTTGCCGGATGTGCAAAGTGGCATAATTGCAAAATATGAACTGCAAAAGAAATATGTGCTACAAAATGAATTTAAGAGAAAAGGTCATAATGTTAGGGCAATTACATATGTTGCAGATTTTTATGTTAAATTAACAAATGGCAAAGAATTTGTATTAGATACTAAGGGTATGCCTGACTCTGTGGCTAAATTAAAAAGGAAATTGTTTTGGAAAACATTTCCAGAAATAGACTATTATTGGGTAGCTTACTCAAAAGTAGACGGTGGTTGGTTAGACTATGAGTTTATTCAAAAACAAAGACGAATAAGAAAAAGGTTTCCAACGGTTGCAACTTTAAATAAAACAGAAAATCAAAAATTATTAGAGGTGGATTTCTTTGAAAAAATTGACAAGTACGCAAATTAAAGGACTCTCAAAAAACGAGAGTGTATCATATACTTTAGAGAACGGTTTTATGTTTGAGGTTTACAAAAATATCAAGTCGCTTGCTGATTTAGACTTTGTTCCTATTTTAGCTGAACAGATAATTTTTATAGATAATGAATATTGTCCTCAATATTATGAGGTTGTTACGAATATTGCTTGGTTAAAAGTTTTTACTAATATTCCTCTTGTTACAAAAAAGGTCAAGGAAACAGATACTAATGGTAATGAAAAAGAACTTGAAATTATAGACTATGAAACAAATTATAAAATTGCAAGAAACATAATCGACTTTGTTTGTAGCAAGACAGATAAATGCGTTTCGTGTTATCTCGATAGTTTTGTGATGATTGAAAATATTGTAGATTGTTATATAAAAGATAAATTAAGTTCAAAAAACAGTTATTTCGAGATAAAATTGAATAGTTTAACTTCCGAATGCGAAGAAGGTATTAAAATTATTAACAAGGTAAGTGAAAAACTTGATGAACTCTTTGGTAATGATAAAATGCTTTTAAGCATTAAAGAGGTTGCAAATCAAGTTTCAACTTTGAATAGTAATATTGAAAATGGCTCAAATAAAGAAGTTCTTAAGCCTTTTATTTAAGCAAAGGATAACTGATTAAGTAAAATGGCAATCTTTAATTCAGTTCAGGACTTCATAAAAGCTCTTAGTAACGATATTGATAATGTGATGTCTAATGAGGTGTCGGAGTATGTAACTGATTCAGCTATAACTCACGCCGAGGGTAGTGTGTATAAAAGATATAAAATTCATTATCATAGAGGGCAAAAAAATAAGATTCCCCATTATGTTAGACGATATAGTTTGTTAGACAGAGATGAATGGGACAAAAAGTTATTGAGCAGAATGGGTAGTTTCGACCATACTGTGGCTGTTTTTAGTAAAGCAAAGCCAAATTTAATATTAAATAATTATGGTGATTTAGTTTTTCAGACTCCGTTTAGTTTGCCTGAACTTATTGAATTGGGTGAAAAAAAATATACGGCTAAATTTGGTGGAATAGGTTATACAATCAATAATTTGTCAAATAAAAAATATAGGTATTTACAGGCAAGACCTTTCGCTACTGCTACAGTTAAAGAATTAAATAGTAGAAGTGGCTTATTGAGAGATGTTTTTGAGATGAGCCTTTATGATAAAGGATATAGATTTAAATAATAATTAAAATTGAGGTGGCTTCTGTCATCTCTTTTTCATTAGGTGGTGAGAATTAGAGTATGGCAGGAAATATAGGTCACGAATCCACGATATTAGTTACTGCGAAACTTAACGAAGAACACGCAGTTAAGGAAATAAACAAACAAATTGAAACTTTAGGTAGTAAACTTAATAAAGTCAAAGTTGACATTTCTGTTAATGAAATTAGCAAATCTGGTATTTCAAAAGCTACACAGCAAGCACAAAAGGTTATTCAAAATAGCTTTTCTGGTATGAGGCTTGACTTAGGACAAGCTAATTTCAATGATATTTTAAATGTTAAACAAATTGATGTTGTAAAGCAAAAACTTGAAAGTGTAGCTTCTGACATCGGTAAAAATTTAGGCAAAGTTTCAAATGTTTCATTTACAGGAACAAAATCGGGCATTGTTGATTTTGAAAATGGAACTAAAGCAACTGTTACATATGTTCAGGAACTTGAGAACGGCTTAAAAAGAACTACCAAAGCTGTTTATCAGTTCAATCAAGAAAGCGAACAGTTTGAAGCGCACATAAGCAGTATGAATACTGACTATGGCAAAATGGACAATGTTTTTAAAAAGCAACAGGAAAGACTGAATAAATTACAAGAAAGCTATAAAAATACTTCTTTTAAGATAGATGAGTTTAATCAAAAAGTTAATTATATGGCTTTCCCTGTTCAGGACACCGAAAAAACTGATAATGCGTTTAATCAGTTAACAGAAGAACAGCAAAAATTAAATAACTTACGAACAAAATATTCAGCTAATCTTCCTGAACAAGAGCAACTTAATTTACTTAGTCAGTTAGAAACACAATTTAAAAAATGTCAGTTAGCGTATAAAGAATATAACGCCGAAGTAAAAAGTGCTAATAGCCCAATTAAAGACGCCGTACAACAGCAATCAATTTTAAACTCAAAAATTGAAAAAGCACAAAGCGAAGTCAGAACACTTGCTAATACTTGGAGTGAGATTGAAAATGATTCTTTAAAGAATGAATTAAACAATCTTATATCTAAAAGTAAAGAACTTAAAACTAATGCTGACTTAACAGGATTTAATGCACAAGTATCAGCTTTAAAAGCTAAATATAAAGAATTTGATGCAGAAATTAAAAGTGCCAATAAATCAGTTAAGGATTCTGCACAACAACAATCAATTTTAAATTCAAAAATTGAAAAAGCTCAAAGTGAAGTTAGGTTGATTGCTAATACTTGGACAAAGATTAAATATAATACTTCTCTAAGTAATGAATTAAATAATCTTATATCCAAAAGTAAGGAACTTAGAACAACTGCTGATTTATCAGAATTTAATGCACAATTATCAACTTTCAAGATTAAGTGTAGGGAAGCAGGAGTAGCAACGGGTACTTTTGTGAGTGGATTAAAAGAGGCTTGGAAACATTTTGGTTACTTTTTTAGTGCTTCACGATTATTTTATCTTGCTATTCAAGGCTTAAAAAATGTTTACTCAAATATAAAAGATATTGACTCTGCTATGGTTGAGTTAAAGAAAGTTACAGATGAAGCTGATAGCTCTTATAGTAGATTTTTGAAAAATGCTAAAAAAGACTCACAAGAACTTGGTTCTAACTTGTCTGACTTTATTAATGCAACAGCGGATTTTGCTCGACTTGGATATACTGTTAGTGAGTCTGAGGATTTGGCTAAAGTTGCAACTATGTATAAAAATGTTGGTGATGATTTAAGTGGTATTGATGAAGCCACTTCTACTATTGTATCAACATTAAAAGCGTTTAATATGAACGCAAGTGAATCTGAAAGCATTATTGATAAACTTAATGAAGTATCAAACAACTTTGCTGTTAGTTCGGGCGATTTGGGTGACGGACTTGCTAACTCGGCTGCAGCTTTAGCGGTTGCAGGTAATGACATAGACCAAACTATTGCTCTACTTACTGCTGGTACTGAAATTACCCAAAGTGCTTCTGAAATGGGTAACTCCATTAAAGTGTTGAGTCTTAGATTAAGAGGTATGAAAGGTGAGCTTGAGTCATTAGGTGAGGAAGTTGATGATAATGTTGAGTCTATCTCTAAAATGCAGACTCAAATTCTTAACCTTACAAATGGTAAAGTAAATATTTTTGATAAAAACGGTAATTTCAAATCTACATATGAAATTATAAAAGAAATTAGCGAAGTATATAGTAGCTTATCTTCAACTAATCAAGCTGAACTTTTGGAAACTATTTCAGGAAAGCAAAGAGCCAACCAAATAGCGGCATTAATCACTAACTTTAAACAGGCTGAAAAGGCATTCGCATCTTCTGAAAATTCAGACGGGTCTGCGTTAAAAGAACAAGAGCGTTGGTTGGATAGTATTGAGGGTAGAATAAATACTTTACAATCTTCTTTTCAAAGTTTGTCAACAGATTTTATAAATAGTTCCGAAATCAAAGATGTTGTTGGGGTATTAACTGATTTAGTAAATGGCTTAGACGGTTTAATTAACAAAACAGGTCTACTCCCTGTTGCCATTAGTGCAATAGGAATTGGAAACTTAATAAAGAACTTAGGTACAATCAAAGGAAATATTAGCAATATTTCAACTGCTTTTACAGAAATATCTACATTGTCATCATTAAAGGATTCCGATGGCAATATGCCATTTGAGGCTATGAAACAGTCTTTAGAAGGACTTTCTAACAGTCAAAAAAAAGCAGTTTTAAATGCGGCTGAAATACCAAAAGCCTTTCAGGAACAAATACTTGCTACTAATTCTTTATCACAGGCTACTGAAGCTTTATCTTTAAAAAATGCGGTTTTGTTATCTGATTTTCATAAGATAAGTGTTGCCGACCTTGAGAAAATGACACAGTTTACAAAAGGCGAAATTGCACTAAAAGGTGTTACTGACGGCACACGAAATTTGACTTCCGCTAATCTTGACTTGTTGAGAGAAGAAGGACATATTAGTGTGGAATCTTATAATGCTGCTAAGGCTTTTATCAAAAGTGGAGAAGCTGCTGAACAATCTGCTAAAAAGATTTCGATTTCAAAAGGTATTCTTTCATCTGTTTCAACTTGGATAGCTATTGCCACTATTGCTATCAGTGCCGGTATTGCTATGTGGAACTCATATCAAGAAGCACAAAGACAAGCATACGAAGATACTATTGAACAAGCAGATAAAAGTGCAGAGGCTATCAATAAAACAATGCAGGCTTGGGATTTATATGCAAGTCTTGGAACAGAAGCAACTGAACAGGAAAAAGAGACTGCTATTAAGAATGTTAATGAGCAGTTAAAGGACAAAATTCAACTTCTCGGAGACGCTACTAATGTGGAGAAAAAATACGCTGATTCAGTTTTGGCTTCGTCTAAAGCTGATTTACAAACAGCCTATGATAGAAGTAACGCAGCTCGTGCCGAAACAGAAGATAAAATCAAAAATAAAGGAAGGTCATCTTTTCAAAAGAAAGCGGTAGATGACAAAGCTTTAACAGACATTTCGGGTGGTAGTAGTGAAGATGCTTACAAGATTACTTCTGATATTCTTGGCAAATATGTCGGAGAAGGTTCATCCAGTGCCACTCAAAACGGAATAGGAAATCGGACTTTTACTTTTGGTGTTAATATTGACACTGCTAACATAGAAACAATGTTAGATTATTATAACAAAGTTCAAAAAGCCATTTCTGCTATTGAAACAAAAGCAAATGAGTTAGGTAAAGGCGGAGATAAATTAATCACTTCGGACTATTACAAAACTTTAAAAGAAATTTTTGCTGATACTGATAGTACAGATGATAACTATGATTTAATTAATAATTATCTCAAAGCAAGAGCGCAAAATACAATTTATTCAAAAGAACTTAGCGAAGGCATCCCAACTTCGGCTAAGGAATTTAATAAATTCAAAGAGGCTTGTTTAGATGCTACCGAATCGGAAAGTGTACAGGCAGAAATTACAAATCAACTTGCTTCAATTTTCCCCGAACTTTCAAGTGCCGTTCAAGAAGCAACAACAAAATCAGAAGATTGGCAATATACCATAGCAGATGATAGATTAACTGAAAGAATGGAGACTCTCAAGAAAACAATGGATAGTCTTGCTACCACTTATGAGTCTCTTAGTTCTGTTGTCGCAGATTACAATGAAAATGGCTATTTTACCTTTGATAATTTAAAGGATATTATTGAGGCTGGCGATGATTATGTTAGCACTTTATTTAATGAAAATGGGCAGTTACAAATAAACAAAGAATCCTATATTGCTCTTGCGAAGGCTCAATTAGAGAATTTAAAGTATACACAATTGCAATCTGCTATTAGCAATATTAATTCTCTGTCAACTGAAACACAATCAAAAAGTAATGATGATTTAACAGGTAGTACAAATAATCTCACTGAAGCTACATTAAAACTTGCTATTGCTCATAAATTAGCTGAGGGTGTAAGCAAAGACGCCATTGAGGGCGTTTTAATTCAATATTCTCAATATATTGCTTTAATAGACCAAGCTGAAACTTCTTTAGAATCAAATACTGATGCTTTCCTTGGGTACACAGAGGGAGCAGAAAATGCTTTAAAGGCTCAAAAGAAAATTCTTGAAAATCAAAAAGACGCACTTGAAAAGCAGAAAAAATCTCTTGAAGATGCTAAGAATGATATTTCAGATTTAGTTGACCTTGTTACAGACTTAATCAAAAAAGAGAATGAATTAATCAAAGATGAGTATGAAAAACAGAAAGAATCTATTGACGAGTTAATTGATAAGAGGAAAGAACTTCTTGAAGCCGAAAAGAACGAGTATGAGTGGAATAAAAAGATTTCAGAAAGTCAAAATACAGTGGCTAAAGATTCCTTATCGTCAGCGGTCGCAAGTCTTGATGATAGTAGTGCCGGCAAAAAGAACGCAAAAGAAGCTCAAGACACACTTAACTCAAGCCGCAATGATATGCTTGATACTCTTACTGATAGAGAATATGATATGAGGTCAGACGCTCTTGATAAAATGAAAGAGCAACAAGATGAGTATTGGGATAATCTTATTAATTCTATTGACGATTATCTTAGTGATGAAGTTAAACTTTACAGGGATGCTTGTAGTAGAATTGATAACGATAGTGGTGAACTTTACGGACAACTGTATAATTATATTTCTACTTATACAACTAAGAGTAAGAGTGAATTTGACTATCTTTGGGATAATGCTCAAATTGCATTATCTGAATACAACAACTCTAATATTGGTACACTTGCATTACTTGATATAATGCAAGGAAATATTTACAATGTTAGCGATAAGATAGATGATGTTTCAGATGCTATTGACTCGGTTAGTGACTCAATAGATGACACTACAACAAGTATAACTAACAACGGTCAAGCTATAGACGATTATCGTGAAAAGGTTGAAAAATTATTAGAAATATTACCTAATGACGACAACAAAAAATCAGGAAACAAGTCAGGCAATGGTAATAAAAATGGTAATAAATCTGAAAGTGAGTATGTGAATACTCCTTTTGGAAAAGTTCCGACACTATCATCTTGGATTGCAAACCCGTCTAAATACACAACCAAGGCGTATCTACCCCTTCCTTCTGGTAAATATGCTAACGGAACAAAGTCTGCAAAAGGTGGTTTGACTGTTGTAGATGAAGAGGGTATTAATACTGAATTAATCCCCTATCAGTTAACCAAAGGTAGATATACTATTCTTCCAGAGGGAAATCCTGTATTTAGTAAGGCTATGACTAACACATTATATGACATAGCTTCTAATCCTTCTGCTTTTCTAAATCAAAAGAGTAATATTCCTCGTATTAATAACACATCTATGACAAGTTCTATAAATGTAGTTATTCAAGGCGATGCTACTCAAACAACGGTCAATGCTCTTAAAGAACAGGCTAACAGAATTTCTGATATGGCAATTAATAAACTTATGACATCTATTGTTAATAATAAATTTAACATATAAGCAAGTAAATAAAAATAAGGCATAGGTGATTTTTCCGTCTATGCCTTATATGTGAAAGAACAGGTGGTGATATTTATGTATAGAGAGTGTTTATTTGAATACAATGGGATAAATTCAAACCAATACAATTTAATGCTTGTTTATGAAAGTAGTGCTTTTGGGAGTGTTCCGACTGGTGCAGAGTACGAAGCTGTTACAGATGTACTACCAAAGGCTTCCGACCATTTACTGTATGGTTTGAAATATGCTGATAAACCACTTAGTTTTGGAATTGAGATATTAAGTTTGGACAATGAAATTCCTATTGATAAAATTGATGAAGTAAAAGAATGGCTATTCGGGCAAGATGGATATAAGCGTTTTGTGACAATAGACGAAAGAAGAAATTATTATTTAAACGCTATTCTTATCCCCGATGAAGATATTATTGATGTACAAGGACTAAGGGGTTTTCGTTGTACATTACAAAATGCAAGTGGTTTTTGGTACAAAGACGAGGAAGTTTCTTTTAATAATTTGTTAGCAGTTCATTCAATAAATGTAAAGACGGTAAAAGATTTTTTTGTTTTTCCTAATATTGAAATAAAACTAAAACCGTTTAGTAAGACAATGAAAAATGATGTTTTTTATCTAACAATGCTTGGTAGTAATGGAACTATTTATTTGTTTGATACAATGACAGATAATAATGTTGTTTATGACATAAATACAAAATTTGGCACTTGTAGTTCGAGTACAGGTGCAAATATTTCTATAATACCTCCTTTAAATTTTTCTCCTCCGTTAAAGATGATTAATGGAGTTAATATAATAAATTTTTCTGCCTATTGGATGAATGAGCAAGACGAAAAAGAAAGTATAGTACCTTATATTGAGAGCCTCACTTATAGATATAAGACCTTACATAGATTAGGTGGTTTTTAGTCAACTATCCACCACATTTAGGTGGTGGGCTTGTAACTGCCCAGTCGTAATAACGGCTTACGCCTCCGACCTTTAACCCCAATAGATATTATTATCTAAAGTGGCGTTACATCATAGGGTGGTTGACAACACCCTTTACAACAGAGTTTACTCGGCTGTAACTGTATTAGGTACTTGACTATCTTCAAGATAGTTTATTCCCATACGATACAGATTCATTGCTCCTATACGGTCATCGTTGGATTTATAACCGCAGTTTTTACAGGTAAACAGATGCAGCTTTTTATTTCTGTTAGACTTTTCAATGTGACCACATACAGGGCAACATTGGCTTGTATAACGAGGATTTACCTTAATTACGGCAGACTGATTCCGTTTAGCTTTATAGATAAGCTTCTGTTCGAGGTCATAGAAAGACCATGATACAGACACATACCTATCTTTGGTACAAACTCGTTCTGTAGCATTACGAACACCAGACAAATCTTCCAAAACAAAGAGAGTATGCTTTGGATTGTTTTCAACGAGTGCCTTTGATACTTGATGATTAATATCTTGCATCCAACGGTTTTCTCGCTGACCAATAGCCTTAATTCTTCGTCTTGATGATGGAGTCTGACGCATCTGTAACTCTTTACGAAGCTTGGAATAAGCAGCTCTCTTTTGCTTAATAGCTTTGCCGTTAACAAAACCTGATTTATGCTTGCTGTTATAAGTGGCAACGACAAAGTTAATACCTCTGTCAATACCAACAACATTGCAAATATCAGAAATAGATACTTCTTCTACATCATAGGTTACAGGGATATGTAAAAAATATTTACCGTGTTTATTTACGAGCTTAGCAGTACCAAACTTATAAACTGTATGGTCAAAATATTTAGACATGCCTTTGGAAAAATATGGCAACTTGACACGACCATTCAATGTATTTACTGAAAAACGGTTTTGTGTAAGGGAATAGTCTCTATTCCATACAAGGTCATACTGAGGTTTCTTGAAAGATGGCTTAATCCACTCGGACTGATTTTCAAGAATTGTTTTATATCTCGCAATAACAGTCTTAAATACAGATTGAACCATCTGAGATTTTAAACCAAAGTTTTCACGAATGTCTGAGTACAGAATTTTGTTAAGGGAAAACTGCTTTAAATCGTGTGTGTGGAATACATAATCAGAAACATAGTTACAGGCATCACGATAGACAGACAGGGTATTATCTAATAACACCTTGTCTGTATCAGATACTGATATTTGTATTTTTGCGGTGACAGTCATTTGTTCCATAGAATGTACTCCTTTCGTTGATATTTCACTAAATATATTATATGATTATTATTAGTGAAAGTCAAGTGGGAAACTACATATTATCTGTAGCAAAAATACAATAATTTCCTTTCTAAACAATACTGAAAGAAGAAAATCTTTTGGTCTGACAGATATTTTGCCTGTAGCATTGGAGAAGTATCGTCAGCAACTATACAAAAATACACAGAATCTCAAGGATAGGAGGTCGGTTGCTCCTCCCACCACCTAAAGGAAGTGGGTTTCCGCAACCTAATTAAATTTATGAATAAAATAAATAAAATACCAGAAATAGTTTTATACACACCAGATAGGCGTAAAATTCTTTGTCAAATAAACGGTGTTAATAATCTTTCAGAAGATATTAGATTTGGCACAGCTTCAGAGTTATCATTTAAAATACCACAAAAGATTTATGACACTCAGTTGTATGAATACATAGACAATCAATGCTATGACGATATTGTCGAGGGTAGTGTTTTGTATCTTAATGATAATAACGATTACTTTAACTTTATGGGAATTAAAGTAAGAGACGATTATGCCGTTGACATAAGTAGCAAAACAGGTAGACCCTCCAATGATATGACCCTTAATATGAATAATTATCTTTCTGGTTTTAAAGTAAAAGACGAAGTTGAGTTATTCGATATTGGTAGTGATAGTGGATATAATTGGCGATGGGGCTGTTACATCAACGATTCTAATGGTTCTATTTTAGACAAATCTGATGATTTATCTGCTGTTTATGACGGTGTTTCTGCGTATAAACATTTTGCCTGTGAAGATTTTATTCCAGTGTCCACAGGTGATGTTGTGGCTATGCTAAGTAGTAATGAATTTGGTTATCGTATTCATTATTACAGAGAAGCTGATTCAAAAACTTATCTTGGTGTTCAAGAAGGAATGGAAGAACACTACGCTAAATATTTACCAATAGGTAGAGTAGAGATTAAATTCCCTTATGACGATGACAGTGAAGAGCAATTAACAAACGGTTACATTAGGGTTGAATTATTTGACTTGAAACACGATGGAAGTAGTGAAGATTCGTACCGTGGTTACTCACCTAAATATGGTTATATAAAAGTGTTTAGCGGTCAAAGATATTGCACCTCTTTTAACGGTTCATCTAAGGGACAGGAGGATTATACCTGCGGTGAAAAATGGTGGGTAGTAACTTCAATTGAAGAAATTAATGAAGGTGTAATTCCGTATAAAAATATAACAGCATATAGTTATGAATATACACTTTCTAAAAAGACTTTTTCTTTATCAAAAAGCACACTTCCTCTGTATATTCCTGATAAAATAATTGATGTTGTACAGGGAAATACTTGGCTTAGAGATTACTCGACTTCGGGAGCAAGTGTACCTATTCCCTATCGCTCTCCTCAAAGAATGGACAGGGGGTTAATAAATCAGATATTAGACTTTATTCCAACTTGGAATATTGGTTATGTTTCTTTGAGTGTGTGTTCTAAATACAGAACTTTTGATGATTTGGACAATGCAAATTTATACTCGTTTCTTATTAACGATGTACAATCAGCATATCAATGTTACTTTATTTTTGATACTGATAGAAAATTAATTCATATTATCAGTGGTACGGTTGATGAAGATTCTCTTAAAGGATTTGTTGGTGGAAAATTAGGTTGTCAATCTTCCTTATATTTATCTTGGGATAATGCGATAAAACAAACAAATATACATACTACTGATAGTAGATGTGTCACAGCTTTAAGAGTTCATTCGGCAGACGACAAATACGGACTTGGTTTGATTAATCCTGTTGGTAATAATGTTTTATACAATTTTGACAGCTACTTAAGTTATATGGATTTTATTGCTGATAAGGATAAGAACAGGACTTTGCTTACAGCAGTTCAGTCTTTTTTGAAAGAAATAGAAAATAATCGAAGCACTTATACTAATTATGCACGGAAATTAATCGAATCTAATCTTGAAATAGTTAAGCTAAAAACTAAAGTTTCAGAAGCATTAACTTCTTATAGAAGTGTAGCTGATAAAATTAATATTTATTTAGCTGACGATTATCCAAACGGTTATCCGAGCGGAGTTAAATATATAACAGACTACCCTTTGGCAACTGCGGAATTGACATCAAGTGATAAACCGATTAGTGATTATAAAAATTATCATAGTAAAAATTTATATAATGAATTATATGAAGCCGCAAATACTTATGAAAATGTAAGAAGGTCTTATGATAGTGCCCTTAAATCTTACAACCAAAACTATAATAAAATGAAAGAAATTTCTCTTAAGTTTTCATTGAATTACAAGATGGTTAAAGATAAGGAAAGCAAAGGTATAAACACCTCAATATTATCATCAAAAGAAATTTTGGCATTGAATGATTTTATTATTGAGGGAGATTGGACTAACGAAAATGCCACCTTTAGTGATACTTATACCTCCACAGATATTATAAATACTTTGGATAGTATTTATAACGAAGTAATATCGGATTTTAATTCTTATATAAGCAAGCACTGCTATGAATTTAGCGTTGGTACAGCAAATATTTTAAAAATCAACGAATTTAATATAGAAGATATGTATTTAGGATATTCTGTAATTTTAGAAACGAAGTCAGGAATTTGTCAATATCCTGTTTGTATGGCTATGCACATTAATTATGACGATGATACTGATTTCAGTTTGACTTTTAATACAGACTATAATACAAAACCTTTAAAAATGAAATTTACAAAACTATTTAGCACTATAAATCAAACAAGTGTTATTGAGTCAACTTGGACTTTCAGTGAATAGAATGAGGTGGTATTTTTTTGAAAGCAAAAAATGAACGACATCAAGTAAATTGTTGGATAAACAATAATGTGAATATAACAACTTATCAAAATGAGGGTTTGATTAAAAATCCTGTTTTTGTTTTATGTGATGGGAATGAAGCGTTAGATTTAAGTGACTGTACTAATATATTTTATAAATCTATTGACACTAAAGGAAAGGTATCTTGTGTTTCGGTTAATATTTTATCAGTGGGCAAAGGAGAAGTTGAATTACCTATCAATGGAGCTTTGACAGAAAATAAAGGAGTATCTGTTGGTGAAATTGTAGTACAAACCAACGAAGGAACATTGTCTTTCGGCAATATTAATATTATAACATATTCTTCGGTTGAAAATAAAGAAATTGAAAAATCGGATAATTTTACAGCATTAACAGAAGCCTTGTCAAAAGTTGCTATCTTGACACCAGAAGGAACTGTTGCAATGGATACAGAACTTAGTGATATTTCGGTAAATCCTTTGACAAATAAGGCAATAACTCAAGCGTTAAAAAAGGTTGAGGTTGCAAAAGCTAATAAGTCAACTACGCTTGAAGGCTATGGGATAAACAATGCTTATACAAAAGTTGAAATGACAAACCTTTTAAACAATAAAGTTGATGAAAGTTCTCTTTTAGATATAACAAAAAGTATTAATCTTAGTTCGCTTGAAGATACTGAACAGACAACAAGGGGAGTCACTGTTTCTGTTAAAAATAATAAAATCAGTTTGAGCGGAACATCAACATCTGCGGTTAATTTTGTTTTAAAATTAAAAAAATCAGTTGTTCTTGAGCAAGGCAAGGCGTATTGTTTGTCGTTGCAGAATTTTGCTAACATTGCAAACGGTGGTTGTGTTTTCTATCCTGCAAATGGACAGACAGCAATTAGCTCATCTTGGCTCTTGTCAGAAGTTAGTGCTTTTAAAAATGCAGTGGCTACTTATACAGCAACAGAAAATGTAATCGTAAATTCGATTAAAATTGCAGTTGCTACAAATAGACTTGTAGATAATAGTTGCAACCTTCAACTTGAACAGAATAACAAGCGTACAGCTTATTCTAACCCTGACTTGATAAAGTCTCATATTAAGCCTGAACTGTATCAAGCCCCTGATTACACAATGCATTATTTGTATGTTTCAAACGATTACAATGAAACCACTGAGGGGTTTGGGGTTACGAAGTTTAATTCTATTCTGTCTGCTAATGATAGCTTTTCTGATAACAGTTATCATAATAGATATACTATTGTTGTTATGGCTGGCACATATACCGATATGCAAGACAAGTTTGCAGGAATGTCCGATGTGGGACTTGTAGGTTACAGAGGAGTAATGACTAAAGACTATGTTTACTATGAGTCCGAAAACATATACAATCCGCAAGCTACTGTAATCAAGTGGGACGGTGCAACAGGCTTTGATAAGTCTACTTTGAAGTCTGAGGATATAATCAAAAAATGTCCGTTTCACTTGGATTTGAATGTTCACACTCACATCAAAGGTTTTACATTTGATTGTAAAAATATCCGTTACGCTTTACATCTCGAATCTGGCGGTACAGGTTATGCAACAGAATGGACAGTCGCTAATTGCATATTTAAGTGGGGCGGCAGAGCGGATTGCGTTGATTATTCTGGCAAAACAACGGTTCCTGTATTTGGTTGCGGTCATAGCTTTGGCGAAGTCGGCTTAATTGAAAATTGTAAAATCATACCTACGCATTGCACGATAGGTTATCAAAATCACGATAATGCAGATAATAGCAGCTTCGGCTTACATATGAAAACAGGCTCGAATATTACAATCAGAAATTGTGATTTTGGTGGAACGGAAATCCAAGCAAGAACTCTCAAAGGCGCATATTCTGATACTCCAAGCACTGTTAATATTGAAAAGTGTATTAATATTTCAGAAGTCAAAAAGATGTATTCTGCACCTGCGGAGCGCTGTGATTGGAAAGTTACAGTTGACGGAAACGAGGTAGAGTGATGATTTATAGACATTTAATTGTTGATAATACAAAAGCAAACTGTTAAAAAAATGGAGTAACGCTTTGTTACTCCATTAATAGAATTTATATTTTATTTTTAAGGTATAAATAATTTAATTAGACCAGCTATGGCTGTGATAAAGGCTGTAATAGTTATTAACCCAGTCATAGTGTTCTTTATAAAATTCATAAATGGGCTTGAATCTTTTGAAGAGAGCTTACCCCAAATCTTACTTATAAGAGGATATACTATGTTGAATAAAGTTTGAAAAACATCGACAAAAAACAGTATGACTAAAAATATTAATATTGCTGAATATATCAATTGTGTTATTGTAGGGTTTGCTATAAAAAATATGTTCAAACAATAAGATAATGTATAAAGAGTGACTGAAGCCATTAATATATAAATACAGGTTTTCTTGGCAACTTTATCTTTCTCCGCTCCAGTAATGGGCATTAAAATCCACCAAATAGCAAAAGAAATATATGTTATA
>ENA-UEPH01000702-UEPH01000702.1-human-gut-metagenome-genome-assembly--contig:-NODE-702-length-37698-cov-7.717099_pt1 | contig 37698 bp, 28 predicted proteins | sample MGYA00242891_ERZ507898 | MGnify/ENA primary metagenome ERZ507898 (study PRJEB26167, sample SAMN06115411) | human gut metagenome | host: Homo sapiens | place: China:Guizhou | collected 2014-10-15...
AGATGAAATTGTAACTTCTGACACTGATATTGATGACATGAATGTTACCCTACGTTCCCAAGAGGAATAAACCTGTTTTTTAAACTTTTACTTCCCTCTGAAAATTTCAGGGGGAATTTTTATTTTCTTAGAATCAAACTTATTATTTTCAAATAAAAGAAAAGGGTATTTTTATTCTTTTGAGAAGTGAATTACCCCCATTATAGCTATAAAGTGGTAAAATATTTGATTTTTGTAAAAATATATTATATATTTGCAGAAGTTGAAAAACTAAGTGCGGAAGAGTCCGCATTGAAATATTTGAATGTTTGTTCTAATCTTTAGTTCTAAAATCGCCAATTTTTATCATACGGATTAGACAAATTGTTCATGCTGATTAAGCGTGGGCTGTTGTCTATATGTATGATGGGTGTTTGGCGATACCTTGAACTAAATATAGTAATATAGTCCTCGCTTTTCTTGTTGTTTAATTTTTGCTTCGAGGATTAAGCAAAATAAAAACATTTTAGATTATGAAATAGAATATATAAAATTCAATTTAAAGGCCAATCCTGATCATTAATAGGATTTTTGGGTAATAAATCCCATATTTTACACCCTAATGCTCTTGCAATAGAATCAATATGATCTAAATTGAAAGCATCATCCTCATTTGGGTTTTCTCTATTTGCAATGAATGTATTAGAAAGATTTAAAACATCAGCTAAATATTGTTGGGTCCAATCTTTCTTTAAACGAAATTCACGAACCTTTAAACCTACATATATTTCTATCTTTGATTTCATAGCTAGTTATTATAGGCAAATAAAGGTTTTTTTTGACAGATATATCTACATGTATGCATGTAATTAAATAATGCTGTTTTTGCATTAAAAATACTTTTAACCAAACCAACACAATGAAAGAAGATCATGAAATTATCAATGATGAAGAATTGAAAAGATTCTTTTTAAACGAAGCACTCTTGCTTTGTCCCTCGACACGGGCAGATCTCACGGAGAGTGAAAAGTTATGGATGTTACACGTGCGTTTGAGAAAAATGAACAAACTCACGGGCATGTTGTGCAATCAAGACCTGGGAGAATACATGCTAGAAATGCAGGAAGTACTGGGATTCTATCTCGTGGAAAAGAACGAATCGAAGAAAAAGAAATTTCGAATGAACGAACACTTGAACAGTTTCAATCAATTCGCGATACGATTGACGAGGTTCTCGGACACGCTTGGACACTGTTACCTGTTTTACAATCGCCATTTAAGAACATTGGAACGGGTAATAAAACTTTATTTCCCCGGGGAATTCAAAAAGAAGCAAGAAGAAGAGGTGGCACGGCAAGGAGGAAACACGGGAGAGAAAGAAACCGGGAACGAGTGACAAACCGAACTAGATTCAAGTAATCACGACTAGAACATGAATAAAATGCCGTATCAACAAAAATCTTCAAATTCTTTAAAATCCCGCCCTCCCCCCGGGGCGGGGTAAGATCTCACCCGAAACGAAGAAAGGGGGTGCTCGAACACCCCCTTGTAAAAACAAGACAAGCGCGACGCTTGTCACAAAACTTAAATACAAAAGTATGAAAAAAATGGATTGTCAGCGCCAATTCATCCTGAATTCGCGTGTAGCTTGTATCATGTTTTTCGCGTTCCTCGTTCACGCTCCCCAAGGGGTAAAAAGCGAGGCTTTGCAATCGAATCAAGTAAAGCAAGATTCCATCGTGCAACATCTTGTAACAGGGAAGATCAAGGATAAAAAAGGGATTCCCCTACCCGGTGTTACCGTTCGCCTGGACAGCACGCTAGCGGGAACATCCTCCGATAATAGTGGACATTACCGGATGTATCTCCCGGTAAATAGAGGACGCCTGATTTTCTCTTTTATCGGGTACAAAACAAAAGCCATTTCCTTCACCCAGGTCGATACCCTACTGGATGTAACCCTGGAAGAGAACGTGTCGGAACTCGATGAAGTGCAGGTAATCGCTTACGGGGAACAAACACGCCGTAATAGTGTCGGGGCCATGTCCCTCGTGAAAGCCGACGAGATCAAGGATATCCCCTCCCCCTCCATCAATAACCTCTTGCAAGGCCGGGCCGCGGGGGTGGACGTGACCAACATGACAGGGGCTCCCGGTGGTGGCGGGTCACCAATCGTTATCCGGGGATACAACTCGCTCGCCGCGGAGAACGGGCGTGTAACATCAGACCCGTTATGGGTCATTGACGGGGTTCCCATGTTCAGTTACACCTCCGGGCTCACCGGGCTAAACACGATTGCCGAGATTGACACCAAGGACATCGAGTCCATCCAGATATTAAAGGACGCGGCTTCCGCGGCGATCTACGGTTCCCGGGCGGCAAACGGGGTGATCATCGTGACCACCAAAAAAGGACACCGGAATCAACCGCCCACGCTAGGGGTGAACATATCCCAGACCTGGGTTACCCGCCCCACCTTACCGGATCTCACCACGGGAAACGGGGAACGACGCCACAGGATGCAGGCCATGGAAAATTACCGGGAAGCCGTTCACGATGAAGAAACGAACCGGTACCGCCCCGTTCTATCCTATGAAGACTCGTATAAAAACGGCAAGGATTACAACTTGTTCTGGAATAAAGGCGTGGGACTGGATATCCCGATCGTGCAGGATAGCCTGAACAAATTCTACAATAACTCCACGAACCTGTTCGACTATTATTTTCAAACCGGGAAAGTGACCGACGCGAACATCCAGATATCAGGAGGTTCCAGCAACATCACGTATCATGTCGGGCTGGGATATTACACCGAGACGGGCGTGTTACGTAACACGGGATTCAACAGGATTAAACTCATAACCAACTTGTTCATCAAACCCTTCGACAGGGTTGAAAGTAACATCCGCTTCTACCTTGCCCGTACCGGACGGAACCGGGCGGGCAAGGGACACGATGCCCACACGTTCATCAACGTTAGAAATGACCTGGAGACCATCCCGGACGAGTTGCTCTCGACCTCTACCCTGATGCCCGGGCCGGGAACGGCGGCTTTTGATGAATCCGTCCGGCGTTTCAACGAGATAAAGGAGAAAAACGAGTCGTACAGGCTGAGAGCATCGTTTGACCTGGCCTACACGATCACGGACGGGCTTAAATTGAAATCGTCTCTAGCGGTCGATTTCTCCATGCAAGACCAAAATATATTCATGCCCCCCGCCCTGAACGTTGACAACAAAAGTTACTCGTCGGGGAATGACGAGATCAACATGATGTGGCTAAATGAAAACCTGCTCTCGTGCAACAAGACCCTCGCGGACGGTCACACTCTTGACGTGCTTCTCGGCCTCTCCTTCCAGGGAGACATCGCCAAAAGCAAGGGCGGGTACGGCAAGGGGGCACCGAGTGATTTGATCCGGTACGTCACGTGGAGCGGCAGCGCGTATGACACGGAGAAAAAACAACAGCTAAAGGAATACACGTCCTCCCTCGAAAGAAGCACGATGGTCGGGATGTTTGGCCGTGTATCGTACAACTACAAGCAGAAGTATTTCGCGTCCGTCACGCTTCGAAGGGATGCCAGTTCAAAGTTCGGGGAAAACACTCGCTGGGGGACTTTCCCGTCATACGCTATCGCTTACACGTTTAGCGAGGAACCGTACATGGATTGGGCCCGCAATTTCATGGATCACGGGAAAATCCGCCTCAGTTACGGGAAATCCGGGAAACAGTTCGAACACCCGTACCTCGCCTTCGGGGTATTAGCCCCCGGCACCATCCCTTTCCACGGGAATCAAACGATATCCCCTTTCTGGAATGACGGCCTGTTAAACCCGAAATTAAGCTGGGAAGAAACCCGCCAGTTTGACGCGGGGCTGGACCTCGATTTCTTTAACAACAGGCTGGGGGTCGTGCTTGACTACTACTACCGGTACACCGACAAACTTTTGACGCTCGTTAGCTTGCCGGGAGATTACAACGCGTACGTCGCGCAATGGCAAAACGCTTACGCGATCTCGAATCAAGGGCTTGAACTACAAATCAAGGCGGATTTAATTCAATCTGAAAAACTGCACTGGGATATCAATTTCAATATCGCCCGCAACTGGAACAGGCTTGAAAAAAGTAACAACGGGATGGATTTCGTGAACCGGGTAAGCGCTCATAACCTGAATATCATCGGGAAACCCCTGAACGGTATTTACGTCTATAACGATCAAGGCTACTACAACTCGCGAGACGAGATCCCGTCCTATTATATAGATGGCAAACAAAGGTATCTATCCCCCCCGGGAAACCAGATTTACACGCCCGGGGACCGGAGGATACAAGATGTAGACGGGAATGGCCGGATCGCGACCAGCGTGCCGCTTCTAGAAGACCGCGTATACGGGGGATCTCCCCTCCCGCTCGCTTTCGGCGGGATCGCGACTTCTCTTGAATGGAAGAACCTCGATTTAAACCTGCTCTTCTCGTACAAGCTGGGAAGACACGTTTTAAACGCGGGAAGAGGCGCTTCGGTGGGCACCACGTTAAAAGCTAACACGAGTGAAATGATGACCCCGATACTGGCCGATCTTGACAAAATTTCCTTCTGGCAGAAACCGGGAGATAACACCGATTTCCCGGTCAACGAGCTAGATAACGGGAAGAATAATTTCGCCACGAATTTGAAAAGCAACATTGAAAAAATCAACTACTTGAAACTGAAAAGTATCTCGATAGGTTACACGCTACCCGTGTTCCCGAAACAATCGAAACATCACGCCCGTGTATTCATGTCCGTCGAGAACGTGTTTACCATCACCAATTCCTCAAGTCCCGATCCGGAATCAATAGACATCGTGACCGGGATTGACTCGAACAATAACTACCCGCTGGCAACAAGATTCACGCTGGGGTTAACTTTAAATTTATAATCACATGAAAAAACTGCTATACATCATATTACTGTTGTTCCCGCTGGCAAGTTGCGATGACTTGTTCAAGGACTTCTTGACCGAGGAACCCGAAACTCTCGTCACGAACACGAATTTCTGGAAAACGGAAAAAGACGTTGAATCCGCCATGAACGAACTTCATTCCATGTTCAGGGAATGGGCCGGAAGTGTCACCGTGCGACTTTACCGGGACCGGGGACTTCAATTCGATTACCTGGGATTAACCTGGAGAAATATCTCGGACAACGAACTGCAGAAAGACATGAATATAAATTCACTCACCCTCAACTGGCTCGACGAATACCGGACGATCGGGTTGTGCAATTTCATCTTGGGCAACATTCACCGGGCGAAAATACCCGGGGAACGGGCGAATTATTACAAGGGACAAGCCCTGACACTCCGGGCTTACGTGTATTTTTACATCTCACGCACGTGGGGCGATGCCGTGCTGATCACGTCCGAGGGGGATGTCGGCGAGAAAGCCGTGACCCCGTGGCGGGATATCATGAAAGTCGTGATTGATGACCTCCTTGAAGCCACGAGATTATTACCCCCGGTGAATGAAATGAAAGATGCCAACGGGGCAACGGTTACAAGCAAACAAATACCTTCAAGGGGTACCGCTTACGCCATCCTCGCTCACGCTTACGCCTGGTTGGCGGGATACGGGGAAGAGCCGGAATATTACCAAAAAGGTATCGACGCCGCTACCGAGGTCATCCGATCCAGTGACTATTCTCTAGTTAGTGATCCCCGGGAGGTCTGCGAGATCGTGCTACCCGGGAACAGCCGGGAAGGCATTTTTGAAATAGACTTCGTGGACCCGGAAGCGTTCAACAGGTCCGGGAATAGCCTGGCCGGGGTTACCCAGAAATGGCCCGCGGACCCGACCGCGACACCCTCGACAAGGAGAACATTACTCCGTTTAAACAACGAGAGTGTCATGGCCATGTACCCGGATGTACACGACAAGAGACGGGAAGAATACTTCTACAAACTTGACTCCATGGCACAAGTGAAGACCTCGACCACGCAAGGGGCCGCGTATATCTACAAGTTCAGGAAACCGCTCCTTCACGAGAGTGGTAGCCAGATAGGCAAACTCCGGGGATATGACTTGAACGAGATACTCATCCGTCTCGCGGATATATACCTGCTCCGGGCCGAAATGCGGGCGAAATCCAATGATGTACCGGGAGCCATAACCGATTTAAACGTGATCAGGAAACGAGCCGGGGCAAAGGAATACACCCCGGACGAGAACCTGGAAGAGGCCATCGCCCAAGAGAGGGACAAGGAGTTATTCCTCGAAGGTATATGCACGAGATACTTTGACATTATCCGTAACAGGACTTTCCGTGAAAAACTCAGGGGTAAGTTCAAAACTCTCTCCGATCAGGACGTGAAGGACGGGGCGTTATTCTTCCCGGTCTCTTTTTACGCGTTCCAGAACAACACTAAAATGACACAGAATATTTACTGGAAAAGAAATGGATTTTCAATTTAAACCATACAATCATGAAATCAATACTATTCATATTCATTACCATCGTCCTTCTCGCTAGCTGCGAGAAAGATTACCGGCATGATACCGGGCTGGCGGACGGTTATCACGATTGCTCGATGATGGACTACCTGAGAAGCGATCACAACAACTGGGACTCGATCGTTGTCGCGATAGAACACGCGGGATTAACAAGCATCTTCGAGGGCACGAACCCGGGGTATAAAGAAATCACCTTCTTCGGCCCCACGAACACGAGTATCCGGAAATTCTTTCTCGAACAGACCGGGGAAACGACCTACCAATCTATCCGGGAAATGCCCGTGGAGCTAGTCAGGGACATGATCCTCGCTTACCTGGTTGAAGGGAAAAAGATGAAAGAATCTTTTGATCACGAGATAAAAGGAACCCTCACGGGGGGAACAGAGGTGTATTCCCTGAACAACATCAAACTCCGGGTATACCGGACACGAACCGAGTTCAACGGGATTCCCGATATCGGCCCGGAAGAACTAAAAATCCACGCGATAACCAGTGGTCAAATGGCAACGATCGCCTCGGCCGATATCGAGACAAACAACGGGGTGGTACACTCCCTCGCGAATAAATTCACATGGGTTGAACTATAAAATGAATCGTATGAAATACACCTGGATTATTACACTACTCACGACTTTAATGTATTGTGGGTGCGATGACGTGAAAGTCGGCTACTTGTTTACTCAAAACGCGAAATACACCCCGGATTCTGTCGTGTTCAAGGCGAATCTCGACGAGGCAAACCCGGATGATGCCCACAGGAAAAAGTTCGAAATACCCTGGCAGAGCCAACCCGTTGAAGGCATACAAGGGACAAACCCGATTCATTACACGATTGAAAGAATTTACCCGGATAACGACAACCCGGAAATTCTAAACCAGTTTTCCACGGTTCAAAAAGGTGTCATTCAATTGCCCTGGAACCACACCGTACCCCAAGGTAAATACATCGTATCCTTGCGGGTCAGTAACGAGGGATATACCGTCGTGCTGGATTCGGTACTTACGGTGATTGTTAGGTAGAGTATAATAGCTTGAATTTTTAGTAAAAACGATATTGTGGAGTGCATTATTGCAACCCCACAATATCGTTTAAAAATCTTTTGACTATTTTGTTTTTGATATTAATATATCATTGTACGTTTGTATTATTACTGTTATCTTCTGTCCATTGCCCTATCGTTGCGGTAGATGAAATTTCTTTTTGTGTAAATGTCAGTGTGATTACATGTGCTGTGCTTGCTGCTGTGGTTAGATTTACTGCAACATCAGTGAATACAGTTGCATCTGATAAAGTTATATCTAACTTGATTGCGCTAGCTCCAACTTCAACCATTATAACATCATCAACTGCAGTGGCTTCTTCTATAGCATATGTCTTTCCTGTGAATGCATCTAAATCTGTTGCGGCTGAAGCGTATGTTATAGTTCCATCTGCTATTGCCATGCTTGCTGGTAGTTTTGTTCCTTTAACCTTAATTGAGGTAATGGTAGCATCTCCTGTGTAGCCAGTTCCTTTTACAAATTTGAATTTTAACTGGGAAAGTTTATGGCTAAAAGAAGGTTTTAGGGCTTCGGTTGTTGATTTATTTCCATTAACAACGGGTGCATACATGATATCTTGTTGCCCCGTGAGTCCCGTGAATGTTACAACTCCATTGGCTAATGTCGCTCCTGTTCCTGGGTGATAGCCTATTAAATAAGTATTTTTTGTTTTGTCAATGTTGTAATATTGGGAGGGTGTGAATGTGATAGCTCCATTTGTTGCAGCAATTTTAGCATCTATGGATTGAACTGTTGCAATTGTCCAGTCTGATGGAATTGCAGTTTCATCTGCTCTTACAAATACGACATCATCTACAGCACTTTGGGGAGTAATGGCTCCACTACTTCTGGCAATAGTGTTTACTTCAATTCCTGCATTCAATTTAATTTCCACCGGAGCATTCGGATCGAGGTCTTCTACTGAGGATTTTGTACAACTTGTCATAGCTGCTATGGCAAGGACGGATAGAATAAGTTTTTTCATGACGTAAAATTTAAGTGATTATTTTTTTAATTTGTTTCAATGTTTATAGTGTGACAGATCCCGAGGCAGTTCCTTCTTGCCAGGGGGTGACTGTTGCGCTTATACTGATGTTTTTGTCGTTGAATGTTAAGGTGACGGAGTATGCTTTTCCCGGCATGTAATCGGTATCGTCGGTGGTGGCGGATACTTGGAATGTTTGTTCCTGGGTGCCATTATTGGTAACGATGGTGAGGGGAAGAGTGTTTCCTGTCACGGGTGCGATCATCACCGCTGTACCAACCTGTTTCGGGGTGGTGGAGAGGGTTTGATCCGTGATTGACGGGATTACGAGGGATGCTGACGAGGAATAGGTGATGGTTCCTGTTCCCACGTGGAGCGACTTCGGTAATCGGGCGTTATCGATCGTGATGGATTGAAGTTTCTGGGCATCATCCCAACCACTGCTTTTGGCTACGATAAATTTGAATTGCGTGAGTAGATGGTTGAATGTGAGTGGTTGTTTGATCTTGTTCCCGAGGGAGCCTGATATCGTCTTGGCGTACATAACGTCGACTTCTCCTTGCAGGGAACTAATCGGGATGATTGCTTCAGAGGGAATCCCTTGGGGATACCATGCCGTGATAAAGGTTTTAACGGAATTATCCGTGTTATATTGTGGATTTTCTTGTAGAGTCAAGTTGTTTGTAGATCCGATGGTAATTGTTGTGGGAGCGCTTACCCATGTCGGGGTACTCGTGTAGTCGGGGGTGGATGATGCGGATTCCCATCCGGCAACCGTCGCATCAAAAGAACCTTCCGTGATGGCGGCTTTTGAATGAAGGGTGGTAACCCCGGCATTCAGGCGGATGGTGCGATCGTTCGTGTCATCATCTCCTTTTTCTCCTTCACAACAGATTGTCAGGGGGAGGATAGAGAGTAATATTATGATTGTCAAGTTCGTTTTCATTTTGTTATTGGTTTTTGTTTAGAGTATTAAAGTTATTTGTTGATTGAAGCGGATGCTGTTCCCAGTTTCCAACTGGTGATGATTGCCATGAGTCCCATGTCTTTTAACTCGATGGTCGCTTCATTCTTGTTGTTGTCTGTTATTTGTTTGATGACTTCGGATATGTCGGCTGTCACGGTTCTTTGCGTGTCATCTTTATAAGTAGCGTTAATTTCAACCACGGTTTGTGGGGTCTGCGACGGGGGAGTATCTGCCGCAACAGGGGTGGAGCCGAATGTCGTGCAACTGATCGAAACATTCCCGTCGGTCCGGATGTCGGATTGCATTTCGACATCCGCAATCGTTTCGGTGGTTATGGGGCGTCCGTCAGAAAGACTGATGGATTGGGCGATACCTTTTAATCGTGCGGATACGTTTTTTATATCCCCGTCTTGCGACAGGTTGATGTTAGCCACGATTTTTTTGACGTACGATTTTATTTTGACTTGGCTTTGGATCGGGTTTTGCGCATCCACGGTAATCTCGTCGATGGAGCATCCGTAAAGCATGTCCGGTTGTCCAAGTGTTTGGGCCGATTTTGCGGTGGGGGCCACTGAAGCTTCGGCAAGTTCGTACTTGTCTAGGTGTTTGAACAGGATGTTCCGGGTGTCATTATTAAAAAGTAGTACTTTGTATTTACCTTCCGGTAGACGGTAAGAGCATCCGTCGGCTTGCGTGTCGAGTTGTATGGGAGTACCCTCGGGTTCGGGATAAAATATAAATATCATTCCGGCGGATATTGGTAGGTCTCCCCAATCCGTAGCAATCGAGACGGACCCACAAAGAGTCTTTTTCTCTTTCACGCATGAAAAGGAAAAAATGATGAATACCGAAATGAATATTTGTTTTTTCATATCAAAACACGTGGGTTCATAAATGTTTTATGCAAACATCCGTGTTTTGTCAGAAATGTTGTGAGGAATAGATATAAAAGTGAATTTTTTTACAAATTCGGAAGCGTTTTTGTCAAATTCGAAGTTTTTTACGTATTCATAACTTCATAAAGGGGTCGCGTAACGCTGTTTCCATTGTTTTGGGGTGATTCCTTCGTTTAGCTTGAATGAAGAAATGAAGGAGGATAACGAGTTGAAGCCGGATAAGGTTGCAACTTCTTGTATTTGCATTTCCGGATGTTCGAGCAAGAGAATGGTCGCTTTTTGTATCCTGTATTTATTGACGAATTGGTAGAAACTGAAACCGAATTCATTATTGATGACATTAGATACGTAGGTGCGGTTCGTTCCCAAGAGATTGGCAACGTCGTTGATGGTAAGATTGCCGTTCGTGTAAATTTCTTTTTGGTCAAAGAGGCAAATCAGCTCGTCTTTCATTTTTTCTCTTTTTTCTCCCAGGTTCTTCAAGTATTTTTCCGGGAGAGGGGGAAACACGGAGGAAAGTTCCGGTTCGGGTTTGATCTCCGCTTCGATCTCTTCGAGAGAAATTTTTTCACACGGGATCACGGGTGTTTCCAAGATATGCAGGGGATGTGTAGTCGTGTAATAGATATAGGGTTCGTTGAGAGCATGAATAAAGAGGTAGAAGATGAAGAATATCGAGGTGAGGTGGAATAGGTAGTCGCTCCATGTACTTTGAATGGCCGACATGGCAAGAGCGATTACGGCGTAAACAATGGCCAAGGGGATGGCTTGATCCAACCATTTAAGATCAATGTTTTCTGTTGAAGAATAATTGTTCTCTAATTCTTGAATATGTTGCTTTTTGAATCGAAGTATGCATGTTGCGTAGATGATAATCATGACCATTTGTACGATCAGGCAAATGTATTGGAATATCATTCGAATGGGGTTCGCGATGGTATAAGTTTGTTTGAATTGAGCCGTATCCTCTTGTAGGGGAAAGATGAATAGGGCCAGGATGAAGACGATTATGGCGGGAAGAAGATGGCGTGTTATTTTCCAGCGATTTAGTCTTTCCGGTTTGGTTACTTTTCTGAAATAAAAAAAGTACAGGGGGATAAGGACTAGATTGATGGCGATGTCAAATGCCGGTAATCCGAGTTCCCCGGTGTAAAATTTTTGAATGTTCTGGGTCATGTTGAGGATGAACAGGAAACCTGTTAAGATAAAGATGACACCCAAGAGAGAACGGGGATGTATTCCGGCCTGTTTGTTGGATGATTCGCCTTTGATGGTCAATAACGTGATCCCGCAAAATAAAGGGATAATAAAAGAAAGGACGTATGAAAAATACATCCAAAATATGGATGAGAACATGTTATTATTTATCATATTTGGCCGACTTGACTGTTACGTTTACTCCTTCTTGACGGTGCAAATATAGTCAAATATATGTCTATTTGGATGGATTTTTGTCGCTTATGGTGTTAAATGTGTAGTCGATATAAAATTGATTCTCTAAAAATTGACATCCTGCCGTAAACTTTGTACTTTCGTCACGTCTATAAATGACTTATAACGAGAATTTCATGAATGATGAGAAATTGAAGGAAGAAGTTCGCAAGGCTTGCGAGGTTCTGAAAAATGGCGGGATAATTCTTTATCCTACCGATACGATATGGGGAATCGGGTGTGATGCCACGAACGAGGAGGCCGTGAAACGGGTATACGAGTTAAAGCACCGGGAGGATAGTAAGGCGATGTTGGTATTGCTGGATGATGTGGGGAAACTGGCTTCTTACGTGGAGGTTCCGGATGTCGCTTACGAATTGTTGGAGGTAAATGATAAACCCATGACAATTATTTACCCGAATGCGAAGAATCTGGCGAAGAATCTGATCGCGCAGGACCGGACGATCGGTATTCGGATCACGTCGGAAATTTTCACGAAAGCGTTGCTTTATCGTTTCCGCAAGCCGATCGTGTCGACATCTGCCAATATCAGCGGGGAATCTTCTCCCAAGTGTTTTGCGGAGATTAGTGAGGCCGTGAAATCAGCCGTTGATTACGTGGTGGATTTTCGTCAGGAAGAAACTTCGAATCCCGCTCCGTCAAGTATTATCAAATTGGGTGTAGGCGGGGAGATCCAGATCATCAGGAAATAAATATTAACCCGAAAGTTGAGTCTTGATATGTCCTTCACATTTTCAATTTTCAATTTTCAATTTTCAATTTTCAATTGTGTTATGGCTTTAATTTTAAATATTGATACTTCTACGGATGTTTGTTCCGTTGCTATTGCCCGGGATGGGTATGTGATTGCTTTGAGAGAGAATGACGAGGGATTTAATCATTCCGTTTTGCTGGGTGTGTATGTCGATGAGTTGTTGAAAGAGAACAACCTGACGTCTGATGATCTGGATGCCGTTGCCGTGAGCATGGGACCCGGTTCGTACACGGGGTTGCGTATCGGGGTGTCTTTGGCAAAAGGAATATGTTTTGGTGCCGGGAAGCCTTTGATTGCCGTAAGTACGTTAGAGGCTTTGGCGAACGCTGTGGCTCGTCGGAAGGGCGAAGCGGCATACTACTGTCCGATGATTGATGCTCGTCGCATGGAAGTTTACACGGCAATATATGATCGAGAGGGGGAAATGATTCAGGATATTCGTGCGGAAGTGATCGAGGAGGGTTCTTTTGCCGATTTACTGGTTGATCGAAAAATATTATTCTTCGGAAACGGGAGTGATAAGGTGAAGAATGTGCTAAAAAATCCGAATGCCGTGTTTATATCCGGGGTCACAACTTCCGCTGGGAATATGGTTGTGCTTGCCGAACGTAAGTTTGCCGAGAAGAAATTTGAGGATGTGGCTTATTTCGAGCCTTTTTATTTAAAAGATTTCGTGGCTACGGTGCCGAAACGGAAAGTGTTGTAAAGTTTATTGACAGAGGAGTTGGACGTGGAGAATTTTTTTGATACGATAGGGGAATGTTGCCTGTTTAAATATTATTTTGATGTTTGGATGAAAATTATTGTCATCTTGCCATAAACTTTGTACATTCGTCTGTCTTAAATGACCCATGATAGGCGTTTTATAAATGATTATAGCATGCAGATACCTGATGACGTGATTTGTTCATTGTTAAAGCAGCACCAGACGAAAGGAATAGATTATATGTTTGACAAATATTATCGTCCTTTGGTGTTGTGGGCAGCCACGTTTGTGAATGATATACCGAAATCGGAGGATCTGGTGCAGGATTTTTTCGTAAAACTATGGGAGAAGGACGTGGGACGAACTTTATTGCCGGAGACGTTGAAATCTTTTTTATATACTTCCGTGCATAATTTAGCCTTGGACCGTTTGGAGAAAAAAGACCCGCTTCGGGATGCGGTGGAGTTGATTCACGTGAGGCGTCCGTGGGAGGAGTACGATTATTTCAAGGAGGAGATTTTCCAGAAGATGAAGGAGGAAATCGAACATTTGCCCGAACGTAGCCGGGAGGTGATTACTTGTGTTTATCTGGAAGGGAAAAGTTATAAGGAGACGGCTCAGGTTTTGGGGGTGGCGGTTTCCACGGTGAATACCCTGTTGGTGAATGCGCTTAAAAAGTTGAGGGAACAGGCTCGGGATATGACAGAATATTTAACGTTATTATTTTATCTTTCCGCTTTCGAGAGAAATAAAGAGTATCTTCAATAAATTCGTTTTTATTTATTTTTCAAAAAAAGTGATTTCTCATTCAATGATGCGGGAAAGTTTTCCGTATTATTTGAAAATAGGAATGTATGTCTGATAAAAACGAAATAGATACTTTGTTGGTGCATTTCCTTCAAGGGCAGTTGAATCGGGAGGAGAGAGAGAAAGTGAAAGCGTGGATTACCGGGGAGGAAGATCACGAAAGATATTTTCAAGAATTTTGTCGTGTGCATGTGCATTTGCAGTGGATGGTTCGGGAGAACGCCATTAAAGGCGATCTCCCGATGTTCCGACAGAGATTGGCACGGCGTCGCCGGATCGGGAGGTATGCGAGCGTGGCGGCCGGTATCGTGTTGTTGCTTGGTGTTGGGTTGGGATTACGGCAGGTTGTTCCCGCTTGGATGCCGGATGATGAGTATGCGGAGTCGGTCGTGCATCCCGGGAAGGCGCAAGCCATGCTTTATTTATCGTCGGGAGTGATGGTTCCGATAGATTCTTCTGGGAAAAAATTGACGGAGTTTGACGGGACGGCCATCGAGGTACATGAAAACGGATCCATGAGTTACAAAGCGTCATCCCGAGAGGGGGATGGGGTGAAGGAGGGAATGAATCATCTGGTCGTGCCGCGAAAAGGGGAGTTTCGGTTGACTTTGGCAGATGGCACGAAAGTATGGTTAAATTCCGAGAGCGAGCTTTCCTATCCTTGCAAATTCACGGGAAAGGAACGGGTGGTCCATTTGAAAGGGGAGGCTTATTTTGAGGTTGCCCCGAATAAGGCGTGCCCGTTTATCGTGAAAGCGAACGAGGCGGATATAAAGGTGTACGGTACGCAGTTTAACGTTAATACCCGACGTGAAGGGATAGTCGAAACGGTTTTGGTAGAAGGAACTGTCGGGATGAAAGGGCGAGGGAAAGAACAAGTGTTAAAGCCTAATCAGAAAGCGGAATATCACGTGGGGGATGGGGAAATTCGGGTGGAAACGGTGGACGTGCTTCCGTATATAGCTTGGCGTGACGGGAATTTCGTTTTCGAGAATGAATCGTTGGCGTCAATCATGGATAAATTGTCGCTTTGGTATGATTTGAAGGTGTTTTATAAGCGGGAAGATGCGAAGGAAGTTCGCCTTTCGGGAATTATGGAAAGATACCGGGACGTGAACGAGTTGTTACGTTTCTTCGAAAAGAGTTCGGATTTGAAATTTTCGGTGAGGGAGACTACTGTTTTCGTGGAATAAGAAGTGTTTAAACTTATTATAAAACGGGGAATGTAGCGCATCCCCCGTTTGTAAAGGCAATCGGAATAGCGTGTTTGGCGACAGGACTATTCCAATGTATAACCTGTAAATGCAAATTTATGAAATGTAAACGAATCTTTGTCCCTTCGGGCATGAAAAGATTGAAAATTGTCAGAATTATGAGGTTATTCTCAATTTTTATGCTGGTTTTCACGTTAGGAGCGACGGCTTCCGGGTTTTCGCAGAAACAATTGGTTTCGCTTGACTTGAAGCAACGTGATGTGAGTACGTTATTCCGGGAAATCTGGAAACAAACGGGGTTACGCTTCGTGTATAACGAGAAGTATGTTGCGGACTTACCTCTCGTGAACGTGAAGGTGGATAAACAAGAGGTGAAAAAGGTACTGGATGAGGTTTTTAAGAACACGGCGTTTGAATGTGTTTTTGAAAGCGATGTGATTTATCTTTCCCGCCGGAAGCAGGAGGCCGATCCTCAGGAAAAAGTAAAGGAAGTTACTTTGAAAGGACGTGTCACGGATAAGGATGGAAATCCGATGCCCGGGGTGACGGTTCGTATCGCTAACATGGCGATTGGGGTGACGACGGACGTGAAGGGCGATTACAAATTGACGATGTCAGAGGGAGTTCACACGGAGATTATCTTCTCTTTTGTGGGGATGAAGTCTGTGACCTACAGGTTTCCGAGGGAGAAGGACGTGACGTATAATGTCGTGATGGAGGAGGATTTGATGATGATGGAGGATGTCGTGGTGATTGGTTACGGGACGAAAGCTCAAAAAGATATTACGAGTGCCGTGGGAACGGTTCAAGGTGAACAGTTGATGAAAACGGCAGGAGCCGCGGCTAACACGTTTGATAATATGTTGGGTGGAGTTCTTAAAGGTGTGTTGGTGACTCAAAACAGCGGGCAACTGGGAGCTGCCGCCACGATAAATATCCGGGGAATTACTTCTCCTTTGGGAGCCGGTGGTACGCAAGGAACTGTTAGTAGTGCAAATGAACCTTTGTACGTGATTGACGGGATACCTTTCTTTAACAGTAAAGACGGGATCAATCCCTTGTCGGTGATTTCTCCGAAAGATATCGAGAGTATTGATGTGTTGAAAGATGCGGCGGCTACGGCTATTTACGGTTCTCGCGGGGCAAACGGTGTGATTATCGTGAGAACGAAGAGTGGCAAACGGAATGAAAAAATGACGGTTACGGCGGGATATTCTATTTCCGTGGGTAATCCGGTGAAACGTTATAAACCGTTGAATACGGCTGAATTCAAAGAGTATCAGGAGGAGTTGTACCGGAATGCGATGACCGCGACAAATCAAGGAAATGATATGGCAAATCCATTGTATCTTTCTTTTGCCCAAAGTTCTTATCACATGGAACCGGTATTAGATGAAGCGGGTAATCCGGTTTATGAACCATGGGGGGAATCGAAAAAAAGAATCATATTTGATGAATATCTGGGTTTGAATGATGAGGCTTTCGGGACAGTCAACACGAACTGGGTGAAAGAGACTCAAAATAAAAATGCGGTTACCCACCAGTATAATTTTGCCGTACGGGGTGGAGGTGCGATGATGAATTATTCTTTCTCTTTTAACGCGTCGGATCAGGAAGGTTTGTATATCAATGATCGCCTGAATCGTTACGGGGCCCGTTTGTCTGTTGATGCGGACGTGTCCAAACGCACGAGAATAGGGGCTTCCATGGGATATACTTTTTCCCGGAAAAAGCAGGGGGATGAATCCGGAAAATCAGAATGGTTGGTACGTCCCGATGTTCCCGTCTACACGAATGGGGAATTAACCCGGTTAAGCGGGGAGTATGATTACGGGATGTCGGAGATTACGCTGGCCACTCCGGTAGCTAAAAGAAGATTGGTTCAGGATCTATCGAAGTCCTACCAGTTTATAGGAAGTGCTTATTTGGAGTACGAATTGATAAAGAATTTGAAATTGCACGGTGATATAAATTTGAACGTGTTCCAGGATGAAATGAATACGTTTTATCCCAAAAAGGCTCAGGATGATATGACGGCATTCGGTATGCCTCTTGACGGTCTCTTGAACACGGGTTCTTCCAAAGTGTCAAATTCTTCGATTAATTTCCGGGTGGATTACCGTTGGATTCACGAGCAACATGAATTGAATGCTATGCTGGGTTACGGTTGGGATCGGTCGTTCTCGAACGCTGAAAGTCATAATTACCAGGGATTCCCGGATGATAACGTGTTGAATGATGTAAACTCGGCGGTATCTATGACTAATAAACGTAGCGCGGAGAATACGGAAGGATTGAATTCTGTTTATTTTCGTTTGGGATATGTCTTCGGGAACAGGTATTTGGCTGAATTTAATTTCCGTTCAGATGCTTCCTCGAAATTCGGTCCGGGAAACAAACGGGGGTATTTCCCTTCTCTTTCTTTGGGATGGCGTGTGAAGCAAGAGAGTTTTATGGAGAACGTGGAATGGGTTAATGATTTGAAATTAAGGATGAGTTACGGGAAAACCGGGTCAACGAACGTGGATGATTTCTCTTATATTCAATTCTTTACCCGGGGAAATCGGGATTTATGGGGAAATGAGGTGTCGCTTGGTCTGAAAAGTGTTTTGCCTAACCGGGATGTGAAATGGGAAATGACCGGGGAATATAACGTGGGGGTGGATTTTAGCTTTTTGGGGCATCGCTTGTTGGGTAGTGTTGATGCATATTATCGCAAAACGAAAGGGGCACTGGGACCTGCGCCGGTACCGTATGAAAGTGGTTTCGGTTCGTACACGGCTAATTTGATCGACATGTCGAATCATGGCGTGGAAATTGAAATCGGGGGAGGAGTTATACGAGGCGAGAATTGGTCATGGGATACCCAGTTTAATATATCTTTTAACCGGAACCGGCTTGAAAAATTGAACGGTTCGAATCTTAATGAGTTTCTGTTGGATTACTACATGGTAGGGAAACCTTCCGGGATACTGAAGGGCTTTGTCGTGGAGAAAATATTCCAGACTCAGGAAGAGGTGAACCAGGCTAACCAGAAGGCCGTGGCCGCGGGGTATGATTATTACTATGGAGAATACGCCGGACCGGGAGATTATATGTTTAAAGACGTGAATGGTGATGGGCATATCTCGGATGAAGATAAAGAATTGATCGCAAACCCGGAACCCCGTTTCTTTGGAGGTTTTTTTAATACGTTGAGTTGGAAAGGGTTGAGCCTTTCTGTCATGTTCCAGTTCTCGCAGGGTGCCACGGCATTTTTTGAATCATTGTCCAAATTGGGTGTACCTATGGAGAGCGTGGAACGGGAAATGTTCCGTAACACGTGGACTCCTGAAAATAAAAATGCCCGTTATGCCCGTATGGTTCCCAATTATTACGATAATGGAACGTATCCTTCCGACCGATACGTGTTTAAAGCATCTTATTTGCGCTTGAAAAACATAAGTCTTTCTTATGATTTGCCTATGGGGGTATTGCGTAAGTTGAACGTGCAGGGAATTCAGGTCTTCGCGGGGATGTCGAACTTGTGGACCTGGACGAATTGGCCGGGCTTGGATCCGGAAACTGTCGGGATTGGTATGCCAACGGGAATGCCGGGTACCGGTAGCGTGTCGAATATCGACCCTTACCCGTTGAGTAAAACATTCTCTTTTGGCGTGAACGTGCAATTTTAAGTCAATCATTTAATTCGAGAGTTATGAAAAAGAGATATAGTGTTATTATTATATTGATGTTGCTGGTCGGTTTGGGATCGTGTGATTTGATGAATCGAATCGATGAAATCGAACCGAAGCATCAGCAGGAACTGGGAAACGTGATGACGGATTCTGCTAGTGCCGAGTCTTTGTTGAGGAACGTGTATCAACAATGGAGAGGGGGCGGTATCGCCCGTTCCCAGATGTACATGTCGTTGATGTCCGGGGCGTTGGTGAAGGGGCAGGGAAATGTCTTGGTTAATGGTGTGGATTATCAAGAAAATAAAGTGAAAGCGGAAGATTTGACCGTTGGTGAGATGTACAAAGATTATTACAAGGTAATCAATATCGCGAACGTGGTGATCGAGCTTTTGGAACAAAATATGGCCCCGGATCTTTCCGTGAAAAGAAAAGAAGAGATGATTGCCGAGTGTAAATTTCATCGGGCCATGGCTCATTTTGGATTGTTGCGTAGTTTCGGACAGTTTTATGACATGAATTCCCGTTTCGGGATCGTGGTGCGGGAAACTTCTTATCCCAGTCGTCCGGTAGCTCAGGCGCGGGCTTCCGTGAAAGATGTTTATACTTCGGTGCTGAATGATTTGAAGTACGCGGTTGAGAAAGCACCTAAAAATATAGCACCGGATAAACATTATTACATTTCCCGTTTGACGGCAAAGGCGTTGAAAACGAAAGTTCTTCTCTGTATGGGTAATTATCCGGAAGCGGAAAGTGTGGCGGGTGAAGTGATCCGGGAGGCATCCGGGTACGGATACGAGTTGGAAGAAGTATATGACAACGTGTTTGTAAACAGTTTTAATTCCAAGGAAGTTCTTTTTGCTACTTATTGTTTCGGAATGACAGAACTTGGTTCTAACGAGTTTTCTTATAACACAACCTACGGGTCTTACACGGAACAGATTTCGTTAGATCCTGATTTTGAGGGAGAACCGAGTCTTGATTCCGGAGAAGGATACGATTGGCGGTTCGGGTATGCTTATAACATGTTCGGACCGGATCTGGGGGGTAATGGAGGATCAGGAGGAGATGTCGAGTGGGGTGGTGATGTCGAAGGGTATACATTGGCAAGATCCGGAGTCTCTCGTGGAGGGGATAACGTGCAAGCACGCACAAATAATAAATATCCTTATCCTGATATGGTGGCGGGTCGTAAAGGAAATACCGTATTCTTTTTGCGTTTGGCGGAGATGTACTATATCCACGCCGAGGCCGCAATTAGGAACGGGAATTATGATCCGGCACGGAGTAGTTTGAAGTCTGTTCTGACTAACGGAAGGACTTCGCTTGATATAGATGTGGATGCAGTGCCTGATAACGCTTTGTTGGAGTTTACACGTAAAAATAAATGGATAGAATTGTTTGCAGAAAATAATGAGGAATGGTTTGATATGGTGCGTTATTACAAGGCGGGTGATTTGAATATTACTTCGATCAAAGGAACGATAACCAAGGATAATCAATTGATATTACCCCTTCCGAAAGAGGCTTTAGCCGGTAATAATTTGTTAGAAGTTAATCCTTGAAAATTTAATAAATAAAAAAGAGAACACTATGGTGAAAAATTTATTGTTAATGCTTGTCATGGGCATATTTTGTATGGGTGCTAATGCTCAAGTTGAGATACCTTATAATCCGGTGAAATTGCAAGTTCCTAAAGGGGAAAAGGGGTATATTATTCGGGGGGAGATAGCGAACGCCAAGGACGGGATGAAAGTCTATCTGTTGAATGATCAGGTGTGGCCGGAAGTCCTTTTGGATTCAACCGAGTTAAAAGGAGGGAAATTCGTGTTCACGGGATATGTCGAATACCCGTTGATTTTGAAAATTACTCTGAACAGTAATAAGGAGGATAGTTATGGTTTGCTGGGGACCGCATTCTACCTGGAGAACTCGGAGATTAGTTTTACGGCGGACGTGAATACATGGGAAACGTATTACTATAACCCGGATGTTAAGGGTAAGGTTCCTGCCGTAGTCAAGGGGTCAAAAGAAAATGATTTGTATTTGAAGATGAAGAGCGAAGAGGAAGCTATCAAGGCTCAAAAGGCACCTCTGGATGAGAAATTCATGAATACGGCAACAGCAACTAACGCCAAGCAAATGGTGCCTTTGGTGAAACAATTAAAAGTATTTGAACAGGCACTCGTTGATTTACGATTGAAATATATACATCAGTATCCCGGAACAAGCATGGCGATAGATTTGTTGGGTTGGGAAATAAAGAGTACTGTTTATATTAATTACACGATACCTCAATTGGAAGAGTTGGAGAATTTGATGGTGAAAGCGAATCCGAGGCGTGCAGATGAATTGAAAGGATGGTTTGCTCAGGCGAAACGGACGGCTCTCGGGGTAAAGTATACGGATATGGAACTGAAAACAGTGGATGGCAAAGTGGTAAAATTGTCTGATTATATACCGGAAGGTAAATATGTTTTACTTGATTTCTGGATGTCCGGTTGTGGACCTTGTCGGGGAGAGTTGCCGCACGTGAAACAGGTGTATGAAGAGAATAAGGATAAGCTGGTGATCGTGAGTATTGCTGCCGAACCTGAGATGTCAGAGTGGTTGAAAGCCGTGAATGAAGAGAATATGCCCTGGACCCAACTCTATGACTGGAGAAATTGGGATGATAAGGAAGGGGTTAATGGAAAGTTCAACGTGATTGCTTTCCCTACTTGTATTCTGCTGGATAAAGAGGGACGTTTTTTCAAAACAGATGCACGAGGCGCAAACTTGGAAATCATTTTGGATGAATTATTCGGTTACTGGAATAAGAAGTAAAATAAACACATAGCGAAATTGCAAAGTTGGGCAAAGTGTAGTGAATTGGTTGATAAATAGTTTGTTACGCTTTGTTTTAAAGTACCGTTCATAAAACGGTACTTTTTTATATTTTTGCACTGCTTGAAAGAAAAAGTATAAAAAATATAAATAAACACTCGTTTGGGATGGCATGAAAAAGGTTGTATTATATATTGCAATGAGCCTTGATGGATATATCGCAGATTGCAAAAAATCCGTGAATTGGATAAAAGGACAAGATGATTCCGTAGAAATGCAGGATACCTATTCGGCTTTTTTTGACAATGTAGACACTGTTATCATGGGAAAAAGAACCTATGAACAAATAACAACGGAGCTGTCTCCCAGCAGATGGCCGTATTCGGGGGCTATAACCTATGTCTTTACTCATGATGCATCAATGACTGACACCGTGGATATAAAATTTACAAATGCCAATCCATGCCAACTTGTCAATAAACTCAGGGAAGAAACAGGAAAGAACATCTGGATTTGCGGAGGAGCTGATATTATAAATCAATTGATGAAAGAAGATTTAATAGATATATTCCATATCTCAATAATACCAACCATTCTTGGTGGAGGCACAAAGTTATTTGAAGAAACAGGTAGTATGATAAATTTGGGTTTAGTTAATACATTAAATTATAATGGAGTGATTGAGGTTGTTTACAAGCGCAGATAACCTCCATCTCTTCATCTCTGAGACAGTTTTATACAATCCATTGTCCTTTGAGGCAATATAACATTGTCATCGTTTTTATTTGGAATGTATTTTAAATCGGTTGTCCGGAATGGTGATGTCTACAAGCAATACCTTTCCGGATAATTTTTTATGGGATGCATGGTTGCTGGTTATTTTATCTTTTGCGAGATAGAGGGAGTTTATTACCTTTACACCCTAATAGAGCTTAAAAAACATGATATGAATATAAAATTACTGACCCCCTCACATTGGACGGATTACGAACTGATTGACAGTGGAGCATTTGAGAAATTGGAACGTTTCGGGAAACAAGTTATAGCCCGGCCGGAACCGCAAGCGATATGGAATAAGTCACTTTCCGATGCGGAATGGATGCAGCGGGCAGATGCTTATTTCCGAAAAGACAAGCAAAGTGAGGAACGGGGAGAATGGATTTGTAAACCCAAGATGCCACAACAATGGTTTGTGAACTACCGGTTCGGGGAGATGAACCTGCGGATGCGGTTGGGATTGACTTCTTTCAAGCACGTGGGGATATTTCCAGAACAGGCCGAGAATTGGGATTTTATATATGACGAGGTGAAACGGGTGGGTGAAGGAGCCCGTGTATTGAATTTATTCGCTTACACGGGAGGAGCTTCTTTGGCTGCCAAGAGTGCGGGTGCCGACGTGACGCATGTCGATTCGGTGAAACCCGTGGTAACTTGGTCCCGCGAGAACATGGAGGCTTCCGGGCTGGATGGGATCCGTTGGATCGTGGATGATGCGTTGAAATTTGTTCGCCGGGAGGTGAAGCGGGGTAAAAAGTACGATGGGATTATACTCGATCCTCCCGCGTACGGGCGCGGGCCCAACGGTGAGAAATGGATTCTGCAAGAGAATATTAACGAGTTGATTTCCTTGTGTGGTCAATTATTGGAATCTTCTCATAGTTTTCTGGTTTTGAATCTCTACTCGATGGGGTTGTCTGCACTATTGGCCCGGAGTGTCGTCCGGCAGTTAGTAGGTGATTGTAGCGGGGAACAATTCGGGGAGCTTTATTTCACGGATTCATTCGGTAAGGCATTACCATTAGGCGTTTATTACCGGTTGTGGCGGGAGTGAGGTCTTAAAGGGATGAAAGAGATTGGCATCAGATAAGCGTTTGTATGGGGCATTTGAAATCTAAAATCTAAAATTGTAAATCCAAAATTTTCAGATTTGTGCTGATTTCCTTATCTTTGCACCCTCAATGAAAAATATTAAATCTAAAAAATAAAATAAATGGCAACAACGGCTGATTTTAGAAATGGATTATGTATCGTTTTTAAAGACGATTTATACAGAATTGTTCAGTTCCAACATGTAAAACCCGGTAAAGGTCCCGCGTTCGTGAGAACGAAAATGCAGAACATCAAAACCGGTCGTACGCTTGAGAATACGTTTACTTCCGGGGTAAAGATTGATGTCGTACGTATTGAAAGACGTCCGTATCAATTCTTGTACATGGAAGGTGCGGATTATATCATGATGCATACGGAAACTTTCGAGCAAATTCCAATCGCAAAAGATTTGATCAATGCTCCGCAATTCCTGAAAGAAGGAGATGCCGTCGAAATGGTGGTACATGCTGACACGGAAACCCCGCTGTATGTAGAGTTGTTGCCGACAGTTGTATTGGAAGTTACTTATACCGAACCGGGATTGAAGGGGGACACCGCTTCTTCTACCGCGTTGAAACCGGCTGAAGTTGAGACCGGTGCGAGAGTAATGGTTCCCTTGTTCATCAACACCGGGGAGAAAATCCGTATCAAAACGGAAGACGGTTCTTACGTGGAACGTGTGAAAGAATAAATTGAATCAGATTTCGATTTCTCCTTGTGCTTCCACTTGGAGTTTTTGAATGACCTTTTCAGCGGAGTTTTGCTCCGCTTCTTTTTTAGATGCCCCCACGCCTTGAGCCATGATGTCGTCACCGATCGAGATCGTGCACACGAATTTTGAACGACGGGCGTTTCCTTCGATGGTGTCAATATTCAGGTCGATTTTTTGTTTCTGGGCCCATTCGATGAGGCGGCTCTTGTAGTTTTTATCCACGTGGACCAGATCCTCCAAGTTGACGTAATGCGGAAAGATATAATTCTCGATAAACGCTTTTGTTTTATCGTATCCCTGATCAAGATAGATCGCTCCCGTGAATGCCTCGAACACGTCCCCGTAGATATGCTTATTTTTGGAGATATCCGATTTGGCGATCACCTCCTCGCTCAATCCCATTTTTATAGCGATGATATTCAGTGATTCGCGACTTACGATCTTGGAGCGTAACCGGGTCATGAACCCCTCGTCCTTGTTGGGGAAAAATTTATACAATATCTCAGCGACAATAGCACCGAGCACGGCATCACCCAAGAATTCGAGTCGCTCGTAATTCAAGACGGTTCCGCTTTTGGTGTATCGAGAGGCCGATTTGTGCAACAATGCTAAGGTATACAGACCTTTGTTGCCGGGAATAAATCCCCATTCTGAAATAGACAATCCATAAAACTTTTCCTTCCCGTGAAGGTAAAGTTTTATGGATTGAATTATTTTACTAATCACTTCCCAAAAGTTTTAGTTAGTGATTACTTTTTAAATACAACACAAGCATTGTGACCACCGAAACCGAAAGTGTTGCTAATGGCTACATTAATTTTCTTTTCTTGAGCCTTATTGAACGTGAAATTCAGCTTGGGATCCAGTTCCGGATCAAGGTTACTGAAATTAATGGTAGGGGGTACAATGTCGTTTTTCACAGCCAGAACACAAGCGATCGCTTCTAAGGCACCGGCGGCACCTAATAAATGTCCTGTCATTGATTTGGTGGAACTGATGTTCAGTTCATAAGCGTGTTCACCAAATGCTCTTTGAATGGCCTTAGGTTCTGCCACATCTCCTAGTCCGGTAGACGTTCCGTGAACATTGATATAATCAACATCTTTCGGGCTTAGTCCGGCATCTTCCAATGCGAGTAACATAACATCGGCTGCTCCTTCTCCTTCTGGATCCGGGGCTGTCATGTGGTAAGCATCGCAATTGGCTCCGCCTCCAGCGAGTTCTGCGTAGATGTGAGCACCTCTTTTTACTGCATGTTCGTACTCTTCCACGACTAAGCAAGCACCGCCTTCACCGATAACAAATCCGTCACGGTCAGCGTCGAAAGGACGCGATGCTGTTTTCGGATCATCATTACGAGTGGATAAAGCTTTCATGGAATTGAAACCACCTACACCCGGAGGGGTAATGGCTGCTTCGGATCCACCGGCAAGTATCACGTCTGCTTTTCCTAGTCGGATCAGATTTAATGCATCTACTAACGAGTGTGCGGATGACGCGCAGGCTGAAACCGTCGTGTAGTTCGGGCCCTTTAGACCTTCTTCTATGGCGATCATGGCTCCACCCATGTTGGCAATCATCTTGGGTATAAAGAACGGGTTGAATCTGGGAGTTCCGTCTCCTAATGCAAAAGTTTTGCATTCTTCGTAGAACGTATCCAAACCGCCGATACCTGCACCCCAGATTACACCGATTCTCTTTCTGTCCTCTTGCGAGAAATCGAGTCCGGCATCTTTTACGGCCTCCCTGGAACAAATCAGGGCAAACTGGCTGTAAAGATCCATTTTACGAACTTCCTTCTTGTCGAAGTATTCCGTGGGCTCGTAGTTTTTAACTTCGCAAGCAAATTGCGTGCGAAATTTAGATGCATCAAAACGAGTAATAGGACCGGCGCCACTGACGCCACCTTTCAAGTTCTCCCAAAATTCGGCCACGTTATGACCTAAGGGATTAATAGTTCCAAGACCAGTTATTACTACTCGTTTGAAATTCATAGATAAAATATTAAATTATTGAGCGTTAGCTTCAACGTAAGCAATAGCATCGCCCACGGTAGCGATTTTCTCAGCTTGATCGTCCGGAATAGTAATATTGAATTCTTTTTCCAATTCCATGATCAATTCTACCGTATCCAAAGAGTCAGCTCCTAAGTCGTTAGTAAACGTTGCCTCCGGTGTAACTTCAGTCTCGTCAACTCCTAATTTATCAACAATGATAGCTTTAACTCTGTTTTGAATGTCAGACATAACTTTAAATTTTAATTAGACATTTTTTAAATTCACACTTGCGTCTACAAAAGACGCGCATAACTCTCTAAGTTCGGGGGCAAAGTTAGAGAATTTATTTTTCCTAGAAAATTTTTTGGCATGAATAAAGTTTTCTTATCTTTATGCGTTTGATTTTTAATAGATTACAGGATGAAAAAAATTGCAATATTTGCCTCTGGTTCAGGTTCTAACGCTGAAAATATCATTAATTATTTCCAAAATGATGCCGAAAATGTCGTGAAAATCGTGTTTTGTAACAAGCCAAACGCGTATGTTTTGGAACGGGCTAAACGTTTAAATGTTCCCACGTTTGTTTTCGGACGGGAGGATTTTTATCATTCTGACATGGTTTTGAACGAGTTAAAACGACTGGACATAGATATGATCGTTTTGGCCGGCTTCCTGTGGAAGGTTCCGGACGCGATTATCGAGGCTTACCGGGAGCGTGTGGTTAATATTCACCCGGCACTTTTACCCTCGTACGGGGGAAAAGGCATGTACGGTATGAAAGTGCATGAATCCGTGATTGCCGCGGGTGAAAAAGAGAGCGGTATCACGATTCATTACGTGAATGATCATTACGATGAAGGGGCTACCATTTTTCAGGCAAGATGCGAGATAACTCCTGAAGATACCCCCGACACGTTGGCTGAAAAAGTGCATGCGTTGGAATACGAGCATTTCCCGCGGGTAATTAAAGAAGTGCTTGAAAAAATCTAATGATTTTTTCTTGATTTTAGATTTAATGATTTTAGATTGAAGATTGATGAAGCTCCTGATTCGGTAAATTCATTTTCAATTTTCAATTTTCAACTTTCAATTATTATGAAGAGGTTTACTATTTTATTAGGATTATTACTAGCCGGGTTGTGGTGTCAAGCCGGAGAAGCGAGATTGTTAAGGTTCCCGCATAGCGTCGGGGACAAGTTGGTATTTTCGTATGCCGGGGATCTTTATCTGGTTTCGGCAGACGGGGGTACGGCTCGTCGTCTGACGTCTCACGTGGGATGCGAGATGTTTCCCCGTATCTCGCCGGACGGGAAATATATCGCTTTCACCGGGCAGTATGACGGGAACACGGAAGTATTTGTTATCCCCGCGGAAGGTGGTGAGCCTCGTCGTCTGACTTACACGGCAACTTTAAAGCGGGATGATCTGGGTGATCGTATGGGACCGAATAACGTGGTCATCGGGTGGACCCCGGATAGTAAACGTATCCTTTATCGTTCCAGAAGATACACGTTTAACGATTTCACGGGACAACTATTCACGGTTCCCGTTGAGGGAGGCATGTCAGAAGAGATTCCGTTGACGAACGGGGGCTTCGCCTCTTATTCCCCGAACGGGAAGAAATTGGCTTATAATTATATATTCCGGGAATTCCGGGCTTGGAAACGTTATCAGGGAGGGATGGCGGATGACATCCGGGTTTTTGATTTCGATACCAAAAAATCCGAAAGAATCACGAATAACGAGCGGCAGGATGTATTCCCCATGTGGTCTCCGGATGGGAATACTATATATTATATATCCGATCGGAACGACGTGATGAATCTTTTCGCTTACAACGTGAATACAAAAGAGGATAAACAATTGACCTCTTATAAAGAATACGATATTAAATTTCCCGCTATCGGCGATCGTCGGATCGTGTACGAACAGGGGGGATACATTTACGCTTATGACCTGCAAAACGGTAAAGAATCCAAGATCACGATACATATAGACAACGACCAGACGTATTCCCGTCCGGTGTTGACTGACGTGAGCGGGCAGATTTCAAGCGTAGCTCCTTCTCCCGGGGGAGAACGGGTGGTGGTGGCCGCCCACGGGGATATCTTCTCGTTACCTGTGAATGCCGGGATTACTTATAATCTGACCAACTCGTCCGATGCGAATGACATGCAGGCAGGATGGTCGCCCGATGGGAAATACATCAGTTACGTGTCTGATAAGGATGGGGAGTTCAATATCTACCTCCGGGACGTGCAGACCGGGAAAGAACGAAAACTGATCAAGAACTTGAAGAGTTATATTTTCAATTATAAATGGTCGCCTGATTCAAAGAAAATTCTTTGGAGCGAAAAAGGAAACACGTTGAACATTTCAGACGTGGAGAGTGGGAATAGGAAAGTGATCGAGAAATCGGGTGTCAGTCCCTTGACTTCTTACAACTGGTCACCGGATAGTAAATACATCACTTACGTGCGTCCGGAAGCGGCGATGAATAATATCATCGTGTACAACACGGAAAGCGGCGAGAAACATCAAGTCACGGATGGCTGGTTTGGTGCGGCTTCTCCCAATTTCAGCGAGGACGGGAAATATCTGGTTTTCGTTTCTGCCCGTTCATTCACCCCGACGTATAGCCAGACGGAGTGGAATCACGCTTATACCGACATGAACAAGGTCTATATTCTACCTTTGGCTCAGGGAGCCCCGATACCTTTTGCCCCGAAAAATGATATTGTGCGAAAAGAAACGGTAGTCGAGAAGAAGGATAACAAGAAGAAAGAGAGTGAAGATAAAGGAATCGTGTACGATTTCTCTAATGTAGAGAATCGACTAATAGAACTGCCTGTGCTGGCATCGAATTATTATGGTAATGTACACATGTTGGGCAACCGGGTATACTATAACCGGGGAGGCCGCACGTTGATGTATGATCTGGATGGAAAGAGAGAAACCGATACGGGGGGTAATATTGAGTTCGCTCCCGGTTATAAAAAGGCCGTGGCTTTTTCCGGTTCCGCGTTCCAGGTTGTGGATCTTCCGGTAATCTCTGCTAGCGTGGGTAGTCCGGTTGCCACGAAAGGTGTGAAAAAAGTGATTGATTACCATCAGGAATGGATGCAGATTTATAATGAAAGTTGGCGGCAGATGCGTGATTTCTTTTACGCCAAGAACATGCACGGCGTGGATTGGGATCACGTGTATGAAAAATATAAAGTGCTGGTACCTTACGTCAATCACCGTACGGACTTGACTTATATCATTGGAGAGATGATCGGAGAATTGAGTGTCGGTCATGCTTATTCCATCAACGGGCGTGTGCCTATGCCTGAGAGAATCAACATGGGATTGCTGGGCGCCAAATTCGTGAAAGATAAATCCGGGTATTTTAAAGTGACCAAGATCATCGAAGGGGCCAACTGGGATGCATCAACCCGTTCTCCTTTAACCATGCCCGGTGTGGATGTGAAAGAGGGAGACTATATCCTGGCAATTAACGGGAAATCGTTGGAAAAAGTCGATAACCTGTTTGCCGAATTGATTGATATGGCGGGTAAGACGGTAGAATTGACCGTGAACACCACCCCGACGGAAAAAGGCGCCCGGGAGGTATTGGTCGTTCCGTTAGCTGACGAATCGAAATTATACTATTATAATTGGGTACAAAACAATATCCGCAAGGTGAGCGAGGCAACGAACGGTGAGGTCGGGTATATCCATATCCCGGATATGGGTGTCGACGGGTTAAACGAGTTCGTGAAACATTATTACCCGCAGTTGCAAAAGAAGGCCCTGATCATTGATGACCGGGGCAATGGCGGGGGGAACGTGTCGCCCATGATTACCGAGCGACTGATGCGTACCCCGACCTTCTACACGATGCACACGAATCAAACAGCGGGATCGGTAAGCCCCGTGGGGACATTCCTCGGCCCCAAAGTCTTGTTGGTAAACGAGTATTCGGCATCGGACGGTGATCTCTTCCCCTATCGTTTCAAGTATAATAAGCTGGGAACAATCATCGGACGTCGCACATGGGGTGGAGTTGTCGGGTATAGCGGTTCGATCCGTGTAGTCGACGGAGGGTCTATAGTCACTCCTTCCTACGCGCCTTTCGCTGCCGACGGTAGTGATTTTATCATTGAGGGAACGGGCGTTTATCCTCATATAGATATTGAAAACGATCCCTATCTGGAATATAACGGGGAGGATCAACAGTTGAACAGGGCTATTCAGGAAATTCTGGAAAAACTAAAAACCGAAAGGAAAGAAATTCCGGCAATCCCGGCATTCCCGGATAAGTCGGGCAAAGCAAGTAAAATAAGATAAATTCTTTTAGAATGACATTGTGTCTTTTACATGATTAAATTATTCTCCATATAAAAGATACAATGTCATTCGAAAAGAATAATTTCTATATTTGTCAATACGATCATAATTAGAGAGCCTTTTATTTTGTGAATGGAGTAAAGGTGGAACATGTTTTATGAAATTAGAACAGGCATCACAAGAAATATTATTACGGCAATTGAACGAGGGAGAAGAGGTAGCATTTGAATATGTCTTCCGTGAATATTATGCCTCGTTGTGTTTCTTTGCCAATAAATTTTTACGGGATAGAGAAGCAGCAAAAGATGTCGTGCAGGAAGTATTTCTCCATTTTTATGAAAAAAAGCAATATCATTTTCCCAATTGGATAGCTTTGAAATCTTTTTTGTATGGTTGCGTGCAACGTAAGACGTTGAGTTATTGGGAAAAAATGAACAATCGAGCAAGAATACAACGGGAAATGGAGTTGCAAGAATATCAAGAGAATGAATATTTCTTGCATCAGGTGGAAGCCGAAATGTTTGAAGAGATTTTTGCTGCCATAGAAAAATTGCCGACGGAATGTCGACGGATTTTTAAAATGAGTTATATCGACCATTTGGATATTCAAGAAATTACCGAACAATTGAATATCTCCAAAGCAACCGTGAAAACACAACGTCAACGTGCTAAAAAGTTTTTGCGCGAGCGTTTACAAAATCTTTATCCCATACTTGCGATTTTGTTTTACTGAAAAAAAATTAAACATCTTGTCATCCTTTTTTAATTTCTACCGGATTAAGTAGGTAAAATGTAAAAAGGAATGGACTCAAATAAACATACATTTCAGGAAATAGCTCGATTGATATTGCTAAATCGCTACGGGAAAGCTGAAAAATCGCAAATAATCGAATTACAAAAATGGTTAAAGGAGAGCGAGGAAAATCGGAACTTTTATAATAAAGTCTTATCTCGTTCATACTTGGAAGAGGGCTTGGAAGAATATATGCAATATGACGCGGATGACGCTTGGAAACAACTGAAAACAAAGATGCATCCTCGGAAAAAGCAATTTTTCGTACGTAGCCTTCCCTATGCTGCAATTGTTGCTGTCATTGTGGGATTGACGGTTTGGTTTCAAGATCGAAATTCAAAACAGGATGCTGAATTGCAGAATGTTGTGACTAATGTAATTCTTCCCGGTTCTCCCAAAGCGCAATTGGTTTTGTCTGATGGCCGGCAAATTGAATTGGAAGCGAAAGGCAAGGGATTATGTCGCCGGGTAGAAGGAGAAAATTTCGAAAATAACGGGCAACTATTAGATTACCGTCAGCGAAAATTTGTTGAAAATACCGTACAGGTTCATACGTTGCGAATACCGCGAGGTGGAGAATATCAAATCATTTTATCGGATAGTACCCGGGTGTGGGTGAATGCTGATTCTGAATTACAATATCCCGATCGCTTTACGGGAGAGCAACGGAAAGTTGTACTAAAGGGTGAGGCTTATTTCGAGGTGGCTAAAGATTCTTTACGTCCCTTTTATGTTGAGGTCGGTGACATGAATGTAAAAGTATTGGGAACGTCATTCAATATATCCGCTTATCCTAATTCTAAACGCCAAACCACGTTAGTTGATGGTTGTGTTACAATAAATTGGAATCAACAGCAGGTGACACTCCACCCCGGGCAGCAAGCCACGGAAACGACCCGGGAATTACAAGTGCGGCAAGTGAACGTGTCAAATTATGTCGGATGGATTGATCGGCGTTTCGTGTTTAAAGACAAGCGTTTGGGTGAAATATTGGAAGACTTGGAACGTTGGTACGATGTCGAAGTATTTGTGACAGACGATAAAATTCGTGATTTACATCTTACAGCAAATTTTCAAAAATACGAGAAAATAGACAAGGTATTGGAAATTATTGAATATGCGGCGTGCGTGAAATTTGAAATTAAGGATCGGATGATTATTGTTCGTTTGGATTGAATGGATGAAAAACAGGAAAGTGGTCCAACACTTTCCTGTCTAATTAAGTGATGTCCTTTTAAATAAAGGGCAATTTTAAATAATTAAAACATTACAAATGTATGAAAAAAAGTCAAGAGTTTGATGTCGGAAGGAATTTCGATGCCGTTCGAAAATTGTATTTAACGGCGAAATTATTGCTTTATTTTTTGATCGTAAATCTTTCTATGGTTCATGCGAATGTTTTTTCGCAAGACAGAGTTTCGATCTCTGTGCATGAATCTTCTTTGATTCATGTGTTTGAACTGTTGAGTAAACAAACGGGATATCATTTCGTTTACAGTAATGAAATCCTGCAACGTGCCGGGAAAGTGAGTATGGATATGCAGAATCGGACTCTTGCTGATGTTATGGCCGAGTGTCTGAAAAACACGGATTTATGGTATCGTTTGGAGGATGATATGATTGTTATTTCTCCGAAATTTAAGCGGGAAATTGCTCAAGAAAAAGAGAAATTTTTAACGGGAATCGTAAAGGACAAGGCGGGTGAAATCTTGCCGGGTGTAACCGTGAGGATTAAGGGAACGCATCTTGGAACGTCTACGGATACCAAGGGGTGTTTCAAAATTCTGTTGCCCCAGATGGAGAAAATCACGTTGGTATTTTCTTTTGTCGGAATGAAAACCATGGAATTCGTGGTTAAGGAGGCCAAACAACCCATTGATGTGGTCTTGGAAGAAGAAAAAGAAGACTTGGAAGAAGTGGTTGTAACCGGTATTTACACCCGTAAAAAAGAGAGTTTTACCGGTTCTTCGAAAACTTACAAAACCGAGGATTTGAAAATGGTGGGAACTCAAAACATTATTCAGAGTTTAAGAACATTGGATCCGGCTTTTAATGTGTTGGAGAGCAAAGAGTACGGTTCGGACCCCAATCGTTTACCAGACATTGAGATCCGTGGTAAAAGTAGCATTGTCGGCTTAAAAGAGGAGTTCGGGCAAGATCCCAACCAACCTTTGTTTATTCTGGACGGATTTGAAACCACGTTACAAACCGTTGTCGATTTAAACATGGACCGGGTGGCATCCGTGACCATCTTGAAAGATGCGGCCTCTACGGCCATTTACGGTTCAAAAGCGGCTAACGGAGTCGTGGTCATCGAAACGAAAGCCCCGGTACGCGGGAAACTTCGGTTAAATTATAACGGTAGTATGGATATTTCTTTTGCGGATTTGACGGATTATAACTTGATGAATGCAGAAGAGAAATTGGAATTCGAACGTCTCTCCGGAGTCTTCGAGAGCGAGTCGGCTATTATACAAGAACAATTGACGGGGAGATATAATCAATTGCTACAAAATGTGAAGAGAGGTGTCGATTCTTATTGGATGTCCGAACCTTTACGTTTAGGAATTACTCATCGGCATAATTTGTACATAGAAGGAGGTGACGAGCAAATGCGTTATGGTTTGGGGGTTAATTATTCCGGAATCCAGGGAGTGATGAAAAGTTCAATCCGCGACATTATCGCTTTGTCCCTAGACTTGGTTTACCGGAAAAAGGGTTTCAATTTTGTGAACAAATTATCCGTCGACTGGAATAACAGTGACAATCCGATAGTTCCCTTCTCTACATACGCTAGTACCAATCCTTATTATGAAAAGAAATCGGCTAGTAGTGAACGTTGGCTGGAAGACTGGCATGTGGAAAATATTACCGGTATTAATTTCGGGACTATCCGGGTTGAGAATCCTTTGTACAATGATCTTCAGAACAGTTATAACCAAGCGAAAAGTTTCGGTATCCGGGATAATTTTAGTGTTGAAATTCGTCCGGTTGATGTTTTGAGCATTCGCGGACGTGTGGGATTGACCAAAAGCTATAGCGAAAGTGAAGTATTCACTTCCCCGAATGCTACCCAATTTGATAAGGCAGACCCACTGCTTAAAGGAAGTTATAATAATTCCAACAGTGACGTGTTGAATTACAATGCGGATTTAACCGTTACCTACGGACAGTTATTGGGAGAAAAGCATATGATTAACGTTGCCGCGGGTATGAGCGTTAGCGAAAACAAAACGGTTAGTAAAAATTTTAGTGCTCAAGGTTTTCCGGAAGGTAATTTCACGAAGCCTAGTTTTGCCAATCAATATCCGGAAGGTGATAAGCCGGGTTACTCCGAGAGTAAATCCCGCAACGCCAATTTTTACCTGAACGGGGGATATGCTTACGACAACCGTTATCTGTTAGACGTCAATTTGCGTTCGGACGGAACCTCCGTGTTCGGGGCTAATAAGCGTTTTTCGACAACCTGGGCTGTCGGCGTGGCTTGGAACCTGCATAAAGAAAATTTTTTAAAGAATCATACCAATTTATTCAATGTATTGAAAGTGCGGGCATCTATCGGTAACCCGGGTAACCAGAATTTCGGCTCTTATTCTGCTATTACAACCTATTATTTTAATAACTGGATGTTGAATGATTTCGGTACCGGTCTTTTAATCTCCACCTTCGGGGACCCGGATTTGGAATGGCAGCGGACTTTGGACAAGAATATCGGTTTGGACTTGAGTATGTTTTCCAACCGTTTTCATATCAATTTCGACTATTACCATAAACGTACCGACCCGCTGATCGCCACCATCAAAATGCCTTCTTCCATGGGAGTTACCAGTCGGCGGGCGAATATCGGAGTGCAAGTAGATCAGGGATTCAACGGTAGTTTGAGTTATGCTTTCCTTTACAATCCCAAAAAAGGAATCAATTATACTATGAGTGTCAATTTCCGTTACGGGAAGGCTTACTACGACAAGATCGGTCACAACCTTGATCAGTACAATAAAGAGAATATTGCTAAAAACATGGTGAGATATTACGACGGTGGTAGTCCGACCGCGTTGTGGGCCGTTCGGTCTCGGGGGATTGATCCCGCTACCGGTAAGGAAATTTTCGTACGGAAAGATGGCGTGTTAACTTACGATTTCTCTTATGACGAAGAGGTGGAAGTGGGCGATACCCGTCCGACTCTTGAAGGCGTGTGGGGAAATACACTGTATTACAAAGGATTCTCCGCCAGCGTGCAAATTCGTTACAGTTTCGGGGCGGATGCGTTTAACTCCACGCTATTCAATAAAGTAGAGAATATCTCTTCGGGTAGTATTACTTCCAATCAGGATAAACGTGCTTTGTACGATCGTTGGAAAAAACCGGGCGATAAGGCTCAATTCAAAGGAATCTCGTTATTTGACTATACCCCGATGTCTTCGCGTTTCGTGATGAAAGAGAATTATATTTCGATAGAGTCCGTGCGTTTGGGATACTCGTTCGACAGTCAGTGGCTGAAGAGAAATTTGAAAGTTTCTTCGTTGAATATCAACGCCTATATGAATTCAATCGCACGCTTCTCCACGTTAGAGGATGAACGGGGATTGTATTATCCTTTTGCCAGAAACATATCACTGTCAATTGGCCTTATATTGTAATTTAAATATATCAGAGTCATGAAAAACTTATTATACATATTACTGGCAGCCACTTTTTTGAGTGGTTGTAACAACTGGTTGGACGTGCAGCCTTATGACCGGGTGGCAGAAGACGTTGCTTTCACTTCGGTAAAAGGCTTTGAGAATGCGTTGAATGGTATATACATCGAGATGAATCATACCAGCCTGTATGGTTCTTATCTGTCATGTGAAATGATAGAACTCATGGCACAACGTTATCACGTGAATGAAGGTACCGTTTATTATCACGATCTGGTGGAGCATCAATACCAGGGAGAGATGTGCAGAACTCGTTTCGCGAGCATCTGGGAGAAAATCTATAACTTGATTGCCAATATCAACAAGTTGTTGGAGAATTGCGAGAAGCAGCGCGCCGTGCTAAGTGATGACTATTATCAGCTTATCAAGGGTGAAGCACTTGGATTGAGAGCTTTCTTGCACTTCGATATTTTCCGCTTGTTCGGGCCTCTCTACGAACCGTCCGATAATGTTACCCGATTGCCTTATTACAAAATATTTTCGCTGAATGAACATCCCCGCTTTGCCGCCGAGGAATTCATGAACAATGTCATTGCGGATCTTCGTGAAGCAAGTAACCTGCTGGAGAATGACCCGATTCGTACGGAGGGCAGTTGGCAAGAAAATACATATACATTCACCTCTTTCCGGAAAATGCGTCTAAACTGGTATGCGGTGCAATTGCTTTTGGCTCGTGCGGAATTGTACCGTGGGAACAAGTCGGATGCGTTGTCTGCGGCCCGTAACGTGATAGATGCTCAGGAAAAATGGTTCTCGTGGGTAAACAGACAAAATATTTCATCCGGGAAAGAAGATGCCGATCGTGTATTTTTTGATGAGATCGTTTTTGGTTTAAGAAACTCAAGAGTAACAAGGCTCTATTCGAGTTATTTTAACGGGAATACATTGAGTTCCGAAATGCTTTTAGCTCCCTTAAACTCCCAGATTCTAAAGATTTTTGAGAATAATAGGGATGACTATCGTTACGTTGCTTTCTTCTCGACTCTGTTGACCGCGGGAAGTTCCGCTTACAATCTTTTTGAGAAATACAAATCAACGGTAGATTCGCTTTCCTCCAACTTGATGCCGATGTTAAGGATTTCCGAGGCCTACTATATCGCCGCGGAATGCGAACCGGAACCGGAAGAAGGGATGCAATGGTTGAATCAGGTATTAGTTCATCGTGGTGTTAAAGAAATGACAAATAGTAGTTTGCTGGCCAGCACGTTGGAAAAAGAATATATTCGAGAATTTTGGGGTGAAGGACAACTCTTTTATTATTATAAACGATTGAAATATAGTGAGATAATAGATTCAGATGACCCCCAGTATGTCAGTATGAGAACAATGGGGGTAGCCGAATACCAGCCCCAGATTCCGGAAAGCGAATCTAAATACAATGATATGTATAACTAACAATAATTATCATCGCTATGAAATATTTGTTTTTTCTTTACATGCTAGCTCTGGTACTGTGTTGCGGATGCGAGCATACGGAATTGGATTGTTATGAAGGAGGAAGTTCGGTT
>ENA-UEPH01000706-UEPH01000706.1-human-gut-metagenome-genome-assembly--contig:-NODE-706-length-37569-cov-6.171637_pt1 | contig 37569 bp, 27 predicted proteins | sample MGYA00242891_ERZ507898 | MGnify/ENA primary metagenome ERZ507898 (study PRJEB26167, sample SAMN06115411) | human gut metagenome | host: Homo sapiens | place: China:Guizhou | collected 2014-10-15...
AGGATCAAACTCTTCATTGTAAAATATTATTCAGAAATTTTTCTGGCCGGGTCATGTGTTTTATGAATCTCGACTTCGCGTCGATTCCGATTCACGCTCGCTACGTTTTGTTCATTTCAATATCTTAAAGAACTCTTGTCTATCCTCTCGCTTTCCCGTCCCCTCCTGTCCTCGTCCTGAAAGCGGGTGCAAAGGTAAGGCTTGTTTTTCATTCTCCAAATTTTTCAAGCTTTTTTTTCAAACTTTTTTTTCGAGAACCTTTTCAAACTCTTCTAGCCACTATCTCGTTTAAGCCTTTCCTCGTGCTTGCCCTCTCTCTTGAAAGCGGGTGCAAAGATAAGGCAATTAAATCCTTCCTTCCAAACTTTTATCCCGTTATTTTTTATTTTTTTTACAACTTACTGCTCGACAGTTAATTGTAAACTATCATTTTCACGCTTAACTCTTCATAGAAGGTTAAAAAGGAAAAGAAGTGTATTTCTTCCTAGAAAAAGTTCAATCGGATATAACACTTGTAACAAACAAACCGACCAAAGAATATACCGAAAAAATGAACCTTTCTACTCCAATTTCTTTACATTTGTCATATACGAAAATTCAAAGATATCATGACAACTAAATCCATTCAACTAATCTACTTTTCACCCACACACACCTCACTGAAAGTAGCTAACGCTATTGCGGAAGGAATGAACCTTCCCATGAGTAACGAAATTGACCTTACCTATCCGATTAAGGATAAAGACATTATCGTGAACAACCAACTGACAATCATTGCCGTTCCAACTTATGCAGGAAGAGTTGCCCCAATCGCCATGGAACGTATTCAAAAACTAAAAGCACGTGAAACGCCCGCCATCATCATCGTTCTTTACGGGAACCGGGATTACGAGGATGCTTTAATTGAATTGCGTGATCAGGTGAAAGCACAAGGATTTATTCCCGTTGCCGGCGGAGCCTTCATAGGTGAACACTCTTACAGCACGGAGGTCATGCCAACTGCGGCAGGACGCCCGGATGAATCGGATACCCTTATTGCAAAGAATTTTGGTAAAGCCGTTTTACAACAACTTGAATCATTTAATCATTTAAATGACATTCCTGCATTACACGTGAAAGGAAATTTCCCTTACAAGGAAAATAAACCCAAGACTCCGGCCACGCCGACCACGACATACGAGCTATGCACCCAATGTCAATTGTGTATAGAAATCTGCCCCGTAGAAGCTATCGAACTAAAAGAAGAGATCGTGAGCGATCCCGAAACCTGTATAAAATGCTGTGCATGCGTGAAAGACTGCCCGAACGGGGCAAGAGTATTTAACACTCCTTTTACGGAATTCTTATTTAAAAACTTTCACGAAAGAAAAGAACCGGAATTATTTATGCCAACCCCTAAAAAGGCCACCTATTAAAAAACTGTGATTGCCGATTCTGTGATTATTTCATCAACAGATCATAGGATCGACAATCACTAAATCATTTAATCTCCGAATTTTTACACAGTCTAATCTTTTAGCGCTTTTTTCACGAACTCTTCAATAAAATCTACCGTCGCCTCTACCCCGAGCAAAGAAGAATCCACGGATAAATGATAGGATGAAGCCACTCCCCACTCCTTATCCGAATAGAAATTGTAATAATTCGGCCTTGTTTTATCCATTTTGCGAATCATCTCATGAGCCTCTTGTTCCGTAATTTGCTGGCGATTCATCACGGTCTTCACCCGTTCTTCCATACTGGCATGGATAAACACGTTGATACACCTCTTGTTATCTCGCAGGATATAATCGGCACAACGCCCGACAATCACGCAAGAATGTTCACTCGCCACTTTACGAATCACGTCTGACTGGATCTGGAACAACTTATCATTAGAAAGAAAATCATTGTACTGGAAAGGTCCGAAAGTAAATCCGGCGGCAAAAGCCTGCAACAGATTACCGGAATTTTTCTCGTCGGCTTTCTCGAAAAACTCCTGACACAATCCACTCTCCTTGGATGCCAAAGTGATTAACTTCTTGTCATAAAATTCTATTCCAAACCGTTTAGCCAATTCTTGCCCGACTTCCTTGCCGCAACTACCGAACTGACGCCCTATCGTAATAACAAACTTATCATCCATATTTTGATCTTTTAAATCTATTCTTCTACAAAGCTACCGATTTTTTTGAAAACCTGTGACCCCTCGATTAAAATTTCTTTAATTGTTTCAACTGCCAACTTAACATGAATGCCGCCACGACAGTCGCGATAGCATCCGCCACGGGCATGCTCATCCATACTCCCTGCGTTCCGAAATAATGCGGGAGTACCAGTAACGACGGGATCAAGAACAATAATTGCCGGGTCAGTGACAAGAATATCGCCTTTTTAGCCATTCCTATAGACTGGAAAAAACTGGAAGTCACCATTTGAAATCCCACCACCGGGAAAAACATCAACACGATCCGCAAACCTTCCACGGCAACGCGCACCAATTCCGCATCCGTGGCAAAAAGATAGACAATCGACCGGGGAAATAATTGCCCCACCAAGAACCCGATAGTCGTGACCGTCACCCCACAAAAGATAGTATATTTCAATACCTGAACCAGACGATCAAACTGCCGAGCCCCGAAGTTATATCCCGCAATAGGCTGCATTCCCTGGTTGAATCCCATCACGATCATGAGAAAGAGAAAAACCACCCGGTTCACGATACCATACGCACCAATCGCCAAATCACCGCCGTGCATTTTCAAACTCCTGTTAATCAAGATCACGACGAAGCATGCACACAAATTCATCAGGAAAGGAGACAAGCCGATAGCTAACATCCCTCCCACAAGATGCCGTTTCAGTCCAAATATTCCCCGCTCAAAATGCAAAAAACTCCTCTTATCCAGAAAGTGATACAACACCCACCCCAAAGCGATCACCTGCGCCGCAATCGTTGCCAATGCCGCACCCCGGATGCCCCAACCGAAACCAAATATAAACAAGGCATCCAAAACACAATTCACGATAACTGCCATTAACGTCGCCGTCATTGCCTTCCGCGGGTACCCCGAAGCTCTCAACACCTCGTTCAATCCCATGTAAATATGGGTAACGAGATTTCCTCCCAGAATCACCTGCATATATTCCCGGGCGTAAGGTAACGTATCGGCACTCGCTCCAAAAAACAACAATATAGGATCGAGAAACATCAAGGCCAATGTCATGAACACCAAACCAATAATACCGTTAAGCATGACCACGTTACCCAAGATATGGATTGCACTCTCCTTGTCCTTCTGCCCCAACTTGATAGCCACCAACGTCGAAGCCCCGACCCCGACCAACGAACCGAAAGCCGCAGCCAGATTCATAAGCGGGAAAGTAATCGCCAAACCGGCTATCGCCAGAGGCCCCACTCCATGCCCGATAAAAATACTATCTACCATGTTATACAGCGATGACGCCGTCATGGCAATAATCGCGGGAATCGCATATTGCATCAGCAATTTTCCTATCTTCTCCGTCCCTAAAACTAAAGGTGTGTTATCTTTTACATTAGTCATTCCAGTCGCCACATTCAATAATTAACTGTTTCAATGCCTCGATAGCCTCATCCTCGGGAACAGCCACGCGCACCATTTCCTTCCCCCGGAACAGATTGACTTTCCCGTTACCGGCACCGACATACCCGTAATCTGCGTCTCCCATTTCCCCCGGCCCGTTCACGATACATCCCATAACAGCAATTTTCAACCGGCTCAAATGAGCGAAAGCTTTTTTCACCTTAGCCACCGACTCCTGCAAATTATATAAAGTACGCCCGCATCCCGGACAACTTATAAACTCCGTCTTATAACAACGCACTCCCGCCGATTGGAGTATATCCCGACTCAACCGCACGCCCCCCTCTATACTCTGTATGCCAGAACAAGATAACCAAATCCCATACCCCAACCGATCCAAGAAAAGTCCCCCTACATGTGCGGCCATCATCAAACTCAACTCACTCCACACGGGTATCCTCGTTTCTACCCGGATAATAACAGAATTCACGATCCCCCACCGCAACGACATACTCTCCAGCATTTCCCGGTAAACATTATATTCCGGCACTTCCGGGTTCAACACAACAATCGTTTTCTCATCACGCCGCAATTTATCGGCCAATTCTGGGGTCAAATCCCGCACATCACGCACCTCCACCAGCATACGATCCCCCTCGACATCTCCCCGCATATTCAGATAATCCTTTACCCCGATCAAGGCAACCGCCCTCCGGTTATACACATGAGCGACATCAATATTATCATAAGGCACCACGACCGTCACGCTTTCCGGCAACTTCGTCAATTCCGGTCCCAGCGCTTCCGTATATATAAATTCGGGAGCCAGTTTTCCTCCCCGCAACAGATCGCCATACACGGGATCATTTGTCGCCGCCACGTGAAAATCCAAAGCTGCCGTCACAGATTCATCAACACACTCCACCTTCGAAATATCCGCCACGATCACCGGACGGGAAAAACGTCCCTCCAGCACGGGCCTATCCGGGCGGTAACCGGGCTTACAAAGAGCCACCAGTTCCCTGGCAACCGGAATCTCCGCTTCCGGCTCTTCCGTCAGAGAAACTCTTATAGTGTCACCCAACCCTTCATTCAAAAGCGTACCTATCCCCACTGCCGAGCGAATCCTTCCATCCTCTCCCTCTCCCGCCTCCGTCACTCCCAAATGCAAGGGATAATTCATCCCCTCCTTTTCCATTTCTCGCACTAACAAACGTACGGCCTCCACCATCACCCGGCAATCACTCGATTTCAACGAGATCACCACGTTATCAAATTTCTCATCACGGCATACTCGCAAGTATTCCATCGTCGCCTCCACCATGCCGGCAGGCGTGTTCCCGTAACGACTCATGATTCGATCCGACAAGGAACCGTGATTTGTCCCGACACGTACCGCCGTCCCGTGTTCCCGACACACGTTCAGGAACGCAGAAAACTTTTCCCGCAAACGCTCCAATTCAGCAGCGTACTCCTCATCCGTGTAAGTCAACGTCTTGAACGTCGCCCGCTTATCCACGAAATTACCAGGATTAATACGCACTTTTTCCACGTGCTTTGCCGCCTCGATCGCCGCATCCGGGTTAAAATGTATATCTGCCGAAAGAGGTGTCATGTACCCCCTTCGCCGCAATTCGGCGTGTATATTCCGCAAATTCTCTGCTTCTTTCACCCCCGGTGCAGTGATTCTGACCAACTCTCCTCCCGCTTTTATTATCCGGATCGCTTGTTCCACGCAAGCCCCTGTATTCATCGTATCGGTATTCAACATAGACTGCACCAAAACCGGATACCCAGATCCGATACATATTTCCCCGATTTTAACCTGTTTTGTTGCTCGACGCTCCATAATAATTGAAAATTGAAAATTGAAAATCGAGAATGACAACACTCCCGACGTCCAATTCAAGACATTAACTGTTTTAAATTCTGAAGGTTCCGTTTATTCGTGATATCCTTTCCTTCCGGGGTGTAAAGGTAATCTATTTCTTCCTTAAATCGATCATAAACTTTTCCCCTTACCACCTTCATGGTCGAATTTATCATCTCGTTCTGCTCGTTCAGCAACTCCGGCAACACGGCCACGACAGCGGGCAACCACCTTTCCGGGAACAGATGAGCGTGTTTCCCTCCCACCCGGTAAGCCATCAACTCACCTTGAATCTTCTTCAACATTGCCCGGTACGCATCCATCGACCCCGGTTCCACATCCTGCTTCTCGATATATTCCCGCAAAGCCTGCTTGTTCGGAACAATCAACCCGGCCGTGTAAGGCGATTGATTATTATACAAAATACAATAGTCTATATATTTCGACTGCTCGGCAATCGTCTCCTCGATCCCCTCCGGGCTATACTTCTCTCCATCATTGGCAATCAACAAGGATTTAAAACGCCCTAACACGTACAACCAACCGTCTTTATGCAAGTAACCCAAATCCCCCGTGTGCAGCCAACCATCCACGATGGTCTCCGACGTGCTCCTCTCGTTCCGCCAATACCCTTCCATCACGTTTCCCCCACGAATCCACAATTCGCCTTTCTGCCCCGCGGGCAACATATTACCACCCTCGTCACAGATTTTCAAATCCATGGGCTTCACCAACATCCCGGAAGAACCGAAACGATGATACCCGGGAGTATTCGAACTAATCACCGGGGAAGCCTCCGACAGCCCGTACCCCTGAAACATCGGGATACCCAAAGCCGCATAATACCGCTGTAACTCGATATCCAGCAAAGCCCCTCCCCCCACGAAGAATCGAAGGTTCCCACCAAACACCTGTTTCCGGATTTTAGAAAACAGAACCGCATCCCACAACTTCACCAAAGGCTTTAACAACATTTTCCACCCTCGTCCCCGGTCACTTCCGACCCCGTTATACGAGTAAGCCACTCTTAAACCCGCTTGATAAAACCGATTGGCAAAACGTCCTTTCGTTCTTATCCCCGCTTCTATATTCTTTCTGAAATTCTTCGCTAATGCCGGGACACTTAACAGAATATGAGGCTTCACCTCTTGCAGGTTAACCGGAATATTACGCAAATATTCCATCCCCGACTGCCCGTAATCGACAGACGCCAACGATGCCCCGTTATACATGAACGAATACAACCCCACCGTGTGGGCGAAACTATGATCCCACGGCAAAAACAACAATATCCTGTAATACTCCGGGATCTGTATCAACGAATCCGACTGCAACACGTTGGTCACGTAATTCCGGTGCGATAACATAATCCCTTTCGGTTCTGCCGTCGTTCCCGAAGTATAAGAAATATTCACCAGATCATTTTCCGTTACAGAACGCACCCGCTCATCCAACAATGCGGCATTCTCCTTCCTCCAGACCTCTCCTTCTTTCAACAACCGCTCGAATGACAAATACTTTCCCTCATTTATATCCGAATGAAACACGATAATCTTCTCGACATCCGCAATCCGGTCTTCTATCCCCCGGATTCTATTCAAGAAATTCGACGACACGATCAGGAAACGAGCCTGAGAATGTTCCACTCTGAAAACAATCTCGTTATCCGTCAACTTGATAGATAACGGCACGTTCACCCCTCCGGCATACAACATTCCCAGCTCCGAGTATACCCAATTATTACACCCCTCACTAAACAAAGCGATCCGATCCCCCTTATCCAGCCCCAATGAACACAACGCTCCTGCGAAATTCATCACCTCGCGTTTCACATCCGTGTATGTCGTCGCCACGTATTCCCCGTTTTTCTTCTCCCACAAATAAGGATTACCGGGAAACATCTCACAACTTCTCTCAAATAATTCTATAACCGTCTTCATATCTTTCATCATTCCCACAAAGTTAACTAAAAATGTTGGCATCGCCAAGTTACAATTTACAACCCGAAATTCACGCTCCCCAACGAGGTAAGAACCACACGATTATACGAAAGACGAACTTAAAGTTCTTCATATTCCACGCATAAACCCGAAAAACCTTTGCTATTTTATTAAATTTTCATATATTTATACGACCCTACAACCTATAAATCGGCCCGCGAGGAGAAGCCCCGAAACAAAAAATGATCAAACTACTAAAATGAAACCTTTACAAGTAACATCCGTACAGGACAATATAACGTTAATACAAAACACCATGATTAGAAGCCTCATTCTGGCTATCGTCCTTTTCCTCATCGGACTCACGATAGCCATTAATAATATCATCTATACAAAAACATCCTGCCCAACAACGCAGAACGTCCGTCAACATAAAATGCAACGAGACACAACACATTTGTACATTCCCACCACGACATGGAACAAACCGGTTATTCTATAATTAGCCATAACATAAATCGTGTAGCACAAAAGTACTACACGATCTATATTCCTATTTAATTAATCTTCGTATATGTCACGCCACGCCCTTCTTCGCATCCAACCGACGCACCACTCTCCCGTAAATAATCAAGGCAATGGCTGACACCAAAGCGATCGCCGCAAAATAGTACCATATATAATGCGCATGGACAGAAGCTACCGCCCAATCAGCCTCGCTACTGAACAATGCCCGATCCGGACAATACTTGCTCAACAGAAACCCGGATAACCCGAACCCGAATATCGATGACAGGAACGAATGCAAGTGACTAAACCCGAGATACATCCCCTCTTCTCCTTTCGGAGCCTGTAACGAGAAATATTCCAGGAAACGGGGAGAAATAAACACCTCGGCCAACCCCTGGAACACGATACCCACGATCATCATGAACGCCACGGGATGCAATCCCATGATTTCACCCCCACCAAGCATATTCCCTGATGCCATGCAAAGAGCCGAAACCGGCATAATAAACATACCGCAGGTCATCGAGAACAAGGCAGACTTCTTACGCATCAACGAAGTCACCAGATTCACGGTCAACACGACCACCAATGGATTCACGTTCGCGTACCACCCGATAGCACTCGCCTCCCCAGCCAAACGGGTCACGTATTTCGGCATCGTGGCATACAATTGATGTTGCACCATCCAGAAACCCGTGATAATCAAGATCAACACGATCAAACGCCCGTTCGAACACACCTTAACAAGTCCCGTCCAAATCTGCCGGAAAGTCTTACCCTCGCCCGCATGTTTATCACTCTTGTAAAATAAATAAATTGCGATCAACGCCAGGAATGTCATTCCGGCCGAGAAATAATTCAACACGATCATCCCCTCGTGTCCCATGGCATCACGCAAAGGCGTCACAAGCACCTTACCGGAAAACGCCCCGATATTCACCATTCCGTAGAAAATGGCAAAACCTTTTGCCCGGTTCTTCTCGTCCGTTTCCTTCGCCACGGTACCGGAAATCACGCTCTTGATAAACGATCCCCCAACAATAATCAGGATCATGATCGGGATAATCCCGTAACGATAACCACTCTCCTGCAATCCCGTGAATTTCGTCACGTAACCGTACTCCACCAAACCTGTCGAAGCGAGGAAATTCGGGAACAAACCCAATCCAAGATATCCTAACGATAACAGAGCAAACGCCAATAACATCGACTTCCTGAAACCGATCTTATCGGCAAGAGCCCCCGAAAATGTTGGCAATAAATACAAACAAGCGGAAAAAATTCCCGCGATAGTAGCCGCTTGAATATCCGTGAATCCCAGCACATTACTCAAATACAACGTGATCACGACGAATACCCCGTAATAGGCGGCACGCTCTAACAATTCTACCGTGTTGGCAACCCAAAACGCTTTACTAAACCTTACTTTCTCTTTCTTTTTTGTTGTCACACTCATACTATTAATTATTACTAACATTTTCACACGCTTGCAAAAATAACATTTTCTGGTTACATACAAAATAATTTCTGTTAACCTCCCGAAATAAACCCTCCGGGATTCTTTTACCCGTAACTCGTGAAATCCCCGAAAACAGCTCCCGCTACCCCTATTGCAAGAGTAAAAACATGTAGACACTAGTATGATAAAATATAATAATTCGGGACTAAGAATAATTCCAGCAGAATTCCAAGCTGAACGCTATTCAAACGCTATTTGAACGCTATATATAATAGCGTTCGAATAATTTTCTAATAGCTTAGAAAAAAAACTTCTCATGGAATTGACCCGGAAGTACTATTTAATTCCTACCCAATCAATAACTGTCAATCGTATAGAAACACTCCGTCAAGTTTCTTACCTTTCAGCGCATCGTCCGAATACACGTGGAGACTATGGGCCGTGTCACTCAAACAAGTAATACGATGGATATGATTATCAAACTTCCCGGCCTCACCGATAGCGTACAACCCAAGGGTATCATTCACAACCGTCTTGTAAGCCAACTTGATCCCATCCTCGTGAGGCTCGAACACTTCCACCAGAAATTCCCCGTCGACAAACGTGTACCCTGCAAACTGCGGATGCGAGTGAATAGCCGTCCGGTTCCCTTTCTTCCAGCACATCACGATAGCTTCCCAGCGTGTTTCGGGGTCCCGTCCAATATAATTCCTCACGTAAGTCGTGTCCGAAAAATGATTAAACGCATCCAACGAATTGCCTTTCACGAAATCCAACACGTATGCTTTTATCCGTTCACCCACAACGTCACAGAGCGGACCGGAGTGAACGATATTCATCAATCCTTGCATAAATCCCTCGTACCCGGGAACAATGACTGCCCGGGAAGTAAAATCCTCCCGCAAGATGTTATCTTTTTTATCCATATCAAAAAATTTAGACTATTTCAATTTTGCAAATATATAATACATCACGGGTATCTTTTTATGCATATATACGTATTGTCGCAGGTACGAAATACGTAAAGAGCAATTTTGTTAATTCAATCTTATTCTTTACTTTCACGGGTCAATTATAAATGGAATTCAATTATGCAGAAAATAATATTCATCTTTTTACTCCTATCTCCCGCCTTGTTTTCGGCTTGCGTCAAGGACAAAGACAAACCAGAAGAAATGGCGAATTATATCAACGTCGGCGACAAACTTCCCGAATTTACCGTTAAAAATACTGACGGGGAAGAGTTGAAATCACAGGATTTTACAGGTCGAGTTACCCTGCTCGTGTTCTTCATGACGACTTGCCCCGATTGCCAGAGGGAACTTCCTAAAATTGAACAGGTTTGGGAGAACTTGAAGGAAAACCCGGATTTCAGGCTCGTGCCCATCGCCCGGGCGGAAAAGGCAGAGGTTATCAGCCAATTCTGGGAAAAACACCAGTTTGAAATGCCTTTCTACCTCGATCCGGACAGGCAAGTATTTTCCCTGTTTGCCAACAACACTATTCCCCGGATCTACCTTATCAATCGAGAAAACGTGGTTACGTGGATGGCAATCGAGGATATGTCTCTCACGGCTCTGCAACTGAAGGAGAAAATAGAAAAGTTGATTAAAAAATAGCCTCATCGACCATTTGCTAATATTATAACAATGTATTACATCAACTATAAAACCCGTCAAGTTTGGAGCCATTTACGCTTAAACAGGATGAATGTTTTGTTTATAAAGTTGTAAAAAAATGAAAATAATCATATCTTTGTTCCGAGGATTGTGCGGAGAGCCGCCGATAATATCCCGTATGATGTTGATGTTGAAAATGCTTGTGGTTAAGAATCGTGCCCTAAGTTTTTAAACCGGTATGCCGCGAGATTGCAACACTCATATCTGTTATTCGTATATTCTTTTCGAATTATACTTATAGTGGTGTAGGTTTGCTTTTCGTGCTGGCTTAAGCACTACTCCCACGATTAAGTCACCTCCTATCGTTATGCTATCGCTCCGGGTTGACTTGTTGGGTCCGGAGTTTTTTACCAGACCAAGATATAGAGATGAAAATAGCGAGGGAGATGTATGCCCCAGCCATTTCTTTCAAGATTTTAAAGTATTGACATTTAGGATAGGATAAATTAGAATTTTATTATTGACTTGTACAAACACGGAATTGGGACTACGTTTTTCATTTTGCAACCAGTGAAAGAGGATTCCGTGTAGGAAGGGAGAACGGACACTCTCCCTTCCTTTTTATCACATGCAACCGGATTTCCCCTCCTTTAAGAACACCATATCATTACCTCACAAACTCGGTTGCATTCCCACGGAGAAACACGACACCGGAATTCAAACTATCTGTCAGGTTTGGATTCCGGTGTCGTGTTTAAGACTCGGTATATATCTTTTACAATCTCATGAAAGCATCTATTTCCCGGAACTGCTCGGAAGAGTAATCTCCTAACAAATGTTTGGCGAAATGATACCACATTTTACGCTGGTAGAATGCTTGCTGGATACCGCCGAAACCGTGAGCCTGACCAGGTAGGATCACCAGATCAAAATTCTTCCCGGCTCTCAATAAAGCATCAGCCATACGTAGCGTGTTAGCCGGGTGCACGTTGTTGTCCACGTCCCCGGTAACGAGCATCAAATAGCCTTTCAGGTTTCTAGCCAACTCGATGTTCGTGGGGATTTTAGTCTCGAACTTAATCTTTTCTACCGAGATCGTGGTGTCCTTCCCCGTGACGGAATCTTTCACGGTTTTCTTCTCGAAAGATTTCACCTCACGCACACCGTGATGTGTTTCTCCCCACCATTGGTTATAAATATTGTTATCATGGTTTCCAGCGGAAGAGACTGCAGCCGTGTAAAAATCGGGATAGGTACACAAGGCTGCCGTGGACATGAAGCCACCACCAGAGTGACCGAATATTCCGACTTTCGATTTATCTATAAAATTGAAACGATCAGCTAGTTGCTCGATGCCGTACTTGTCATCCGCCAACGGGTAATCCCGAAGGTTATTGTACCCGAAGGTGTGATACCATTTATCCCGCATCGGGCTTCCTCCCCGGTGCCCGAAAGTGACCACAACGAAACCGACTTGGGCCAACGCAACGTTGTAAACCGCAGAAACCGAAAACTCTAGAGGAATTGCTTCCGTTTGCGGTCCGGGGTAAACATACGAGATAATCGGGTAATGCAGCGTGGAGTCGAAATCAAAAGGTTTCCACATAAAACCGTACAAATCGGTCGCCCCGTCGGCAGCTTTAACGGTAAAGGCTTCCGGCATCTTCCAGCCCGTCTCGTAAAGCCGGGTCAGGTCGGGAGAAGCCAATTCCAATATCACCTTTCCCTTGTTATCTCGCAACACGCTCCGGGGTTCCATGTCCGCACGGGAGTAATTATCCACGAAATAGCGACCGGATTCCGAGAAGTAAGCCTCGTGTGTGGCCTGTTCCGGACTCAATATTTCAACTTTTCCCCCATCCAACCGGGCCTTGTTTACCCGGGCGTAATAAGGACATTGTCCCTTGGCCTGACCGTAAGCATTAAAATAAATCGTCCGCCCCACGGTATCTATTTTAATTATTTTCCCTGCAGTCCAATCTCCCGAAGTGATAGCGTTCTTCAAATTTCCCTCGCCGTCATAAAGATAAAAATGCCCGTGCCCGGTTCTTTCCGACCACCAGATGATATCCTTACCCTCGTTCAGTATAGAGAGATTATAAAATTCATTATTGAAATAAGGTTTACTGATCTCGTTGATTAATACTTTCACCTCTCCCGTTTCCGGGTCTACCCGGCAAATATCGATCTCATCACAGGTTCTTTTCTTGCGCATAAAATAGAGGCTGGTAACCTTCTTATCTGGCGAAAACGCCCGCATTGTCTGGTCTTTCCATTTCTCGACAGGCACTTTAATCATCTTCTTACTCGTCGTGTCCACGAGGAACAATTCCTCTTGTTGCACCTCTTGATCCCCTGCCATCACGTATTCATATTCTTGCAATTGCGGACGGGAACTCAGGTTATTGACTATAAAAAGAGTCTTGATCTTTCTCCGATCCGAACGACGCACGTAGAAACGTTCCGAATTGTCGAACCAGGTCACCCTGGCATCCACTTTCTTTTTCGTGGTGTCCGTGTCGAAACGGGCATAAGAATATTTTATTTCCCCGTCTGTTGTCAACCGGGTCTCCACGGAATCTTTCACGGAAAGCATGTATAAATCATGTTCCTTCGCGTAAACAATATAGGTGCTATCCGGGGAATAGGTCCCGACTAATCCCTTGGGTTTCGAAGGTTTCACGTCTTCTTTTTTCCGAGCCGAATCAATCTTTACCAAACGATTCGTGTAGATATTATACTCGAAACGAAAAGTATCCACTTGAAACTTCATCGTTTTCTCGTCTTCTTTAAACGTAACCCCCGACACGGGAAGTTTCTTGTAATTCACCGGCCCGTGGGTATGTTTACTGATCTCTCCCGCCATGAATTCCCGGTCAAATAATTCCCGGTGTAACTTCGCTTTCGGGTCCACGAAATAATAGCGGACACCATCTCCTGTTTGATAGCTATACCAAAATTTATCACTTTTTTTCAGATAGCTCGGGCGTACTTTCGTGGACCCGACCAGTCCTTCTGCCTTACCTCTCATGAAACGTTCTGCTTCCTTATAATTGGCTTTTTGAGCCAACCCGTTCAACACGAAAAGACAAGGAATCAACCATAAAATACACTTAATCATCATTATACGCACTATTAAATTTATTGTATCTTGTTTAGCGTGACGAAATTAATGATATCCCTGCGAATAATATCTTTTAACCCAAACCTTAATAAATATTTAACACATTCAGATTTTTTAAACTAATCATCTTCTACTCAAACGTTTGAATATGCTACAAAACATAACGCACAAAGTGCCAATCTCATTTTTTATACCTATTTTTGTCATGCATGTATTTTCATTTACTTTAAAAATTATTAGGAGGTGATAGAAGTTTTCCCGATAAATAAAGAATCAGAACAACTTTTCAAGGAAGTTAGTCGACGTATATTCCGGTTACAAAACGGTAGAAGTCTTGATAGCATGGAACGAATCGGGGCCGACACGCGAGGCCAAATCGGGGCCAGTTATCTCTCGCTTAAAAATCTGGCCGGACAATACCGGAGTGATTTAAAATTGGCACAACTATTGTGGGGTACAAAGAAGCGGGAAGAACAAATTGTAGCCTGTTTTTTATTTCCAGTTCAAGAATTGATTACTGAAAAAATTACACAATTAATAAGTTTCAGTTACAACTTCGAGATCGCAGAATATTTCGGCACGTTGGTTCTTGCCCAACGGGAAGATGTTGAACAACTGGTAAATGAATATTTACATTCGGATACCCCTTTTCTCCAAGCGGCAGCGTTAACCGCCATCGGGAGAAGTCGTATTATCCGAAAAGCAAACTCCCCATTTACCGACAGTTACATACGAAATGTCGATAGAAACAAATTCACCGACACGCACGTACAAAAGATATACGAAAGGATAAATATATTCTTGAAAGATGAGAAAAAATAAGAGCAAGTTTATACGAAACATATCAAAATGTTTTCTACTTTTGTAGCCGATTACGGAAAAAAAGAATTAATTAATTTCTAATATAAATTTATTGCTATGGCAAAATTAGATTTAAGCATTTATGGAATCACGGGAGTGAAAGAGATCCTTCATAATCCCTCATACGAAGAATTGTACAAAGCAGAAACAGACCCGAAATTGGAAGGGTACGAAAAAGGATATTTAACCGAGCTTGGTGCCGTAAACGTAATGACCGGAATCTATACCGGACGTTCCCCAAAAGATAAGTTCTTTGTAAAGAATGAAGCCAGTGAAGATTCAGTATGGTGGACTTCCGATGAATACAAGAACGATAACAAACCTTGTTCCGAGGCAGCCTGGGCAGACTTAAAGGCAAAAGCGGTAAAACAGTTATCCGGCAAAAAATTGTACGTGGTAGATACTTTCTGCGGTGCCAACGAAGGAACCCGCCTGAAAGTACGTTTTATCATGGAAGTTGCCTGGCAGGCTCATTTCGTGAAGAACATGTTCATCCGCCCGACAGAGGAAGAATTGGCAAATTACGGGGAACCTGATTTCGTTTCTTTCAACGCCGCTAAAGCTAAAGTTGACAATTTCAAAGAACTGGGTTTGAATTCAGAGACGGCTACCGTGTTCAACCTGAAGACGAAAGAACAAGTAATCCTGAACACCTGGTATGGTGGTGAAATGAAGAAAGGTATCTTCTCTATCATGAATTACCTGAACCCGTTACGCGGAATCGCTTCCATGCACTGTTCCGCCAACACGGACATGAACGGTAAGAATACCGCCATCTTCTTCGGTTTATCAGGAACAGGTAAAACAACTTTGTCTACGGACCCGAAACGTTTGTTGATCGGTGATGACGAACACGGATGGGATGACGAGGGCGTGTTCAATTATGAAGGCGGATGTTACGCTAAAGTTATCAACCTGAGCAAAGAAGCTGAACCGGACATCTATAATGCCATCAAACGTGACGCACTGTTAGAAAACGTAACGGTAGACGCTAACGGAAAGATTGATTTCAACGACAAATCAGTTACCGAGAACACTCGCGTTTCTTACCCGATCTATCATATCAAGAATATTGTAAAACCGATATCCAAGGGCCCGGCTGCCGGTCAAGTAATTTTCTTGTCTGCTGATGCGTTCGGAGTATTACCCCCGGTATCTATCCTGACCCCGGAACAAACAAAATATTACTTCTTATCAGGATTCACGGCCAAATTAGCAGGTACAGAACGTGGTATTACCGAACCGACACCTACTTTCTCCGCTTGTTTCGGTGCAGCATTCTTATCCTTGCACCCGACGAAATACGCGGAAGAACTCGTGAAGAAAATGGAGAAATCCGGAGCCAAAGCTTATTTGGTCAATACCGGATGGAACGGAACTGGGAAACGTATCTCCATTAAAGATACACGTGGTATTATCGACGCAATCCTTGACGGTTCTATCGACAAAGCCCCGACCAAGCTTATCCCGTATTTCGATTTCCAAGTTCCGACGGAATTACCGGGAGTTGATCCGAATATCCTTGATCCTCGCGACACGTATAGTAACGCCAGCGATTGGGAAACAAAAGCTAAAGATTTATCTGAACGTTTCATCAAGAACTTCAAGAAGTTCGAGGGTAATGAAGCCGGTAAAGCATTGGTTGCCGCAGGTCCGAAATTATAATTTCAGGATTAGAACAATAAAAAAGCACTTCTTCGGAAGTGCTTTTTTATTGCCCTTGAGTTGCCAACGACATAAATAAAGTCCGGTCAATATTGACCGGACTCCATTCCTAAAATCTTCTGGCTTCGGGTTTACCCCAAGTATCCTTTCATGATACCCCGTTTGCTATTACGCACGAACAGAATAATTTCATCACGCTCTTTGGAAGCGGGCATTTCTGCTTCGATACGCTCTACGGCATCCGAGTTATTTAATCCTGATTGGTAAAGAATACGATAGATATCCTGAATTTCGTTGATCTTTTCGTTCGTGAAACCTCTACGACGCAAACCGATCGAGTTCACCCCGGCGTAAGACAAGGGGTCTCTTCCCGCTTTCACGTAAGGAGGAACATCCTTCCCGATCAAGGACCCACCGGAGATCATCACGTGACGACCGATATGCACAAATTGATGCACGGCACTCATACCTCCCAGAATAGCGAAATCATCAATCACGACTTCCCCGGCTAACTGACAAGCATTCGTGATGATACAATTATCCCCGACCTCGCAATCATGAGCAATATGAGCATAAGCCATAATCAGGCAATTATTCCCGATTTTCGTAATTCCTTTAGCAGCAGTTCCTCTGTTTACGGTTACACATTCGCGGATCGTCGTGTTATCCCCGATAACAACGATAGATTTTTCACCTTTGAATTTCAAATCTTGCGGAATGGCAGAAATTACTGCCCCAGGAAATATTTTACAATTTTTCCCGATATGTGCTCCCTCCAGGATAGTGACATTCGAACCAATTCTTGTTCCTTCCTCAATAACGACATTCTTATCAATCGTCACAAATGGCTCGATCACCACATTATCGGCAATTTGAGCATCAGGATGAACATAAGCTAACGGTTGTTTCATTCGTTTTTTATTTAATTAAATATATTATTTACTCTGGATGCAAGTTTGCAATTACTTTTTCGTTTTTACAACTTGGGCCATAAACTCTCCTACTTCACAAACTAACGTTTTGCCGACAAAAGCGTACCCTCTCATCGTCACGATTCCACGCCGGATAGGGGCTATCTTCACCAATTTAAAGACTAGCGTATCTCCCGGAACAACTTTATGACGGAATTTGATTCCATCAATTTTCACGAAATAAGTTGAATAATTTTCAGGATCTTCCACCTGATTCAATACCAAGATACCCCCGCACTGAGCCATGGCTTCCACGATCAACACGCCCGGCATTACCGGCTCATCGGGAAAATGTCCCACGAAGAACGGCTCGTTCATGGTTACATTCTTGCAACCGATCACAAGATCATCCGTCACTTCGTAAACCTTATCCACTAACAGGAAAGGAGGACGGTGAGGTAATAAAGATCTTACTTTATTAATATCCATTAAAGGTTCGGCAGTCGTATCAACGTCCGGACGTACATCCTCTCGCTCAGCCTGAGCGATAGCCTTACACATTTTTCTAGCTAAACTGGTATTAGCCTTATGTCCAGGCCTTTCTGCAATGACACGTCCCTTGATGAAACGTCCGCATAAAGCCAAGTCACCGATAACGTCCAGCAATTTATGACGTGCCGGTTCATTATCAAAATACAAGGTTAGGTTGTTCAACACGCCTTGTTTTACTTCTATCGAATCGTAATTAAACAATTTCGCCAACCGATTAACTTCTTCCTGGGAAATCTCACGATCAACGATCACGATAGCATTATCCAAATCCCCCCCTTTAATCAGGTTGTGTTGCAAAAGCATTTCCAGCTCGCGCAAAAACACGAACGTCCGACAAGGGGCGATCTCTTTCGCAAAATCAGTCGTTTTTTCAGAATAAGTGGCATACTGCATCTGCAAGTAAGGAGAATCATAAGCGACCACCAAATTCACGTTGTAATCCGTATCCGGCAATAACGTGATCTTCGTTTGCCCATCCTCACTACAATATTCCATTTGTTCTTTTACCGTGAAATAGCGTCTTTCGGCCTCTTGTTCCTCGATGCCTACTTTCCCTATTTCTTCCACGTAATATTTTGAACTACCGTCTAATATCGGGAACTCCTCCCCGTTCAATTCGATCAGGCAGTTATCAATTCCACTTCCATAAAGAGCAGCCATAGCATGCTCCATCGTGAACACGCACACGCCGTCTTTTTCAAGACAACTAGCACGATCCATTAACTTGATATACTCAGCCAAAGCGGGAATTTCAGGAGATCCCTCCAAGTCTACCCGACGTATTCGATATCCAAAATTCTCTTCAGCCGGCTTAAAGGTAGCGGACACCGGCTTACCGGTGTGCAAGCCTTTCCCATTCAAAGAAAATTCACTCTTTAAAGTTCTTTGCTTTACTGACATTCTATTTTGATTTTAAATTATTCACCTCTTTCTCCAAATCTTTTATTTGTCCGTAGAGCTCCGGTAATTTACGGAACACGACATAACATTTTTGATATTTTGGGAGATCAAACGCAGGAGAGCCGCGAAGGACTGATTTTTCCGGTACATTTGAAGTAATACCACTCTGCGCAGCAATCTGGGTTCCCGCCCCGATTGTCAGGTGCCCGATAAGGCCGACTTGTCCGCCAAACACACAATTCTCTCCGACCTTCGTGGTTCCAGCGATACCCGTTTGCGCGGCAATCACGGTATTGCCCCCGATCACGACATTGTGCGCAATCTGAATCAAGTTATCGAGTTTAACGCCTTTCTTGATGATCGTCGATCCCATGGTTGCCCGGTCAATACAGGTATTCGCCCCGATCTCGACATCGTCTTCCAACACTACGTTCCCGATCTGTGGCACTTTCTTGTAATGATCTCCTTCAGGGGCAAAACCGAATCCATCGGCTCCCAAGACAACACCGGAATGCAGGATACAAGATTTCCCGACCACGCACCCCGTGTATATCTTTACACCGGAATAGATGACCGTGTTGTCACCGACAACCACCCCATCCCCGATATACGCTTGCGGGTATATTTTCACGTTGTTCCCGATCTTGGCACCTCTCCCTATATACGCGAATGCCCCGACATAAGGTTTTTCACCTATCGAGGCACTATCACTGATATAAGAAGGTTGCTCTATTCCTACTGGTTTCGGCTTCATATCATCGTACATTTGCAATAAAGTTGCGATCGCGTCATAAGCCGATTCCACGCGAATCAATGTACAGGAATACTCATGAGCGGGCTTGAATGTTTTATTCACCAGCACGATTGATGCCTGAGTCGTGTAGATATAATGTTCATATTTAGGATTCGCCAGAAAAGCCAGCGTTCCCGGCTTTCCTTCCTCTATCTTAGATACATTATTAACAGAAATCTCCGGATTACCATCGACAACCCCATTTAAAAGAGCTGCTATGTCCTTTGCTTTAAACTCCATAATTCAAAAAATTTCGGCAAACTTACAAATTTTATTTGGAACTATATAGAAAATGTGACAAATATGTTTCAATATCATCATTTAAACTCGTATGTATCAACATGTAAGATGGTGAATAGATGGTTAAATATCATGTAGTTACTATTCATTCATGCAAACGTTCACGAAAACATCCGGAACAAAAAATTATACACGTGATTTCTATTTTTCCACTTGGAACCCTTTGGAATAAAAATAATTAATTGTATCTTTGCGATCGGTTATTAACAAACGAGGGGGCGATTAGTCCCCTCTTCTGTTATCTTAGATTTAAAGAGTAGAATGAAAAGTACAGAGGAAATAAAAGACATTATTGAAACAATGCTGCAGGGAACAGAATTGTTTTTGGTGGACTTGAAGGTATCTTTGGAAAACTCGATCGAGGTTTATATCGATTCACTGAAAGGCATTAACGTGGATTCCTGCGTGGCCATCAGCAAACAATTAGACGCACAACTTGATCGGGATATCGAAGATTATGATTTGACAGTTTCAAGCGCCGGAATCGGTTACCCGTTCAAAGTTCCCCAACAATACGAGAAGAACTTGGGTAATCAGGTGGAAGTCAAGCTGCAAAACGGGGAGAAATTACAGGGGATATTAAAATCTCACTCCGAAGCAGGGATCGTCATGGAATGCGAAGAAAAAGTTGCTGTTGAAGGAAAAAAGAAGAAAAGTATCGTTAAAGTGGAGAAGGAAATTCATTTTACTGACATAAAGGAGGTTAAAGATATTGTTGTTTTCTAAATACAAAAAATAAAAATGGAAGCCATTAATTTAATAGATTCATTCGCAGAATTTAAAGAGCTTAAAAATATTGACAGGGCAACCTTGATGAGAGTGTTGGAAGATATTTTCAGAAACATGCTTATCAAACGTTTCGACACAGACGAGAATTTTGATATCATTATAAACATAGACAAAGGGGACTTGGAGATCTGGAGAAACCGTATCGTGGTGGAAGACGATGCTTTCGAGAACCCGAACACACAGATTTCATTGACGGAAGCTAAAAAAATCGATTCGGACTACGAGGTAGGTGAAGAGGTTACCGACGAGGTGAAATTTAAAGATTTCGGGAGACGCTCGGTATTGGCTTTGAGACAAAACCTTTCCGCTCGTATCCTTGAACTCGAAAAAGACCATATTTTCACGAAATATAAAGAAAAAGTAGGACAGATCGTGACCGGAGAGATTTACCAGGTATGGAAGAAAGAAATACTGGTATTGGATGATGAAGGAAACGAGTTGATTCTCCCGAAACAAGAACAAATCCCCAGCGATTTCTTCAAAAAAGGAGATACGATCCGGGCTGTCGTGATCCGGGTTGAAATGCGAAACGCTTCTCCCTACATCATTCTTTCCAGAACATCCCCCGTGTTCCTTGAAAGATTATTCGAGAACGAGGTACCGGAGATATTCGATGGTTTGATCACGATTAAAAACGTGGTTCGCGTACCCGGAGAACGTGCTAAAGTTGCCGTGGAATCCTACGATGATCGTATTGACCCGGTTGGAGCATGCGTCGGGATGAAAGGTTCTCGTATTCATGGAATCGTCCGGGAATTGAGAAACGAAAATATCGACGTGATCAACTACACGAACAACGTGCAATTGTACATCACACGTGCCTTGAACCCGGCCAAAATCAATAAAATTGAACTTGACGATAATAATAAAAGAGCGAATGTTTACCTCAACCCGGAAGAAGTATCACTGGCTATCGGTAAAGGAGGTTTGAACATCAAACTGGCTAGTCAACTTACCGGATATGAAATCGATGTTTACCGTGAACTAGAGACCGCGGAGGAAGAAGACGTGAACTTGGAAGAATTCTCCGATGAAATCGAACCATGGGTAATCGAAGAACTGAAACGCGTAGGTTGTGACACAGCGAAGAGCGTGTTGGAATTAAGTGAATCAGAATTAGAGAGCAGGACTGATCTTGAGATAGAAACCATCAGGGATGTTCTCAGAATATTAAGAGCAGAATTTGAATAAGGGACGCTCAAGGTTATAATGCTTGTAAAATAAAATCTTAATATGGCAGTTAGACTAAGTAAAGTTGCTAGAGAATTTAACGTAGGCTTGTCCACGATAGTGGATTTCCTACAAGAAAAGGGGATTAAGATTTCATCTGATCCAAATGCTAAATTAACAGATGACCAATACTCTTTGGTAGCCAAAGAGTTTTCCACCGATAGCGAGGCAAAAAGGGAATCCAATCGAGTAGATTTGAAAAACTCCCGGTTGAAAAAAGAAACAATTACCATTGACAACATGAACAATGGTACAGAGGAACGTGCTCCAGAGTTCATATCTATAAAGGACGAGATCAAACTGGAAAATAAAATCAAAGTTGTAGATCATATTGACTTGAACAAGTTGAATAAACCCAAGCCAGAAGAAAAGATCGAGGAGAAAGAAGAGAAACAGGTTGAAGAGAAGAAAGAGGAAAAGAAGGAAGAGAATCCGGTTAAGCCTAAAGTAGAGGATGTTCCCGTACAAGTAGAAAAAAACGTTGAAAAACCCAAAGAACGGGAAGAAACCCCGACTCCTATAACGAAGACTCCTAAAGTCATCATTAAACAACCGAGAGGAGAGAACCGTCAGGAGACAACTCCGGGTAACGAAGAATCATCCAACACGGGAAGACAAAGTCAGGAAGTTAGCTACAAATCGCCGACTCCCGCGATAAAGGATGTGAAAGTTGTCGGGACAATCGATCTGGATGCGATCAACCAACGTACAAGACCCCCGAAGAAAAGCAAACAAGAGCGGGAGAAAGATAAACGTGAACTCAAAAAGAAATCATTGGTAGCCCCAAAAAGCACGGATGAATTCGCACACAAGAAAAAAGAAGCGGGAAACGAGACAGAAGAAGATTCAGATGAATCGGAAACTCGTAAAAAGAGAAAACGTATCTTGAAGAAAGATGAAAAGATCAACATCGACACTTCCAAAACCGCTAAACAAGAGGAAAGCAAGAAAAAGATCAAAAAGATAAAGAAAAAGAAAGCCAGCAAGGCTGAAATTTCTGAAGAAGACGTACAAAAACAAATCAAAGACACGTTTGCCCGTCTGGGAAGCAAGGGAAAAACCAAAGCTTCCAAGCACCGGAGAGACAAACGGGATGCCGTACACCAGAAGATGCAGGCGGAAATGGAGCAGGCGGAAATGGAAAAAAGCATCCTTAAACTTACGGAATTCGTTACGGTCAGTGAGTTAGCGACCATGATGGACATTTCCGTGGCTGAAATAATTTCGGCTTGTATGTCACTCGGTTTGTTCGTGTCTATCAATCAACGTCTGGATGCGGAGACCATCAATATCGTGGCTGAAGAATTCGGATTCGAGGTTGAGTTTGTAAGCGTTGACATTCAGGAAGCGATTGACGAAGAAGAAGAAGAGGAAGAAGCACATCTGGAAGCCCGTCCTCCTATCGTAACTGTAATGGGACACGTTGACCATGGTAAAACATCTTTACTCGACTATATCCGTAAAGCTAACGTGATCTCCGGAGAGGCCGGAGGTATCACCCAGCATATCGGAGCTTACAGCGTGAAACTTGCCGATGGCAGGACCGTAACATTCCTAGATACTCCTGGACACGAAGCATTTACCGCCATGCGTGCCAGAGGTGCTCAGGTAACGGATATTGCCATTATCATCATCGCGGCTGACGATAACGTCATGCCACAAACCGTAGAAGCTATCAATCACGCTAGCGCGGCAGGAGTACCTATCGTGTTTGCAATCAACAAGATTGATAAACCGGGAGCTAATCCCGACAAGATCCGGGAAGAACTAGCCGCCATGAACTACCTGGTTGAAGAATGGGGAGGTAAATATCAATGCCAAGAAATATCTGCCAAGAAAGGATTGCACGTGGAAGACCTTCTCGAAAAAGTTTTACTAGAAGCAGAAATTCTGGAATTGAAAGCCAACCCAAAACGAAAAGCCATCGGTTCAATTATCGAGTCGTCCTTGGATAAGGGACGAGGATACGTGGCCACCGTGCTAGTACAAAGCGGTACACTACGCGTAGGCGACGTGATACTTGCCGGACAATATTTCGGACACGTGAAAGCCATGTTCAACGAGCGGGGAAGTAAAATGGAAGAGGCAGGCCCAGCTTGCCCGGCATTAATTCTCGGATTGAACGGAGCGCCTCAAGCTGGAGATAAATTCAATGTCATGGGGAACGAAAAAGATGCCCGTGTTTTAGCAAACAAACGCGAACAACTTCAACGTGAGCAAGGCCTGCGTACCCAGAAACATATCACTCTGGATGAAATCGGTAGACGTATTGCAATCGGCAACTTCCAGGAGTTGAACGTGATCGTGAAAGGTGACGTGGACGGTTCTATCGAGGCATTGTCCGACTCCTTGATCAAACTGTCAACCCCGGAAATCCAGGTGAACGTGATCCACAAAGCCGTGGGACAAATCTCCGAAGGTGATGTCATGTTGGCTGCCGCATCGAACGCCATCATCATCGGCTTCCAGGTACGTCCATCCATGAATGCCCGGAAGCTGGCAGAAAAAGAAGAGATCGATATTCGTCTCTACTCTATCATCTACACGGCGATCGAGGAAATCAAGGCCGCCATGGAAGGTATGCTTTCTCCAGAATTCAAGGAAGAGATCACCTCTACCGTGGAAGTGCTTGAGACCTTCAAGATTAGCAAGGTGGGAACGATTGCCGGATGTATCGTAAGAGACGGAAAGATTACCCGTAGCTCCAAAGTACGCGTGATCCGGGATGGTATCGTGATCTTCACGGGTGAATTGGGTTCATTAAAACGTTTCAAGGATGACGTGAAGGAAGTTGCCAAAGGATTCGAGTGTGGTTTGAACATCAACAATTACAACGACATCCAGACGGGAGACTTCGTGGAAAGCTTCGAAGAAGTGGCCGTGAAAAAAACATTATAAAAATTTTAACTATAAGCTAACATAATTTCTCTCGATAATTTTGTACTTTGCATCACTAAATTTTAGAGAGAAATTATTTTAAAAACTAATTTAATTGATTCATGAAAAGACTATTAATTCTTACAGCAATATTAACCATGATGGTTGGAGCTGCAAATTCACAGGTATTGAAACCAGTGAAATGGCAAATTTCTTTCAAGAAAGTAAGCGAAGGTGTTTATGACATCATCTGTAAAGCTACCGTTGAAAGCGGTTGGCATTTGTATGACACGAAATTACCTGAGAATGGTCCTCTTCCTACAACATTCAACTTGGACGAAGATGAGGCTAAAGACATTGAATTAGTGGGTGAATTCAAAGCCACCACGGCACCCAAAACTGAAAAAAGCGAAGCCTTCAACATGGAATTGAAATATTTCGAAGGAACAGTTACTTTCGTACAACGGGTGAAACTGAAAAAAGACAAAGCTAAATTAGTAGGCTACATAGAATATATGTCTTGCTCCGGTGGACAATGTATTCCTCCTGCCGAAGAAGAATTCGAGTTTGAATTAACGAAATAATTTAAAGCCGTCTTCGGACGGCTTTTTTTATACCCGCCATGCGCCACAACACAACATATCTCCTATCTTGCATCTTTTTTTTATTATCCTATTCTTGCAAGGAAGAGAAAATTCCCACACGTTCCGATTATTCACTGGAATTTCCATCCCCCCCACAAACACTCACGCTATTCTTTTGCGGAGATATTATTCAACATCTACCACAAATTTACAGCGCTCATGAACCCTCGGAAAAAGATTATAACTACTTAAAGTGTTTCAAATACATCGCACCCTATTGGATGGATGCAGATTTTGTCATCGCCAACCTGGAAACAACGTTATCAAACAAAAACTTTTCCGGGTATCCCCGGTTCTGTTCCCCTTGGCAAGTTGCCAGAGATCTTCATCGTCTGGGTGTAACAACATTCGTTACCGCCAACAATCATAGCTGTGACCAACTAGCAAAGGGGATCACCAACACGGTCCATTATCTCGACTCCCTGGGTATTCCTCACACGGGAATATTCACGGACACGCTCAGTTATAAAAAAAGACATCCGCTTTACCTTCAAAAAGAAGAATTCAAAATAGCCTTGCTCAACTACACGTATGGCACGAATGGCCTTCCGGTTCCCAGAGGTTTCGTCGTTTCACTCATCGACACCACGATTATCAAACGGGATATTCAACAGGCCCGTCAGGATTCGGCAACCAATATTATTGCTTTCATGCATTGGGGATACGAATATCATACCCATCCGAACAAAGAACAGAAAGAACTAGGTAAATGGTTACACGACCAAGGGGTTGACATCGTTATCGGTTCTCACCCTCACGTGGTGCAACCCATTGAATACGTCATGTCCGACAAGGACACGTTGGGAGTTACCGTTTACTCCCTCGGCAACTTTATCTCGAACCAAAACTATCAAGGTACGGATGGGGGAATATGCATTCGTTTAACTTTAACGAAACCTAAAGGCCTGCCCGTACGTTATGCCATGGAACCCCTGAAATTTTACACGTATCGCCCTTACGAGGAAGGACGCCTGCGTTATTACGTGGTTCCGGAGAGCTTGGCTGACAGTGTCGTGAAAGATTACCATTTAACCAAAAGCAAACGCTTTTTCATGAAAACGGATTCAATCTTAAAATCGACAATCAATTTTAGTTGGTAGCACTCACATCATATATATGTATAACTTAAAATAACATGAAAATGAAACTAGCAGTAATCGCACATGACGGGAAGAAAGCCGAAATGGTTGCATTCCTGAACAGACACCATGATTTCATGCACTCGGCAAACATCGAGATCATCGCAACCGGAACAACCGGCAAGCATGCCCAGGATGCAGGATTAAAAGTAGAACGCCTTCTTTCCGGCCCGCTTGGAGGAGACGCACAAATCGCCGCACAAGTCGCAGAGCATAAAGTACAAATGGTACTCTTTTTTCGTGATCCGCTTGGAAAACATCCCCATGAACCGGATGTACAAATGCTAATGCGCGTATGTGATGTTCACAACGTACCGTTAGCCACGAATCCCGCTTCCGCCGAATTGATGCTAAAAGGCTTCGAGAAACAGATACAGAAATAGTTAATGTTTTATTAAACTCCTGATGATTATTGCAAATCTGCGAACAAAAAGCTAAGTTTGCGGAGATTAAACATTTGCGATTCATGAGGAAACGACAGATAGCTATTATACCGCTCATTGTTGCTAGCATAATTATGCTATTGTCGTCTATTGTCCCTCATCATCATCACGGAAAATTAATCTGTTTCACGACTTCACATGAACAAAGTTCACAAATAGGGGAAGGATGTCAACAGGAACATGAATCCAATTCACGTGAAAAAGAATGTGAAGTCAAATTATTATTTCAAACCAATGTTATAAAACAACATCATGACGAGTGTAATTGCTATCCTGACCTCATTCCGGATCAGTTATTCCTGCCCATGCTGGCTTTTGCCGGGTTAGATCACTCGTTATTACTTCTCGGAAAACCCAAAGAAGTTCCGTCTATCGTTTATCTGGAACGTCTCCACCCGATCACGTGGAGCCTCACCTCTGCAGGAAGGGCCCCTCCTGTCGTAATAGCTTAAAATAGAATTTTTCTGCCCGGTACGAACCGGACAATTATCACTTATTATTTTTATTCTCAACATTAAATCATTTATTATGAGAACTATTTTTTATGCTATTACCATATTAGCCATCTCTTTGTGGGGATGCAAAAACCAAACATCACAAGATAAACACAAACACACAGAAACGGAAACTCACGCGGGACATAGCCATGAAGGTCATCATCACGAGGGCGAAGAACATGACCACGAACATGAAGGCGAGGAACACGATCACGAACATGAAACCGTAAAGGAACATGCAGCACACAGCCATGAAGAAACGGAAGCCAAACACAGTGATGAAATCATTTTCCCGAAAGCACAAGCGGCAAAAACTACTTTCGAGGTAAAAGAAATACAACCCGGTTCTTTCAATCAAGTCGTGAAAACCACGGGACAAATCATGGCAGCACCCGGAGACGAAGCCGTTGTCGTAGCCACCAGCAATGGAGTCGTATCTTTCTCCTCCAACAAATTGACAGAAGGTTCAAGTGTTCAAAAAGGACAATCCCTATTCCAGATATCCTCCAAGAACATGGCCGAGGGAGATTACTACACGAAAGTAAAAGCGACTTACGAAGCAGCAAAAGCCAACTATGACAGGGCCGAAGCTCTCGTGAAGGACAGAATTATATCCCAAAAAGAATTCGAAAACACGAAACTCGAATTCGAAAATGCCAGGACCGCTTACGAAGCTGTCTCTAGCAACAAAACGGCCAAGGGAGTCAGCGTGAACGCTCCGATTAACGGACACGTGAAGAATATTCTAGTGAAAGAGGGAGAATACATCACGGTTGGACAACCGTTAGCCACGGTTTCACAAAACCAACGTCTAGTACTCCGCGCCGAAGTATCTCAAAGATATTATAACGCCCTGCAAAGCGTGAGCACGGCTAATTTCAAAACCCCGTATGATAACAAAATGTACTCTCTGTCTGACTTGAACGGACGTTTACTTTCGTTCGGGAAAGCCTCCAACGAGAATTCATTCTTCATTCCTGTGTCTTTCGAATTTGACAATAGGGGAGAAGTTATCCCGGGATCATTCGTAGAAGTATATCTTATTTCAGCCCCCATTGAAAACACGTTATCCATTCCGGTGTCAGCCTTGACCAACGAAATGGGAATCCATTACGTGTACGTGCAAATCGACGAGGAAGGCTATCGTAAACAGGAAGTTGCCCTTGGAGCCAACAATGGCAAAGAGGTACAAATCGTGAAAGGCTTGAACCCCGGTGATCGTGTTGTTACCAAAGGCGCATACCAGGTAAAAATGGCCTCCGCTTCCAGTGCAATTCCTCACGGACATAGCCACGAGCACTAATAAGTTAAAAGTTAAAAGATAAAAACTAAAAGTTTAGAGTTTAGAATTCAAAGTTCCAAAATGAAGCGTGAGATCGTGCGGTTGGAATCTAAAATTTAAAATCTAAAATCTAAAATCTAAAATTAATAAGGGATGCTAAATAAGATTATACAATACTCATTACACAACCGTCTGGTGGTAATGATCGCGTCGATAGCTTTACTCCTTTGGGGGTCCTACACGGCGCATAAAATGGAAGTGGATGTATTTCCCGATTTGAACGCGCCCACCGTGGTGGTCATGACCGAAGCACAAGGAATGGCACCGGAAGAAGTGGAACGCATGGTAACCTTCCCGATTGAAACAGCCGTTAACGGAGCCACGGACGTGAAAAGCGTGCGTTCATCATCGACAACAGGATTCTCGGTTGTCTGGGTACAATTTGACTGGGGTACGAACATTTACACGGCTCGTCAAATCGTTTCCGAAAAACTATCCACGTTGGGAGACGTTCTCCCAAGTAACGTGGGACGCCCCACCCTGGGACCGCAATCTTCCATTCTTGGAGAAATGATGATTTTCGGCCTTACTGCCGATAGTACGTCTTTGCAGGATTTACGAACCATTGCCGACTGGACGATCCGTCCCCGCCTGTTATCCACGGGAGGAGTTGCTCAGGTTGCTGTCATCGGCGGTGACATCAAGGAATACCAGATACTACTTGATCCCGCCCGGATGAAACATTACGGGATCAGCATGGATGAAGTGCTTGCCGTGGTCGACAACATGAACCAGAACTCCACGGGAGGTATTCTATACGAGTACGGTAACGAATATATCGTACAAGGTCTTCTTGCCACAAATGACGTGGAAGAATTGGGTAAAGGTGTCGTAAAAACCGTGAATAATGTTCCAGTACTATTATCCGATATCGCAACCGTGCAAATCGGCCCGAAAGAACCTAAACTGGGACTGGCTTCAGAAAGAGCCAAACCGGCCGTGCTCGTGACTATCACGAAACAACCGAACACCAACACGCTGGATTTGACGGAAAAGCTAGATAATGCCATCACAGAATTACAGAAGACATTACCCTCTGACGTAAAAATATCTTCTGATATCTTCCGTCAATCCCGCTTCATTGAAAGTTCTATTTCAAACATACAGAAAGCCCTGTTCGAGGGAGCTATCTTCGTGATCATCGTACTCTTCTTCTTCTTGATGAACGTACGTACCACCATTATCTCACTGGTAGCCCTGCCATTATCATTACTTGTGGCAATTCTAACCCTTCATGCCCTAGGGTTAACAATCAACACCATGAGTTTAGGAGGACTCGCTATTGCCATCGGCTCTCTGGTTGACGATGCTATTGTCGACGTCGAAAACGTATACAAACGACTGCGAGAGAATCAATTGAAATCCGCTGAGGAACGGTTATCCACGCTCAAAGTGGTATTCGAAGCCTCACGAGAGGTTCGTATGCCGATCCTAAACTCCACGTTGATCATCGTGGCTTGCTTCCTGCCGTTATTCTTCCTTTCCGGAATGGAAGGCCGCATGTTGATCCCGCTCGGTATCGCATTCATCGTGGCATTATTCGCATCTACCGTCGTCGCTCTAACCCTGACCCCAGTATTATGTAGTTACATGTTGACGACTAAAAGAGCGTTAAAGAAAAACGAAAAGGAACCTTTCGTGTCTCGCTCCTTGAAAGTATGGTACAAAAAAGCCTTGGAATGGGCACTCCGCCACAAAAAAGTAGTGATCGGAACCAGTGCCGCCCTGTTGATCTTCACGATTGTCATCATGACCGGATTGGGACGTAGTTTCTTGCCCCCCTTCAACGAGGGATCGCTCACGATCAATATCAGTACCCTGCCGGGAGTCTCTCTCGAAGAATCGGATAACATGGGACGTATGGCCGAGGAGATTCTTTTGGGAATACCCGAAATACAGACCGTGGCCCGAAAAACCGGACGTGCCGAACTGGACGAACACGCCTTGGGTGTAAACGTGTCCGAAATGGAAGCACCTTTCGAACTGGACAAACGCACCCGCGATGAATTCCTCGCCGACGTGCGCCATCAACTAGGTGACCTGAAAGGGGTAAATATCGAAATCGGACAACCCATTTCTCACCGTATCGATGCCATGCTTTCCGGGACGAAAGCCAATATCGCTATCAAACTATTCGGAAACGACTTGAATAAACTCTATAACATCGGCGGACAAATCAAGGAAGCGATCCAGAAAATCGACGGGATCGCCGACCTGACACTGGAACAGCAAATCGAACGCCCGCAATTGCAAATCAAACCGAAACGGGACATGCTTGCCAAATTCGGCATCACCCTGCCGGAATTCTCCGAGTTCATCAACGTGGCTCTTTCCGGTAAAGTCGTGTCACAAGTAAACGAGGGAGGAAAAGTTTTCGACCTCACCGTGAAGGTACACGATGACAATAAATCAAACATGGAACAGATCGGCAACCTGATGATTGATGCCAACGGACAAAAGATTCCACTCCACTACGTGGCTGAAATCCTGCCCCTCGTCGGCCCCAACACGATCAGCCGGGAAAACGTGCAACGGAAAATCGTCGTATCGGCCAATGTTGCCGGACGTGACCTGAACGGGGTAGTCAAGGATATCCAGAAAACGGTAGACGAGCAAATTACCCTACCCGAAGGTTATCACGTGGAATACGGCGGACAATTCGAGAGCGAGCAAGCGGCTTCACGCACATTGTTCCTCACCTCCATGATTTCCATACTATTGATTTTCTTGCTATTATTCAACGAATTCCATAGTATGCCGTTATCCGGGATCATCATGTTAAACTTACCGTTAGCTATTATCGGTGGAATACTCAGCATTTGGTTCACGTCGGGCATTATCAGTATCCCTGCCATCATCGGGTTTATCTCCCTGTTTGGAATCGCAACCCGAAACGGGATCCTGCTCGTGTCGCACTATAATCACCTGCGCTCAGAAGGGATGTCTCTACATGACAGCGTGATACATGGATCTCTCGACCGATTGAACCCGATCCTGATGACAGCCCTGACCTCCGCTCTAGCCTTGATCCCGTTAGCAGTGGGCGGAGATCTTCCGGGGAATGAAATTCAAAGCCCTATGGCACAGGTAATACTAGGAGGATTGCTAAGTTCTACTTTATTAAACGGATTCGTGGTTCCTATCATGTACTTGCTGCTTAATCACAAGCAAAAAGAGATCGAGAATCTAGAAAATAACCCTTTGAAAATAAAGAAATGAAAACATATAAATTGTATATACTCGGATTGATGCTATTGGGGACTCTCACCACGAGAGCCCAGAACAGCATTGACCACGTGCTGAAAAGCATTGAAGCTAACAACAAGTCGTTACAAGCCAACCAGAAAATGACCGATGCCCAGAAACTCGAAGCGCAAACCGGGAAATTCCTCGCCAATCCTTCCGTGGAATGGGAGCAGATGTGGGGCAACCGAAACAACCCCGGTTCAGAATACACGCTAACGGTGAAACAGTCTCTCGATTTTCCTTCGGCTTACACGAACAAGAATAAACTAGCTGCCTTGAAATCCAACACGATCGGATTCCAGTCTGCGGCATATCGTCAACAACTTCTCTTAACGGCTAAACAAACCTGCATAGAGATCATCTACCTGCGGAAGCAAAAAGCCTTGTTGGATGAACGTTTATCCAATGCGGAAGCCATGTTCTCGCACTACAAAAAGCGTTTCAAATCGGGTGATGCCAATCAACTGGAATTGAACAAAATCCAACTGGAATTATTGAACGCCCAGAATCAAAGCCGCATGAACCAAGCTGCCTTGACCGCTGCTGAGGAGCAACTCCAAAATCTAAACGGAGGCACCTCGATCACGTTTGACGCAACAGAGTATCCCATGAGCGAGAACCTGATCGCTCTCGAACAGTTGCAAGCCGCCTTCATGGAAGCTGATCCCAGCCTGAAAAGCCTTACCGGGGATCAAGAAATCGCCAACCGGGAAGTGAAATTAAGTCGTTCACTCGCTTTGCCCAAATTTGATGTCGGTTACAAACGCAACGCGGCAACAGATCACGTGGCCTCCAATGGTTTCGTGGTAGGTGTATCCATCCCGCTTTTCGAGAACAAGAACACGGTGAAAAGAGCAAAAGCACAAGCCGAATTTGCCACTGCATCACTAGCTGATAACCGCCTGAACTTGCAGACGAACTTGCGTCAGCTTTATCAACAAGCCGAAGCCCTGCAAATCTCCCGTGCAGACTACGCCAAGGTGTTACAACAACAACGTAATGTTGAATTACTCAACAAGGCGTTGAATGCCGGACAACTCTCCGTGATCGACTACTTCACGGAACTCTCGACATTCTACGACAGTCAACAAAGCTATCTCGACGTGGAAAAAGAATATTACAGCATACTGGCACAATTGTATCAGTATAAATTGTAAGCAACAACCTAATGTGAAAAAGGTCACCAAATTTATCATGGTGACCTTTTTGTTTTTCATCGTCATACGATCCGAATAAAGCTGACCAGATACAACTCCAGTCAACTTCATTCTTCTAATCTAATCAAACAATCTAGCACAAAAATCTTTTAATTTCTCTCCTCTCAAATTCTTTGCAATAATCTTCCCCTCCGGATCTATAACCCAAATAGCCGGTATCCCAACAACACCATACAATTCATACACGTGCTTTTTATTTTTTCCCAGCAAAATACCTTGATTCCAAACCATTCCATCTTGTTCTATCGCTTGCCTCCAAGCCCGTTCATCCTTATCCGAAGAAACAGAAAAAACATCCAATCCCCGATCATGATACCGGTCATATAACTCCTTCACGTGTTCAGTCTCGGCACGACACGGCATACACCAAGAAGCCCAAAAATCTAAAATCACATATTTCCCTCGCAGGTCAGCTAAAGAAAGAGAATCCCCTTCCAATGTTATTGCTGTAAACAATGGAGCTATTGCCCCGGGAGCTACCCGTCTTAACACGTCAGCTCTATTTTTCATGGCCAAATAATAACGATGATTAGACAATTCCGGACCAAATTGCTTCAGTAGAGAATCAATTTCATCGGCATCCATAGCCAAAAACCTTTTCCAAAAGACATATACAGCAGCCAACGAATTTCCGTCACCTATCAATTCCTCTTGATACCGGAACATCTTTTCTCCAAATTTTTTCAAAATCCTTTTCTGTTCAGCAACCTTCAACTCTCCCTCCAAAGCCCGTACTTCCGGACCAAACATTTCTTTATCACGTTGTTGTATAATTTCTTGTTCCGTCTTCCTATACATCCGCCATTCATCATTCCCCCTTGTTCCTGAAGCTCTTGAAAAGAAAATAGAGTCTACATGTCCCTCAACCCGAACCGTTCCTCTCTCCGCAAAGAAAAGAGCCCGACCGGGAAGATCACCAAATTGCATTTCGTAAGCCTCACCGTAATACTCTTCAGGTAAATCGAACTCAAAATTTCCATCATGCAAATTCGCCTTTACAATCGTATCATATTGAAAATTTTGAAGATCACGCAACACAACAACTTGCAAATCCTTTTCGCCACCTTCAATACGTCCCTGTACATGACAAACATTAGTACAGGCACTCAAACAGGCAAACGCTATTATACTTAATAATCCCTTCATATTTACATACTTTTATACGAGAACAATTTCTCATTCACCCCTGTTTTGTTCGCTAACGTCGCCAACACATCCCCACGGCTGGGTAAAATAACGACAAGAGTTCCCTTATCCACGATTTTCGCCAATCGCACAAGATCTGCATTTTTCAATCGAATACATCCATGCGTTTCCCGACCGGGTACCGTATTTTCATCATGTGTTCCATGAATCCCGATCCCCTTGAATCCCGGAGTACTTAACCGAATAAACAATGGACCATACGCTCCTTTTACCGGTCCGTTTCCAAAATCATACGTCCAATGTGCCGCCGGTTCTTGACTAACGACTTTAAAAATACCTTCCGGAGTCCGATTATCTCCGGCTTTTTGCTTTTGTCCGTAATTCTTTCCACAAGCAATCGGAAATTTCAACAACTCTTCCCCTTTCTCATCATACACCACCATTTGCATTTCTTCTTTCGACACAATTATATAAGCGGCCTTTTGAGCAAATACCGTTGTCGTCACCAAAGAAAGGAATAAACATGTAAGTATATATCTAAAAACCATCTGTTTTAATCTTTTAATATCTCATTAATAACATTTTCCGCATGGGCATATTTCTCCGTGATGAAAAGTAAATACCGGACATCCAAACAAATTACACGATGCAATTTTTGGTCGAAATTGAAATCACGAGTCATTGATTCCCAATTACAATCAAACACTAATCCAATCAATTCCCCTTTCGCATTCAACAAAGGACTTCCGGAATTACCTCCGGTCACATCCCCGTTCATGATAAAATCAGCAGGAACATCCCCGTTTTGGTTGTATCGACCGAAATCTTTACTTTCCCAAAGCTTTTTCAACTTATCCGGTAAATAAAAATCAGGATTATCAGATTTTGCCTTTCTAATAACCCCGCTTAAACAAGTTTGGAAAGGTTTAACGTCACCATTCTCCAACGGCAAATCACAAATCGTACCATAAGAAAGACGTATCGTTTTATCAGCATTAGGATAATAATTCTGTTGATCAAAATTCAGTATCCCTTTATTATATTCAAGAATAGCCCTCTGAGCCACGGCCCTTTTACCGTCAACCAAGCGGAACAATTCCCCACGTTTTTTTTCCAACTGTTCTGACATTTTATAAACGACATCCTCCTTGATATTCAAGCTCGGATTATCCAACGCCGCCAAAAGACGTTCTTGGTTTGCAAACACGGAATGTTCATACAAATCATCGACAAACTTATCAACATCCCCCCGATACTCATTTTTCAAGGTTTCAAAAAATTCCGGTAACAAATCTGCATTCAAATCATCCCGCACTATTTTCAACAAGGCTTTCATAACGGTACGATCAACCTTTTCGGAATAATCCTTATAATACATCTTCACATTTACCAATAGGTTTGCACGCATCTCGCCCTTATCCCGTTGCGCATGAGGAATAGCTTTCCCGAAACTAGACACAAAACGCAACATCTCGCATCCTTCACCTAATGCCTCCACGTAATATCCCATAGCTATACGATAACGAGCCGCATCTTTAATTCCCTTCTCTATATCCCGAAGCACGGATTCATAATATTGTCGCACGGAATCATTTTTACAGGAATTTAAAAAAGCTTGTTCGTATTCGGCTTTTTTCTCACAAACCTTGAGATCTTCGATCCATTGGTTCATTCCGATCGAATTCTTACAATAATTAGCCGATGAAGCAAATTTCTCCGCATATTTAATACGAAGACTTTCATCCTCCCGCATGAATTTTTGTAATATCTCCTGTCTGGCCGTGCGTATTTTAATCATCGGAGGATTCAATACATGCTGTGTTTCCCAGATTTGCATCGAAGTTGCATTTCGATTCGTGTACCCCGGATAACCGATAGACATGGCATAATCACCCTTTTTATACCCTTCCGTGGAAACTTTCAGATACACATCAGGATGATAAGGCACGTTATCGGCATGATAACCCGTTGATTTCCCATCTTTTGATACATACACTCTTAAATAAGCGAAATCACACCCGTGACGAGGCCAGGTCCAATTATCCGTTTCTCCTCCAAATTTCGCAATAGCATAAGGAGGAGCCCCTACCAAACGTACATCCGAGAAAGATTGTGCCACGTATAACACGTGAAGCGAATTATTCCGATAACTCCGAATATTCACCTGCATGCCCGGATATTGTTTCCTGTACCCGGCTACAATTCCACTCAAAATTTCAGATATTACCTTCCGATCTGCTTTTACCCCTATCAATTTTGCATTTACCTCATCAGAAACATCCTTAATCACCCGGTTAATCGAAATATTTATCCCACTCAAAGGAATCTCATCTTCTCTACGACTCGCCCAGAAGCCATCCCGGATATAATTATTTTCGTCCGAGCTACTCTGCTGTATTCCCGCATACGCACAATGGTAATTCGTCACCAACAATCCGTCTTTTGAAATAAAAGAAGCCGTCCCGTTACCATTAAAAGAAATAATGGCTTGACTCAAACTATCAACAATCACATCAACAGGAACTTTCAACCCCAGCTCTTTCATTCGAGCCTCGTTATATTGTTTCAAACGAGACAACAACCACATCCCTTCATCCGCCCGTGAGACCATTACATATATCGAGAGAAACAATAATAAAATTAACTTTTTCATTACCCCATATTTTAAAATAAATTTTCTCCTATACTATTTTCCCTCAAATAATCGCGAACAAAACTCGACTAACTTTTCTCTTTGAAGCCCTTGCGCTAAAATTTTTCCTTCCGGATCAATTACCCATATAGCAGGGATACCATCAATCCCGTATAATTGGGCCACCGGCGTGTTTTTCCCCCCTCTTAATAACTGGCAACCATGATTCCAAGTCATCCCGTCTTCCTCTATCGCCTTGATCCAAGCATCCTTTTTATCATCCAACGAAACGGAAAATACTTCTAAACCCGCATCATG
>ENA-UEPH01000716-UEPH01000716.1-human-gut-metagenome-genome-assembly--contig:-NODE-716-length-37210-cov-6.928662_pt1 | contig 37210 bp, 33 predicted proteins | sample MGYA00242891_ERZ507898 | MGnify/ENA primary metagenome ERZ507898 (study PRJEB26167, sample SAMN06115411) | human gut metagenome | host: Homo sapiens | place: China:Guizhou | collected 2014-10-15...
AGCTTTTACTTGGTGTGCTATTGCTGTTGTTTGCTGTGCCGATGTCGGCACAACAACCGGATGCCAAGAATATATTGTGAGTGAGATAAAAAATTGTATCTGTAAATAATTGAAAATATGCATTTGATGAGAAACGTGATCATGTTGGTATTGGCCGTGGGATTGTTTGCTTCGTGTGCTTCAAGTAAGAAAGTGGTATACTTACAGGATGTTGATGTAAACAAGCGGATAAAAGCGGAGTGTGAATATAAGACCGTGATTCACACGGATGATTTGTTGTCGATTATCGTGTCGTGTGATGATCTGGAATCCGCACTGCCTTTTAATACACCAATGATCGGTTTGGGGCGTGAAGTGAATACAACTTCTACTCAGCAAATCCCGAGGGGGTATCTCGTGGATAAGAACGGAGAGATTGATTTTCCCGTGTTGGGAAAATTGAAGGTCGTGGGAATTTCGAGAAACGAGTTGGCAGAAATGTTGAAAGAGAAGTTGTCGGAGTACTTGAAAAACCCGATCGTGACGATTCAATTCCAGAATTTTAAAGTGACGATACTGGGAGAAGTGAAAAGTCCTGGGAGTTATAAGGTGGTTAGCGAACGTGTGTCTTTGTTTGATGCATTGGGGATGGCCGGAGACTTGCAGATTAACGGGAAACGAAAGAACGTGTTGGTCATGCGAGAGCAAGGAGATGAGAAGGTTTTTGCCCGGATTGATTTGACATCCAGTGATTTTATCGATTCCCCGTTTTTTTATTTACAGCAAAATGACGTGGTTTACGTGGAACCGAACAAGGGACGGATTGCCGGGGGAAGTGTCAGTACGTTCTTGCCTTATATCTTGTCGAGTTTGTCGACGATTGTGGCTTTGATTACCTTGACAAAGTAGTTTCTGAATAAATAATGTATGAAGATGACCAATCAAGATAATAATTTGTTACAGACAGAAGAAGAGGAGTATTTTGATCTGAAAGCTTTTTTTTATAAGATTTTAGTCCGTTGGTGGTGGTTTGCCATAAGCATCCCGTTGTGTGCCGTGATTGCTCTGTATATTTGTTTTAGTTCGACACCGGAGTATAAGGTGGAAGCGAAAGTAATGATTAGCGATTCGAAAAAAGGGGAGGTAGGGGTAAACCCGATGTTAAAGGAATTGGGATTGTTCCAGGGAACGATGATGGTGGAAAACGAGATCGTGGAGTTGAAGTCTAAGAATTTGATACTGGACGTGGTGAAGGAACTGGAATTGAACGTGGATTACACGCGGGAGAAGATGTTGAGAGACGAGAAGTTATATAAGGATTCTCCCTTTCGGATACTTGTGGATTTGCCGGAAAATATCAAGGATACGACATTTTACGTGGTTACAAAAAATACGGATAAGATAGAGGTATTGGATGTGGATAAAAACGTGATCTTCGAGGGAGATTTTTCTCAGACGATTTCGATGGGGGGGTACCGGATGACCGTGGAGAGAAATGATTCGTTATTACAAATAGGGGATGAGATTCGGGTGGATTTGTTATCTTATGGGAAGGCGGCCACGGATTTCCACAAGCGTTTGGAGATAAATTTATTAGAGAAAAATGCGAGTGCGGTAGGGGTTTCGTTAAAGGAAATGAACCCGGATAAAGGAATGGATTTCCTTTACACGATGATCAAACGTTATAACGCAAACGGCATAGAGGATAAACAACTTGTATCGGCGAAGACGGTTGAGTTTATTAACGAACGTCTCCGGGTTATTAATCAAGAATTGGGGGATATCGAAAATAGTGCGGAAACGTTTAAAAAGACGAACCAGTTGACTAATTTGACATCGGATGCGGCCCTTGCGATGGAACAGAAGAAAGCAACAGATGCCGAGTTGTTGAAATTGGGGACCGAGATGGATGTGGTGAAGAGTGTACGAGCTTATCTGGAGGATAGACGGGGCGAAGAGTTCAGGATATTACCGGAACAGTTAGGTTTGACGGATGAAACTCTTAACAGTGGTATCAGTAAGTATAACGAGATGGTTCTCCGTAGGGGAAAGTTGTTGCAGTCTGCCCGGGAAAGTAACCCGATTGTTTTGGGTTTGGAGTCTCAGCTTCGGGAGTTAAAGAGCAGTATCCGGTCAGCTATTGCGAACGTGGAGAATGGATTGGATATCAAGATTAAGAGTTTGGAGCGGGAAAGTCAGTTGGTGGAGGAAAAGTTAACGTCTGTGCCTACTCAGGAAAAGCAATATCGTTCCATTGCCCGAGAACAGGAATTGAAAGAGAATTTGTTCTTGTTTTTGATGCAGAAACGGGAAGAAGCGGAAATTGCTAAATTGATGTATGTACCGATGGCTAAGATTATCGAAAATCCGGATCCGGGAGAACATCCGGTGGCTCCCAGGAAAATGCTTATATTGTTGTTCGGGATGTTCTTGGGGGTGGTGTTGCCCGTGGGGATCATGTTCGTGGCGGATATGTGGGATACGAAGGTGAGGAATGCCGAGGAGGTGGAAAAAGTGGTGGCGGCTCCCTTGCTGGGAACTTTACCACAATTGCCGGAAGGAAGAACTTCTATCGAGCAGGAGGGTTTTGTTATGTCGGAGTCGATGCACTTGATTCGGGAGAATTTGAATTATTTGATTAAAAGAAAGGAATCTCCGGTAATCATGGTTTCGTCGACGATTCCTAGTGAAGGAAAGTCGCTGGTGGCCTCCCATTTGGCAAATGCATATTCGAAAGCGGGCAAAAAGGTGATCGTGATCGGTTGTGATTTGCGAAATCCGAAGTTGAATGAGTATTTTAAGAAAGAAAACAGAAAGGGTTTGTCTGCTTATTTGGCCGGAATGGTGGATGATCCGGAATTGATAATAGAAAAAGTGGATGAAAATTTGCACGTGATATTTGGAGGAACAGTACCTCCGAATCCGACGCAATTGATCGCAAGTTCCCGGATGGGAGAGTTGTTGGATTATTTGAAAAAAGAATTCTCGTGTATTATTTTGGATACGCCACCATTAGGGATTTTGGCCGATGGTTTCTCGTTGAGTGAATATGCGGATGCCTGTGTTTACGTGATCCGGGCGAATGTGCTTGATAAGAAAGGATTGAGAGTTATTTCCGATTTAGAAAAAGGTGGACGTTTGGCAAACTTGGGAATTGTGGTGAACGGGATCAAGGTGAGTCGTTCCGGTCGTTATGGTTACAGCTATGGCTATGGTTATGGCTATGGTTACGGTTATGGGCAGAATGAAAAGGATAAAAAGAAGAAAAAATAAATCGTAACGCTTATGAGTTGGTTTAAACGAGAACGTAAACAGTATTTTTTTTACGAGCACGATATTCATTCTCATATTCTTCCGGGTTTGGATGACGGTGTGAAGCGAATTGAGAATTCTGTGGTGATCGTGAAGAAGATGTTGGAGTTGGGGATAAAACGATTTTCTTTTACACCTCATATATCTTTCCCGTCACCGATGAACACGCCGGAGATTATTCATGAGAAATTGAGCGAGTTGAAAGGATATTTGTTGAACGAGGGGATCAAGATCGAGGCTGATGCCGGGGCGGAGTATAAGGTGGGTGAGTATATGCTGGATTTGATACAAGAGGAGCGTATTGCCTCGTTTGACGGGGGAAAGGTTCTGGTGGAACACAGTTTTGTCGCCCCGTCACCTTCTTTTGAAGAGGTCGTTTTTCGCTTGCAAAATAAAGGATACGTACCCGTGCTTGCACATCCGGAGCGTTATCCGTTTTATGCTGGACGTTTGGCTGAACGAGTGCGGGAGTTAAAGCGTCGGGGATGCCGGATACAGGTGAATTTGTTGTCATTTGTCGGTTTTTACGGAAATGTTGCATTGCATGGAGCAAAGGAATTGGCAACAGCAAAACTGATCGATCATGTTTCCGGGGATATACATTCGGTGAAACAAGTTGAATTATTGGAAAAATTTTTAAAGTCGAAGGAAGCAGGAGTAATGAGTTCTTTGATTGTCGATTAGATCGTGTTGTGATTAATAATTACGATGAATGATATGCCTCGGGAGATGAGTTCCCGGGGCTTTTTTATGTTATAAAATTAAAATGATGTTGTTATGGAACATTTGTTGAAAGGAAGGCTGTTCTCTTGGTTAAAAGGGGATACTCAAGAGATGATGGACGAGGATGTCGAGTTGATGATTCTGGAGTTCGTGAACGATCTGGTGGTATGGAGCGATAGTGTGCGGGATTATAGCGAGGTGGTGCGTGGCTTGGAGAGTCTTCATATCCGGTTGCAGGTTTGGAACGAGATATACCAAGCCGATAACGAGGCTGGAAAAAAATGTAAGGGTCGTCTGGTGCCTGTATGCGGTATTGAGTCGGGAGGAACGGGAAATTCGGCTGGTACGGGAACGGGTGGAGAACCCGGAATGGTTCGTGGGGCATCTGGATGACGGGGCATTAGCGATCTGGAAGTCGGAGAATGTTAAAATGGAGGTTGCGGAATTGGCTTTGGGGATTTGTCTCGCGAAAGTGTTGTGGTCTCCGAGGGGGAATTTGATGGAGTATGACGAAATTATCAAGCTTATGGAACAGGTATTTGGGATGAAACTTCCGAATTACCGGGATTTGAAGCGTGATATCTTTGAGAGAAAGAAGGAGGTGGTCGTGTTCCTGAAACAGTTGGTTTTTCTGATTGAGCGAGCCCGGGATGAGAAGGATGTCCGGAAGCGTTAACTAGGGTGAGGGTAGAATGAAAGTTTCATGCTTTTGTTCTACCCTTGTTCGTTTGTGATGTTTCTGAGGGGAATATTTCGAAAAAAGCATTATTGATAATTAGTGAGTTGTGAATAAAGTAACTACGTGTGGGGGACACGTGTAGTAATGAAGTTCGGGCGGAGGAGTAGTTTTGTAATCAGAAAAGCGAGAGCGTGTTATTGATAGTATTTATTAAAAAATGAAAGATTATGGCATCTGTTAAAAATGATCTAGGATTAAGAGGGCGCTTGGGAAATTGTGTTTTTTACAATCTTCGAGGCAAGTCGTTCGTGAGGATTCAGGGAAAGTCGAATAATCCCAATACGGAAAAGCAATTGGAAATGAGAACAAGGTTTTTGGTCGCAATCCGTTTTTACCAGAGGTTGAAAGAGACTCCGTTAAAAAGAGTTTTGAGTATTTCGGCGCAAGGAAAGAGTGCCAGTGGTTATAGTTTTTACATGGAGAAGAATTTGAAAGCATTCAGAGCCAACGGAAGTATTGGTGATTTTTCTCAACTTCAATTTTCGGCGGGAAAGCGGGAGAGGGGACGCCATTTGAGAGGGGCGGTGGACGAACGGGGTGAAGTAGTGTTGCAATGGAGTAGTAATTATTCTTTGGAGTGGGAAGAAGATGACGATCGGTTGATGTTGGTTGTGTTGCACGAGAAGCGTCCGTTTTCACCGGAAGTGATTGAATGCTCCCGTGTCTTGCGCAAGGATGGGTTGGCACGTTTCCCGATGAAGGGGTGGGATGGAGAGACGTTGCATTTGTATTGCTTCTTTGTTTCCCCCGATGGGGAGCAGGTGTCGACGAGCCAGTATGTACGTTTGCAACGAGAGGTATGAAGCCGATAACGGATGTTGTCAATGCTATCGGCGGGTTGATCGGCGGGTTGACTCTCCCGGCAAGGGAGAAGAAGGAACTGGAGGCTAAAATGCAGGAGTTGGTGTACGAGCGGGAACGGGAAATGGTGGAGGCTCAGGCAAGTGTGGTACGGGCAGAAGCGAGTGGAAACTGGTTGCAGCGATCTTGGCGGCCATTGGTGATGTTGACGTTTGCGGTGATTGTACTTGTGGGGACGTTCACGAGTTTGCCTATACTGGCGGATACTTCCCGGTTTTGGGATTTGTTGGAGATTGGGCTGGGCGGATACGTGATCGGGAGAAGCGGGGAAAAAATGGCAGAAGCCATTTTTAAGTTAAAAACTAAAAGATAAAAGTTAAAAGATGGATTCATTTTCAATTTTCAATTCTCCATTTTCAATTGTAAGGCACAGGTTAGTCGGGAAGGGAGTTGTGCAACTGGAGTGTCCGAAGAATAGACGAGGAGTAGCAGGGCCGGATATGATTATATTACATTACACGGCAGGTCGGGATGCCATGTCATCGGCAAATTTCCTGATTCGGGCGGATGTAAAGGCTTCGGCACATTTGATAATCGGGAGAGACGGGCAGGTGATACAGTTGGTACCGTTTAATATCGAGGCGTGGCATGCAGGAAAGAGTTGCTACGAGGGAAGGTCTGAACTGAATCATTATTCTATCGGAATCGAGTTGGATAACTTGGGACAGCTTCGTTCGGAAGGAGGCCGGTTTGTGGCAGAATGTGGAAAGGAGGTGCCGATTCGAGACGTGTACATGAAAGATTCGGACAAGGAGGTAACGTATTGGCATCGCTACACGGATGTGCAGGAGCGGGTGTTGGAGGAGGTGTGTGATTTGTTGACGGAATATTACCCGATCCGGGATATCGTGGGACATTCGGATGTGAGTTCGAGGAAGGTTGAGCCGGGACCGGCGTTACAGTTGTGTGATTGGATGAAGTATTATTGATCGCCTGCAGCGAGTTGCAGGTTACAGGTTTGCAAGTTACAAGTTGTTTTTTTGCACGCGAACTTGCGTTTATTTTATGATGAAGTGATTTGCATTTATCGTGTAGGGCCCATACGAGGGATGTAAAGTTCATTTTCAATTTTCAATTATTAATTTTTAATTTGTTTAGTTATGGCAAAGTTTAATTCTTATTTATTAGGTAAGGCTACGAAGTCCGTTGGTAACGTGACAATGTGCTACGTGAACAAGCAGAATATTGCGAAAGCGAAGATTTTTTCGAGAAAGGATAACCCGACCCCGGAGGTGTTGGATCAGCGGGCGAGGATGAAGGTGCTGATCGAGTTGTCTCGTTGTTTGTTGCCGGTGGTACGGAAAGGATTCGTGGGGATCGGGAAAGGTACTACTTCGAATGCGTTTGTTTCGATGAATATGGGAGCGGTAAGCGTGGATGAGAAGCACGTGGCTACGGTTGATTACGAGCAAATGAAAGTGGCAACGGGTTTTCAGGATGCGCCAAACGTTTCATTGACGTACAGTGCGGAAGACAGTCACTATTTGTTCACGCAGGAGATACAGGAAGAAGAAAGCGGTTTTGCGTTGGCAGATGATCTGGTGTATGGTGTGTTGTTCGAGAGTACTTTGAAACGGGCAAAACTCGTATCCTTGAGAAGTCGCGGGGAGAGTGGAAGTACCGTGCTTCCTCTTCCGGAAGGTTGGGATCACACGAAGGTGAACGCATATTGTTTCGCAACCACGAAGAATGGTAAGTGCGTGTCGGATAGTCGGAATTTGACTATTGAGTAATTCGGTGATTTACGATTAAATTATTGAAATTATGATGAGTGTATATTTCTTTACCGGAATATTTTTCACGCTGAGTCTGAATGCATTTTTCTCACAGTTGGCAAATGATTTCGTGGCGGGGGTGTTGAGTGTCGTGGGAGGGGTGATCAGTTCGGTCGTGGTGGCTTGGTGTAAGTATCGATGGGATAAACGTCGAGGAGGGAGGGTGTAATGTCCGAATGTTGAATGTGGAGCCGTGTCTTTTGGGCACGCCCTTTTTGAAATCTCCTTCTCGTGGGGCTTTTTGATTTATAACTCTTTGCGAAGGATTACGTATGCTGTGGAAAAAGGATTTATTTTTGACGTTCGAGGATGTAGTTTTTATTTGTTATTGTCAATGTTTTTTAATACCTTGACACCGTTTTTCTGGAAAGCTGGCACATTTGTTGAGAGTTGATGTTTAAAAGTTTACATTGATATATTAATTATATAATACGTTTTTTAGTATGGAGAATAAATTAGATATTTTGACCCAAAAGCTTTACAATGAGGGGGTAGATAAGGCTCGCCAAGAGGCAGAGAATATCATCAACCAGGCAAAGCAAGAGGCCGAAAAGATTATTGCCGATGCGAAAGCGAAAGCAGCACAGATGAATGCTGATGCGGAAACGGAGGTTTCAAATCTAAAAAAGAAGGCCGAGTCGGAAATGACGTTGAGCGCCCGTCAGGCGATCACGGCGTTGAAACAGGCCATTACTAATCTGGTTGCCGGGGATGTTGCGGGCAACGTTGCCAAGATCGGTTTCGAGGAGAAAGCTTTTATCCAAGAGTTGGTCATGACAATCGTGAAGAAGTGGGATGTTGCCGGGGGAAATCTGAACATGGAGGTGCTCCTTTCCGAGGACGAGAAGGCGAAGTTCGAGTCGTTCGTGGCTGCCAAGTATAAGGAATTGTTGGATAAAGGACTTGCCGTGAAAGTGGGTAATCTGGAGGATGAGTTTGTAGTTCAGCCTAAAGATGGCGGTTTCCAGATCGCTTTTTCCGAGAAGCTGTTTGAAGCTTTCTTTAACCAATATATGAAAGGCTTCACGAAGAAACTGTTGTTTAAGGATTAAATGATTAAGTGATTTGAGATTGCGTGATAGCCTTGAGCGGAATCATGAAATCGATAAATCATGAAATCGTTGAATCACAGAATGGATGATATGATATTTAAAAATAACTACTACTGTTTGATTGCGGGACTACCGGAGGTCTTTTGGGATGATCGCAAATTAGCGTTATCCGTGAATGGGTTTCGGGAATTAGCGCAGGGGGCATTGAAGGAGGAGGATGTAAAGTTGATGGAACTGTTTTTCCTACCTGCCGATAATAAACAAGTCTTGCGGTTGCTGAATAAAATGGCTCCCGACACCAATCTTGAAACAGTGTATCCCATCCAACGTCTGGAAGACGAAATCACCGAACCCGTTCATTCTTTACCTGTTTATCTCAAACAATTTATCGCGGACTTTAAAGGAGAACATTTGAAATATGACGTTTCTCCGGAGAACGTGTTGAGTTGGATGTATTATGATTACCTGATGAAGTGTAATAATAAGTTTATCCGAAATTACACGGAGTTTTCGATGAACGTGAAGAATCTGGTAACCGCCTTGACTTGTAAGAAGTACGGGAAAGAGGTTGCCCCGGAGATTATCGGTGATAACGCTTTTTCCAAGGCTTTGAGAACTTCGAATTCGAAAGATTTCGGGTTGGCAATGGAATATCCGTACGTGGAAAGGGTGATCTCGTTGGTAGGAAATACGAATCTTGTTGAACGGGAACGAGGGCTGGATTTGTTGCTTTGGGATTTTATCGAGGAGTCTGTTGTTTACGAGTATTTTTCCATAGAGAAAGTTTTGAGTTTTATGCTCGAACTGATGATTGTCGAGAGGTGGAGCAAGATGAGTTCCGAATCTGGACGCAAGGTCTTCATGGAGGTTGTCGATAAGTTCAGGAAGAGTTTCGAGTTCGCGGAAGAATTTAAGTAATTGGGTGATTGAATGATTGCCGATTAGGAGATTGAAGAATCAGAATAATTTACAAATTGAAATATGAATAAGACACAAGGAAAAGTTCATAGTATTATTTCCAACCTTGTACTTGTGCGTACCGAAGGGCCGGTATCTCAGAATGAGATTTGCTTTATACAGCTTGAAAACGAGCGGTTGATGGCCGAGGTTATTAAGGTTGTGGGAGATATTGCTTATGTGCAGGTTTTTGAAAGTACGCGGGGATTGAAGCCCGGCACTTTGGTGGAATTCGAGGATCACATGCTGGAGGTATCGTTGGGGCCCGGTTTGCTATCAAAGAATTTTGACGGTCTTCAAAATGACCTGGACAAGATGACCGGGGTATTCCTGAAACGCGGGGAGTACACGAATCCGTTGGAAACAGATAAGAAATGGAGTTTCACCCCGTTAGCCAAGGTCGGTGATAAGGTGACGGGAGCTGATTGGTTGGGTAATGTAAAAGAAAACTGGCTGGATCACAAGATTATGGTGCCTTTCAAGCTGAAAGGAGAGTACACCGTGGCTTCGATCGTTGGGGCCGGAGAATATACGATTCAAGATACGATAGCGGTGCTGAAAGACGAAGCGGGAAAAGAGGTTCCCGTGACGATGGTTCAGAAATGGCCGGTGAAGGTGCCTGTCCGTAATTACGTGGATAAACCGCGTCCTTCCCGTCAGATGGAGACAGGGGTGCGTGTTATCGACACGATGAACCCGATCCTGGAAGGGGGTACCGGATTTATTCCCGGCCCGTTCGGTACGGGAAAGACGGTGTTGCAACATGCCTTGTCCCGGTTTGCCGATGCGGACATTATTATCATGGCGGCTTGTGGTGAGCGTGCTAACGAGGTGGTGGAAATCTTCACCGAGTTCCCGGAGTTGGAGGACCCGCGTTCCGGGCGTAAGTTGTACGAGAGAACCACGATTATAGCGAATACCTCGAACATGCCCGTGGCAGCCCGAGAGGCTTCCGTTTACACGGCTATGACGATCGGGGAGTATTACCGTTCCATGGGGATGAAGGTGTTATTGCTGGCCGATTCGACTTCTCGTTGGGCTCAGGCATTGCGTGAGATGTCCAACCGTATGGAGGAGTTGCCGGGACAGGATGCTTTCCCGATGGACTTGTCCGCGATCATTTCTAACTTTTACGCTCGTGCGGGAATGGTGTATTTGAACAACGGCAAGACGGGTTCCGTGACTTTTATCGGTACGGTATCGCCTGCCGGGGGTAACTTGAAAGAACCGGTGACGGAGTCCACGAAGAAAGTGGCACGTTGTTTTTATGCTTTGTCCCAGGCTCGTGCGGATGCAAAGCGTTATCCGGCTATCGACACGCTGGAGTCGTATTCTAAGTACTTGGAGTACCCGGAATTTATCGAGTTTGCCAAGAAGAATATTTCCGACACGTGGATCGCGGATGTAAATGAGGCTCGTAACATACTGGTTCGGGGACGGGAGACTGCCGAGCAGATTGATATTTTGGGAGATGACGGTGTGCCTTTGGATTATCACGTGGTATACTGGAAATCCGAGTTGATTGACTTCGTGATCTTGCAACAGGATGCTTTTGATAACATCGACGGTTCAACCTCGATGGATCGCCAGAAGTACATGTTGAATATGGTTTTGGGTGTGGTTCGTTCCGACTTTAACTTTGACACGTTCGAGGAGGTTAATCCTTATTTCAAACGTATCATCAATGGCTTCAAACAGATGAACTATTCCGAGTATCAATCGGAGGCTTTCAAGAAGTACGAAGCGGAAGTGAACGAGATCATTAATGAGAGAAAGAAAAAGTAAAATTTAGTGATTAGGTGATATGATGATTAAGTGATTAAAAATCCGAGAATCACATAATCATGGAATCGTAAATTACAGAATAATAAAATAAATTGTATGACGACTGCTTTTCAAAAAGTTTATACAAAGATTACCCAGATCACGAAGGCAACGTGTACGTTGAATGCCCAGGGCGTCGGGAATGACGAGCTGGCTATTGTAGATGGGCGGTTGGCTCAGGTCGTGAAGATTTGGGGAAATGATATAACCCTTCAGGTGTTCTCCGGAACGGAAGGGATCCCGACGAATGCAGAAGTGACATTCTTGGGAAAGGCTCCTACCTTAAGGGTGGGTGACGATCTGTGCGGACGTTTTTTCAATGCTTTCGGTGACCCGATTGACGGAGGGCCTTCCGTGGACGGGGAAGAAAGAGAAATCGGCGGACCTTCGGTGAACCCGGTTCGTCGTAAACAACCGTCCGAGTTGATCGCTACCGGTATCGCGGGTATCGACCTGAACAACACGTTGGTGTCCGGACAGAAGATCCCGTTTTTTGCCGATCCCGACCAGCCTTACAATCAGGTGATGGCAAACGTGGCGTTGCGGGCGCAGACCGACCGTATTATCTTGGGAGGTATGGGATTGACGAATGACGACTACCTGTATTTCAAGAACCTGTTTGATAATGCCGGTGTGTTGGATCGTATCGTTAGTTTCGTGAACACGACGGAGGCTCCTCCCGTGGAGCGTTTGCTGGTTCCGGATATGGCCCTGACTGCTGCCGAGTATTTCGCGGTGGATAAGAACGAGAAGGTGCTGGTATTGTTGACGGATATGACCCTGTACGCTGATGCATTGAGTATCGTTTCTAACCGTATGGACCAGATCCCGTCGAAGGATTCTATGCCGGGTTCTCTGTATTCCGATTTGGCGAAGATTTACGAGAAGGCCGTGCAGTTCCCCGCCGGAGGTTCCATCACGATTATTGCCGTGACCACGTTGTCTGGCGGTGATATTACCCACGCTATCCCCGATAACACGGGATATATCACGGAGGGACAGTTGTTCTTGCGTAAGGACACGGAAATCGGTAAGGTTATTGTTGACCCGTTCCGAAGCTTGTCTCGTTTGAAACAGCTCGTGATCGGTAAGAAAACCCGTAAGGATCACCCGCAAGTGATGAATGCCGCTATCCGTCTGTATGCCGATGCAGCCAATGCCCGCACGAAGATGGAGAACGGTTTCGACCTGACGGATTACGACCGCCGTACTCTGGATTTCGCCAAAGATTATTCCAATAGCTTGTTGGCAATCGACGTGAATATCAGTGTTGAACAGATGCTGGATACCGCGTGGGAGCTGTTCCGGAAATACTTTAACAAGGCGGAATTGGGTATTAAGTCGGAAATCGTTAATGAATTTGGAGGATTCAGTGATTAGGTGATTTCCGATTGTATGATTATTGATTAGGTGATTGAGAGATTTTGGATTAAGTGGTTGTATCATTGATAAGATTTGAGTGATGAATCAGATAGAGTTTAAACGTAGAACAAAACAATTTGGATTGGCTGTTATTCGGATGACTGAAAAGTTTCCGGAGACTCGGTTGGCGTGGGTTGTGAAAGATCAAATTTTACGTTCGGCTTTATCGGTAGGGGCTAATTACAGGGCTGTATGTCGAGCAAAATCGGATAAGGATTTTATCAACAAAATGAGAATTGTTGAAGAGGAAGCTGATGAAACTGCTTACTGGCTTGAGATCATTGAAGAATCTGGTTTATTGAGAGCTGAGGAGTTAGATGGGTTGAAAAAGGAGATAAACGAGTTGGTTTCAATGGTAGTCGCTTCTATCAGAACAAAAAGTACAAATCTGAACAAAGAGCGTTAATCACAGAATTACAGAATCGGAAATCACTGAATAATTTAAAAATTGATAAGGTGGCAATAAAGTTTCAATATAATAAGACATCGCTTCAAGGGCTGGATAAGCAGTTGAAGATGAGGGTAAGGGCATTGCCTACCATCAAGAATAAGGAGTCGGCTTTGCGGTCGGAGGTGAAGAAGGCGAAACAGGTGGCGGATGAGTTTAACGTGAAGTTGGAGGAGACGCTGAATTCACTGAACGATATGTTGCAGCTTTATGACGAGTACGTGGAAGACATACTGGTCGTGAAGGATGTGAAGATGTCCGTGAAGAAGATTGCCGGGGTAAAGACTCCGGTGTTAGACGAGGTGGAATACGAGATAAAGGATTTCAGCTTGTTTAATCAACCGGGGTGGCTACTTGACGGAGTTGAGTACATCAAGGAGGTGGTTTCTATTGCTTTGGAAAGGGAGTTTTTCGCGAGAAAAATGGAGCTTTTGGACAAGGCAAGAAAGAAGACAACCCAGAAGGTGAACTTGTACGAGAAAGTGCAGATTCCGGGATTCCAGGAGGCAATCCGGAAGATTAAACGTTTCTTGGAGGACGAGGAGAATTTGTCCAAGTCGTCCCAGAAGATCGTGAAGACCCGTAAATTGATGGAGGAATAGCCTATGATAGTATCAATGAAAAAATTATCCCTGTTGATATTTTACAAGGAATATCAATCGTTTCTCGGAGGGCTTCGGGAAAAGGGAATGGTACATATTCACGAGAACACGCAACGTTCGGCTGAAGATGCTAATTTGCAGGCAAAGTTGATGTTGATAAAGCGTGCCGGGGAGATGATCTCGCACATGCAAAGCCGGAACGAGGCAGAGCGGAAGGAAAAAGTGCAAGTGGACGACGAGCATTTGCTGGAGTTTCTGGAAGGTTTGTACACGAGGCTTGATCAGATAGATCAGCAATTATCCGTGTTGCAGAAAGATTACTCGTTGTATCGGCCGTGGGGAAAATTCTCCCGGGAGAAGATCAAGGGGTTGGAAGCTGCCGGTTGGGAGTTGCATTTCTTTTCTGTGCCGGAGCAGAAGTATCAGGCAGAATGGGAAGAGATGTACGATGCCGTGGTAATCGGTGAAATGATGGGACAAAAGTATTTTGTCACGGTGACTCACGCGGGTACGGACGTGAATCTGGAGGCAGATCCTTACGTGTTTCCGCAAGCGACCGCGGAAGAACTAGCCGAGCAGATCGAAAGTTTGCAGAAGGAGTCGTTAAAGATTGGCGAGGAGCTGGATTATATTTCTTTAGACGCGATTGACCGCTTGAAAGAGTATCGTCTGCGTGTCGGGGAGATTGTCGATAAGATGAAAGTGGAGGATGCGGCCGAGACGTTGGTTGACGAAAAGGTGATTGCTCTTGAAGGATGGATTCCGGCGGAGAAGGAGGACGAGATGAGAAGTTTTCTTGAAACCCGGGATGTCTATTTCGAGTTCAGTCGCCCGACGCCGGAAGATGATGTTCCGGTGCAGTTGAAGAACGGTTGGTATTCCCGCCTGTTCGAGCCGGTAACCGAGATGTTTGCCTTACCGCAATACAAGGAGTTGGATTTAACGCCTTTCCTGGCGCCTTTCTTCATGCTGTTCTTCGGGATGTGTATGGGCGATGGCGGGTATGGTTTGATTATCTGGGCGGTTTGTTTCTTCCTGGGACGAAAGGCCAAACCCTCGGTGAAGGGATATTTGCTGTTAGGGCAATTCCTGGGGATTACCACGGTATTCGTGGGAATCGTGACCGGATCGTTCTTCGGTATCGCTCTTGATTCCGTGGAATGGCCTTGGTTGAAAGGGGTAAAGGAGTATTTCCTGACAGAGGCCAATTACGGAAAATATCTGGGCGGGTATAACCCGATGATGATTATCGCCGTGGTGATCGGTATCATACAGATTCTTTACGGGATGTGTCTGAACGCGGCCCGGTTGACGAAGTTGTTCGGTTTCAAACACGCTCTTTCCACGTTGGGGTGGGTGATCGCGATCATCGTGCTTGGCGTGGTGATCGGTTTGCCGATGTTGAAGGTTGTCCTGCCCGAGGTCGTGAAATATGTTCTTTACGGAATTCTCGCTATCTGCGCGATAGCTATTTATTTCTTGAATTCCCCGGGTAAAGGTATATTCACGAATATCGGTTCGGGGTTATGGGGGACTTACAACATGGCCACGGGATTGTTGGGAGACACGTTGTCTTATATCCGTTTGTTCGCTATCGGGCTTACGGGTAGTATTCTGGGAGGCGTGTTCAACACGTTGGCTTTCGAGCTTACGGGAGGTCTGCCTTTTATCGTGAAATTCATCGCGGTATTCCTGATCCTGATTATCGGGCATTCGATCAATTTCGGTTTGTGTATGATCAGTTCGTTCGTTCACCCGATGCGTTTGACGTTCGTGGAATTCTACAAGAATGCCGGGTTCGAAGGTGGTGGAAAACAGTACGAACCATTCCGGAAAAAAGTAAAATAACAAAAAAGATAAAGTATATAAAAATAACAAATTAAATAGATTAGAATTATGGAACCAATTTTATTAGCTTATTTAGGAGTTGCAATTATGGTAGCATTATCAGGTATCGGAAGTGCTTATGGAGTTACTATTTGCGGTAATGCTGCCGTGGGAGCTTTGAAGAAAAACCCGACGGCTTCCGGTCAGTATATCGGTTTGTCGGCATTACCTTCATCTCAGGGATTGTATGGTTTCGTGGGATATTTCTTGTTGAGTAGTTTCTTGACGAATGTTGATATGGGTTGGGGACCTGCTTCTGCTATTTTCGGTGCGGGTTTAGGATTGGGTTTGGTTGCCTTCTTCTCGGCTATCCGTCAGGCTCAGGTATGTGCTAACGGTATCGTGGCTATCGGTAGTGGTTATAACGTGTTCGGAACGACCATGGTGTTGGCCGTGTTCCCGGAGTTGTACGCTATCTTGGGATTGTTGGTTTTGATCTTGATCACTGGTTTGATCCCGGCATAAACGATTTATCCGAGTAGTAGTCGATATTTTATAGAATCCCTGATGTCAATCGAATTCGCGGTTGATATCAGGGATTTTTCTTATGTATTGTGGTGTGACTCGTCGATGTTGCAGGTGTGTTTCCGGTGTGTCTCGCTTGTATATTGATGGGAAGTAGGGGAAAGATCGAGGATAAATTGACTCTCCGGTTAATCAACTTTCAATCAACTTTCAGTTAACTTTCAATTAACTTACCGGAGAAGCACTAGAGAGATATTAGAGCGAGTACTTTGAGATACAGGAAAGTATCTTGGGGAAAAGGGGACGTGTTGGTAAGAGAGAAATAAATGGTTTTTAACGATTGTGATCGTGTAATAAGATATCTTTTTCTTTTCGTGAACGTATTTACTACAAAATACGAACGAGAAAATGATGAAGATTAAGATAAGATACTGTATAACAATTCTTTTTTTGCTATGCTTCGGGACGGAGGTGTCCGCCGTGAAGATTGAAAAAAGGTTATTATATGACAAGCACACGCTAGCGGACACGTACAAGTACGGGAAGCAGGAACGCCGCTTTCAATGGACGAAAATTTCGGCTTTCCTGGATTCGCTGGAAGCTTTCCAAAAGCGGAATGACGGGTACGGGGTTCTCCGGAATTACAAGAATGAGAACGGGATTCCACCGCTTTCGAGGAAATACGTGACGAATAAATACAAGCAGATACAGGATACGTTCGGGGTGAATCGTCATCAGGGGATACCTTTGTACCGGCTGGATGATTTGAGCGTGCCGGAACGTTACGGACGGGATGGAGCTTACGTTTCGGTGATTTGCGATAGTGCCGGTTATTACCAAATCGTGCCGGCCACTTTTGGCGGGTCGTGGTACGTGCCACGAAAATATCTGAAATTGATTGGGCCACTTTCGATTAAAAAAGTTATATTTGTTGATCGAACGAATCAGAATATCGCGACACTGGAGCAGGAAGGGGCAGTTTGGTTGGTGAGAAGTATGAACCCGATTACCACGGGTGCGAATAGACCGCCATTCCAGCAGCCGACACCACCGGGAATATATTTTATACAGCGGAAGTTGTCGGAGATGCTTTTCCTGAAAGACGGGACGGATGAAGAGGGAGGTTTTGCTCCTTATGCCAGTCGTTTCACGGGAGGAGCTTATTTGCACGGAGTACCCGTGAATTACCCGGAACACGAGTTGATAGAATATAGCTGGTCGCTCGGTACAACGCCTCGTTCACACATGTGCGTGCGCAACGCGACGTCACATGCCAAGTTCATGTACGATTGGGCGGAGGTGGAAAAGACGTTGGTAATCGTGTTTGATTGATGTAAAATGGATTTTTTATGCGTGTATTGTTCGTGGTTTTGATGATCGGGTGTTTTTGCTGGGGAACGAGACTGGGAGTGGCTGCCGGGAGAAGTCTTCCGGTGAATAGTCGTTGTCTTTACCATGAAATGGGGTTGGAGGAGACGATTGATTACGATGTTTTTGAACGGGCGATTGACGGGTATAACCGGATTGATGCGAAGAAAAAAGATATTCTGACGTTAATTGATTTCACGAAGCCTTCCACGGAGAAACGTTTGTACGTGATTGATCTGAAGCTGAAGAAGGTGTTGTTCGTGTCCTACGTGTCGCATGGGCGGAATAGCGGGGAGAATTACGCCACTTCATTTTCTAACCGGGAGGGATCGTACAAGAGTTCCCTGGGATTTTTCAAGACCGAGAACACGTATTACGGGAAGAACGGGTATTCTCTGGTGCTTGACGGGTTGGAGAAAGGGATTAACGACCGGGCCAAAGACCGGGCGATCGTGATGCACGGGGCCGCTTATGCCGATCCTTCCACGATCCGTTCTTGCGGGCGATTGGGACGGAGCTTGGGATGTCCGGCTTTGCCTTTGGCGGTATGCAAGAAAATCATCGACACGATTAAAGGTGGAACTCTTCTGTATATTCACGGAGATGATAAGACGTACGCGAGCCGGAGTGCGTTTGTCGGGGAGAAGGATAAACCGACAACATTATAGTTGTTTTTTTGGATGTAAATGGGGTCGTAAGTAATCTGTTTGGGAGTGGTGATTTTTATGTAAATTTGTATCTTTGCAATCAAAAATAGCCTTATGCAAGCCATTGACGAAGAAATTTACGTACAGCTAAAGGTACACAGGATGGAGGGAATGGAACTTCTCTTCAAGACTTATTATAAGCCCCTTGTAGCTTGGGCTGCGACATTTCTGCGAGATGTGGCTCGTTCGGAGGATTTGGTGCAGGATTTGTTCGTGAAGCTGTGGGAGAAGTCTATCGTGGATACTTTGCAGCCGGGAACATTGAAGTCCTATTTGTTTATCTCCGTTCGGAATCAGGCGTTAAACCGGATTGATAAGATTGATCCGTTGTTCCGTGCCAGCGACGTGACCCATTTTGAAAGCCCTTGGGAGGATTATGACAACTTCGAGGAGGAGGTGTTTAAGCGTGTGGAAGTGGCTCTTGAAGAATTACCCCCGAGAGGGCGTGAAGTGATTCAATGTGTTTATTTGAAAGGGATGAAGTATAAAGAAGTCGCCGAAGAGTTGGGTATATCTGTCGCCACGGTAAATTCTCTTTTGGTTACAGCGTTGAAAAAATTGAGACAACGAGCTGGTAATGAGGCGGATGTTTTCCTGTATTTATTTTTCTCGAAAAAAAAGTTTGATTTTGACTAAATGACTTTGGGGCTTGGACTGTATTATAGTTAAATTATGAAACTATGACAGGTCAAGACAAATTAGACGAGAGATTACTTCGATATCTGTTGGAAGAGATGGAGACATCCGAACGAGAAGAGGTCGAGGCATGGATGGAGGAGAACGATCAGAATAGGAATTATTTCAGAGATTTTCAAAAGACTCACCTAGAGTTATTGTGGAGCGTGCAGGCACGGGAGACTCGTACGGATTTCAACACGTTCCGTCGCAAGTTGAGAAAACCGTTGAGTGTGAAATTATGGTATCGAGTGGCGGCTGTTGTGGTGCTGATGGTCAGTATCGGGGGATGGTTCGTGTGGTCCGAAAGTTCGAAGAACGAGTGGTTGACCCGGAACGAAATGATTCAACCGGGAAAGGTTCAGGCGAAGTTGTATCTATCGTCGGGTGCGGCCGTGGAGATTGGTGGTGAGGCCAGGGATCTGAAGGAACAGGACGGGACTTCAATAAAAGTGAGCGAGACGGGAAAGCTTTCTTATGAAAAGGAAAGAGCGAACGCTTCTGCGAAAGCGGTGATGAATCGTGTTGAAGTACCCCGGGGTGGAGAATTTTCGCTGGTGTTGGAAGATGGTACTCAGGTGTGGTTGAATGCGGAAAGCGAATTGCGTTATCCGATTCATTTCATGGGGAAAGAGCGTGTGGTTTATTTGAAGGGAGAGGCTTATTTTAACGTGGTGAAAAATTCCGACGCTGCTTTTCTGGTACAGGTTGATGAGTTTACCGTGAAGGTATACGGGACGGAATTTAACGTGAATGCTTACGAGGCAGACCGGGTAGAGACCGTGTTGACACAAGGGTCCGTGAGCATGAGATGCGGGGATGAGGAAGTGATGTTGAAACCCAATCAGAAAGGAGCTTATTTTAAATCAGACGGGGCGATGAGGGTGGAGGATGTAAATGTGTTGTCCTATGTCGCTTGGAAAAATGGAGATTTTATATTTAAGGACGAATCGTTGGAGTCAATCATGAATAAGTTGGCCCGGTGGTATGATTTGGACGTGTTTTATCAAAACAAGGAGTTAAAGGAGATTCGATTATCAGGAAATTTGAAACGTTATAAAGACGTTCAGGATTTATTCAATGCCTTCGAGAAGATTTCAGAGGCTCGGATAAAAGTTGACGGTAGAACCGTCGTTGTAAGCAAATGATAAAAAAAGATGAAGATAGTGTGAGGATCTTCATCTTTAGAAAGATAAAAAAATGAATAGGCCCAATTGGCAAACGGATACCTATTCAAATGTGAAATCTTTAACATACAAATTTATGAAATCTAATTGGAAATATGCTGTATTCAGCATGAAAAAATCAGCCGCATTCAAAATTTTGCGGTCGTTGATGATTTTTTGTTTCTTTTCTGTACCGGGGGTGACTGCCCACGGTTACTCTCAAAATCAGGTAGTTTCCTTGAATCTGCAGCGATGTGACGTGAATACATTATGTCAGGAAATCTGGAAGCAAACGGGCTTACGTTTTATTTACAACGAAGAACACGTGAAGACTTTTCCGACTTTTAACGTGAAAGTGGACCAAAGGAATGTGCGAGAGGTGCTGGATGAGGTGTTCAAAAATTCTTCGTTACGTTATTTTTTTGAGAAAGACATCATTTATATCGTGAATAAGCCGAAGAACGAGGAACCGGAGAAGAATGACGGGCGGGCGATTTCCGGTACGGTGAAGGACACGAAGGGTAATCCTTTACCGGGAGTTACTGTCCTGATCAAGGACACGCATATAGGTGTTGTTACCGACGTGGATGGTATTTTCAAGTTGACAATACCCTCGGACACGGTGACGCTGGTGTTCTCGTTCGTGGGAATGAAGAAACAAGAGGTGAAATATTCCCCGGGCAAGAAGTTGGATATCGTGCTGGAGGATGATGAGGTGGCCTTGGAGGATGTTGTGGTGACAGGTTATTTCGAACGGCGTAAGGAGAGTTTCACGGGAGCGTTGAAAACGGTAGCGGGGGATGATTTACGAAAAATATCCACGACGAACGTGTTTTCCGCGCTTGCTATTCTGGATCCTTCGATTCAGATCAAACCGAACAACGCGCAGGGCTCTAACCCCAATAGTCTGCCTGATATCATTATCCGCGGTACGAGTTCTCTGAATGCCAGCCAGACCGTGGGGGTGAATGCTCCCTTGATCGTTATCGACGGGGTGGAATCTTCCGTTCAGGCGTTGTATGATATGGATATATTCGATATCGAGAGCGTGACCACGTTGAAAGATGCTTCGGCAACGGCTCTTTACGGGGAGCAGGCTGCTAACGGGGTAATTCTGGTTACTCGCAAGCAAAATATTCAAAAAGACCTTCGGTTGTCTTATAGTCTGACAGGTAAAGTGGAATTTCCGGATTTGTCGGCTTATGATTTGATGGACGCGCGGGAGAAGCTCGATTTCGAGTTACAGTCCGGTCTCTACGGGAATCCGGAGGACGATGGGTACACGGGCGAGTCTTACGTGAACGAGTATCTGCCGAAATTGGCGCGGGTAAATAGTGGTATCGACACGGATTGGTTGTCAAAACCTTTGCGAAATTCATTTTCACACAGTCATAGTTTGAATTTGAGCGGGGAAGGTTCGGGGCTTACCTACCAGTTGACGGGGAATTACAGTAACACGCACGGTGTGATGAAAGCGGATGCCCGCGAGAGGTTGGGGTTGGGTGTTTATTTTTCCTATAATTATAACCAGAAGTTGATATTCACCTTCCGTGCGAATTATGCCCAGACGAACGTGGAGAATTCCAAGTACGGGAGTTTTTCCAAGTACGTGCAGGCGAATCCTTACGATGCTCCTTATGATGCTAACGGTAAGCTGAATTATGATCTTTCCTACAATTTGGAAAACCCGCTTTACGAGGCTTCCCTGTCTTCTTCTTCAACGTCGAAATCAAAGGAGTACACGATAAATTCGACGCTTCGCTGGAACGTGATGAAAGGATTCTTTATTTCGGCTAGTGGTAATATCAGCAGCACGGACACGAGAAGTGACGATTACATTTCCCCGTTGTCGCATACTTACGCGGAAGTGGTTGATCCGGCCCAGAAAGGTCGTTACACGATCGCTTCTTCAGAGGCCGTTTCGTATTCCGGGAGGTTGACGTTTAATTTTAACCGTAACCTGGATGATATGGGTTCGATGTTTTCTATTAATGCGGGTGGAGAGATCAATAAGGACAAGAGTTCCCCGTATTCGTTTTCCGCGCAGGGATTCCTGAACGACAAGTTGACCGACATTACCTTCGCGCATCAGTACCCGGCAGACAGTCATCCGAGTGGTCAGAGCGACGTGAGCGCGCGGGTAGCATTCATTTCGGCTGCCAATATTATTTACAGGGGACGGTATTTCATCGACGGTTCTTTGCGGTTTTCCGGGTCGTCTAAATTCGGGAAAGACCAACGGTATGAACCTTACTGGAGTGCGGGAATCGGGTGGAACGTGCATCGGGAGAATTGGTTTGCCGATAGCGATGTGGTTAATTTATTACGCTTGAGAGCCAGTTACGGGCACACGGGTAGTTTGAATTTCGCTTCTTATCAAGCGATCACGACTTATCGTTACGATTCGGAATTGAACGGGAAAGCGGGTTCGGGAGCCGTGCCGATCACGATGGGTAACACGGATTTGAAGGCGCAAGTGACAAAGAATATAAACGTGGGTATAACCTCGTCTTTATTGAAGGAGAGGCTTGACGTGAATTTTGATTATTATAATAATCGTACGGTCGACATGATCGTGCCGATCTCGATGCCTTATTCCGCGGGTGTAACAAGCGTGAGCAGTAATGTCGGGGAGCAGTTGAACCGGGGATTCGAGTTTTCTGTATCCGGGGTGGTCGTAAACCGGAATGATTGGTATTGCCGGATCAACGTGAACGGGACCAAGAATTACAACGAGTTGGTTAAGATCGGGGATGTGCTTCGCCGCCAGAATAGTGAGAACGCGGCCCTTTTGAGTAGTTCGCCGACCCAGTTGTATGTTGAAGGAAAATCATCGACGACGTTATATGCCGTTCGTTCGGCAGGTATTGATCCGTCTGATGGTCAGGAGATATTCATTACCAAGGATGGTAAATACACGAAAACTTATAATTCGGAGGATAAGGTGGATTTGGGTGATACCGAGCCGAAGTTGAGAGGGGCCATTTCCGGTATGTTGTCTTATAAGAATTTTAGTTTTAATATCAGCGCGCAATATTCTTTGGGTGCCTACGTGTATAATTCAACCCGGGCCGAGAAGGTGGAACTTATCAATGCCAAATATAACGCAGACAGGCGGGCTTACGCGAAGCGTTGGGAGAAGCCGGGGGATGTGGTCGAGTACGTGAGTAAAAAGGCGAGCGGGACGACGGAGAATGTTCATACTTCCCGGTTCGTGGAGAAGGAGAATTACCTGACGATTCCGGCTATGTCGTTTGCTTACCAGTTCGATCGGGATTTGGTCAAGAAATGGGGTTTCAGTGATTTGAATCTGAGCCTTTCGCTTAACGAGATCGCTTATTTCTCAACGATCGTGAGGGAGAGAGGTACGACCTATCCTTTCGCGCGAAATGTAAGTTTTACGATTAGTACAAGATTTTAATTTGCAGGAATATGAAGAAGGTTAATATAATATGGAGTTTATGTTTGGCATTGTTTATCATGTCTTGTGATAGCTTTCTTGATGTGAATCCTGATGCCGAGGTGGTTAACGATGACATGTTTGATAACGTGCAGGGATGCGAGGACGCGATAACCGGTATTTACGGGAAGTTGAAAAGTAATGAGGTGTACGGGGAGTATTATAACTGGGGTATATTTGATCTTTTGTCGCAGGATTTGGGGTGTAGCAGTCAGGTTACCCCTCAGTACTATTTTACACGGTACGATTATTCACAAGCGGCAACTATTTTAGAGTCGATGTGGCAAGTGCCTTACGAGATTATCGGTTACGTTAATAATGCTATTGATAATCTGGAACGGAAATCGGAGGGTAGTTATCCTTTGTTGAACTTGTACAAGGGGGAGTTGTATGCTTTGCGTGCCATGTTGCATTTTGATCTGGTAAAGAGTTTTGCTCCTCACGTGGAGAAAAGTGCGAGCGTGCAGGGAATTCCGTACGTGACCGAGTACTCGTTTAAACACACGCCCTTTTCAACGGTGGGCGAGGTGTACGAGAAGATTATTATTGATTTGAAAAAGGCTCAGACTTATTTGGAAGAAGATAAAGACAATCTCGCGTGGCCGAGAACGGATACCGGTAACGATATTGATAATTTCATGAAATATCGCCAAACGCATCTGAATTATTATGCCACGACGGGTTTACTTGCTCGTGTATTGCGGATGAAGGGGGATTACGCGGATGCCCGTACGGAGGCATTGAAGGTTATTGATTCCGGGCGTTTCCCGCTTGCTTCTAAGGACGAGATGGTCACGTTGGTGGCCGGGACGTTGTCGCAGAAGGAGACATTGTTCGGCGTGTATTCAACGAAATATGTCGAGACCACGAAGTTGAGGTTGTATGACGGGGCGTCATGGACGAGTTTTTCTCCTTATCAGGCCTCGTCCGGTGGCCAGTTCTTGTTTGATTTTAACGAGGTGTATTCGAACTATCTGGGGGATAACGCGGGGCTTGACGGTCGTTTGGTGTGGATACGTTCCCTGACAGCGGGAGGAACCAGCTACCGGTTGTTGAAAAACGTGGATGTCACGATCATCGAGAGCGCGCAGAATACTCCTTCGAATCGCGGACTCGTGGACGGGATCTCTCTCATGCGTGTTCCGGAAATGTACTATATCGTGGCGGAGGCTTACCTCCGGGAGAACAAGTTGGATGAGGCGGCCGATTACCTGAATCCCGTGTTGGTTTCCAGGGGATTGACCCGTTTGGAGGACCGGGAACCAGCCTTGACGCCTTCTTTGGATCTTTTGTATAACGAACGGTACAAGGAGTTGTACGGGGAGGGACAGAGATGGTTTGATATGAAGAAGCTGAACGCGGAAATTCGTTCAAATGCGGAATTGAAAGTTATCCCGGCTTCGGATAAAGTATATGTGTTCCCAATCCCGGAAAAGGAATTCGAGTATAGAACCCAAGAGTAAAATTGAATGGATATGAAAAGATTAATGATATTTTTAGGGGTGATAGCGTCGCTTTTGATCGCTTGTGAGAACGAGGATTACCCCGTGTATAACGTGAGCCAGAAAGACGGTGTTTTTTTAGCATACGATGAAAGTACGGATTCCGTGTTCTATAATTTCGGTTTTGATTCGAAGACGGAATATGTTTACGGGGTAACGATCAAGTTATTGGGAATGCCGAGGGATTATGACCGGACGGTGAAATTGAAGGTTAATTCCGGCAAGTACGCAAGCGAGGAATTTATCGCGGCTAAAGAGGCGTATTATGATCTCCCGGCAGAATTTACTTTCCCGGCGGATTCCGTGCAGGCGACGATCCCGGTGAAGTTGATCCGGGATGCCGAGTTGGAAAACACGCGGGCGATACTGACTTTCGAGTTGGAAGATTCTGATGACTTATTGGTAAGGGGACATTCGGAGTTCACGATTACCTTTGATGATAAAGAGCCTGCCGAGCCACAATGGTGGGCCAGTTACAAGTGGGGGGCTTTTAGCAAGTTCAAGGGACAATTGTTCTTCAAGTATTTCTGGGAAATGGAGCAGGAGAACAAGTATTTGTTCGATAAGATTGTTGCCCGTTGGGGGCGGAATTTGGATATCCCGCCGCTGATTTACCAGAATAACCCGACTATTGTTTACCCGTATGCTTTTGGAATGTACGTGGAAATGAAGATGTGGGAGTATTCGGAAGCTCATCCCGAGTTAGAGTTAAATATATCAAAACCAACAATCTATTAATCTATTGGCTATGAAAAGGATATTACAATATATCATATTCGGTGTTCTGTTATGGGGATGTATAGATGATAACTCCAAGGAGCTGTATCCTGAAAATAACCCGAATTTCTCGAATATAACCATTACTTCCCCTTCCGACACGATCAGCGTCGATCTGGGACAGGCTGTTCGTTTTAAACCGACGATCTCGCAAGAGATTGAGGGGAAAGCGTTGAGTTATCGCTGGACGGCGAACACGCTTACCCAAGAAGGGGTTTTAGGGAAAGAGTTTGAATGCGGAATGGCAGAAACGCTGGATTATATGTTCCTGGATAAAGGGTTGTATAAATTGAAGCTGGAGGTGAAGAACGAGGATTACAGCGAGGTGAAGTCGTGGGTTATGGAGGTGAGAGCTTATGACCGGGGATACTTCGTGGTGGGTAATGATGATAACACGGGAGCGGCCACGATCTCTTTCGGGCGAGAGTTGTCGGCTTCTGATATACTGGAGGGCAAGCAGATGACGTTTGCCGTGGATATCATGAAGAATATCAACCCGGAATATGACATACAGCACGTGGTCCGGATCGCGAAATCAATCATATCCTATGGCAAGAGCGAGGCAAACCTTCATGTTTTTACGCGGGACAAGATTTACGTGGCGGACCCGGAGACCTTTGAAATATTCTGGGTGGTGGATTTCGTGGCGGCCTTCCCCGGCGAGACGATTACCGAGGTGGCAATCATGGATACTTACGCGACAACGGCTTATATATTGACTTCTAAAAACCGTTTGCTGGGATATAATAAAGCTGAATTCGGTCTCTATGAAGTTGCCACGGGTAACCTTTCCGGGCAATACGCGGACGCTTTTTATGCCGATCTGTTTACCGTGATGGGGTCAAATATGAACCTGGCGTACTATTGGGTTAAGGATAACAAGGTGTTCACGAATATCAATTATTTTGAATATTACGGGGGGACGAACCCGGCAAACAACACGATGGCAAAGGTGGGTGACGTGTTTGTTGACGGGGGAAGGGCGAATGAATATGATGGTTATGATATACTCCGAATTTTCAACATGAACGGGGATTATTATTCCGGGCAGAATAACAACGCTTTTTCTGTTTGCCGGGAGAAGGCTGATCAGGATCATTACATGATTATAGAATTTACTGCCGGGATGAATGGTTTCGAGACCGTGACGAAAGTAGAATTCGATTGTCCTGATGCGACTTACCGGGAGGGTATGCGGCTGGTGCCTAACGGGCGTTATAATTCTGTCTATTATGCCGACGGGGCGAACGTGTTCGTGTGGTACCCGAAGAATGTGGCCCCGAACAATAAATTTCCTTCCAAGGCGGCGTTTAGCCTGGGCGAGGGGAAGGAGGTTACTTTTATGCGGGTAAGTTATGATATGCGGGAATTGTACGTTGGTTTCTATGACCGTAATAGCGGGGAGACATTAAAGGGAGGGTTTTATATTTATGACGCTTCGAAGATCGGGGTGACGACGAACCTGCAACCGACGAAGAAATTCGAGAATATTACATCACGTCCGACGGATATTATTTACAAATCACTGGCTTGGGATATTTATAAGCCTCAGTAACGGAATCGGGAGTAGGGACCGGGTTGCCCGGGGCCCTACCCTGTTATGAAAAAAGATGTAAGTATGAAGAAAAGTATATCATTGTTTTTGCTCCTGTTTTGTTTGAGTGAGCTCGCGTTCGTGATCCCGGTGCGGGCTCAGGAGAAGTATGACCTCAAGGTGCTGATCGTGGCGCATAATCCCGAGAAGGTGTACACGGGGGCCTATTCGGGGCCGGCTCCTAACGCCCGTCAGCAGCAGTTAGCGCTCACGCGGGGAGCCGAGTTCAAGACTTTGTTGGATAAGTTTTTCACGAAAGTGGACTTAATCGGTTCGGATGTTTACACGGCGGCTCGTTCAGAGGGATATGACGTGACGATCATGGATGATCTGCCGCCTGCCATTGACACTATTGATTACGGGTTGTACGCGAAAGGGAAGAGTTTCGACCGGGGAGGACGTCCGTTGGGCTTGCCCCGGTATATCCCGGAAGATTTTTCAGGAGCCTTGATCGTGCTGGGAGAGATCACGGACGATCTGACGTACACGATGCCGACGAAGTTCATGACGCAATGTCATTGCATTATTCAAGGCTATGCTTGTTTTTACAAGAAAGAACATGCCATTTTTAACACACCGATCAAGGTGGAATTGAAGGAGGAGAAAGTGAAAACCCCGGGTAATTTTACGAAGTATTATTCGGGCGTCGGGATTCCCCCCGAACTGGACGTGTTGTGGATGCAGACGGAGTCGAACGGGGATCGGAAGGGATACTGGGTCGGGCAAATCCTGGTGGGGATGGGGTTTGATGATTCCCCGGATTGCGAGTTTATATCGAGCAGTAATAGTTTGAAGGATATCACGGGAATGGCCTTGGGACGTTCCGGGAATATTTTCCATTGGGGCTTTTCGGCTTCACCCGATTTTATGACGGAGCAGGCGAAGCAGATATTCGTGAACACGGTGTGCTATATGGCCCGGTTTAACGGACGTCGGGGTATCACCCGTTTTCGCTCGGAAGCCCGGGCGTGGGTGAATGAATTTTGTTATCGTAAGACGGGGATGCTTCTGGATCACGCTTCGACGGAATATAAAAAATGCGGAGACCCGGAGAAAGATGAACTTTATCAATTCTATAAAGATAATTACCCGTATTTCCGTTTAGAGGGGTTGACGCCGGAGATTGACGAGGATGCGAAGTCTCTAGGAATCGCTAATTATGATGTTCGCTTGCTTGACGAGGCGATCAAGCTTCTGGGGAGTAAGGATTCGGCCCGTGCGAACAAGGGGTATCGCTTGACGAGACGTTACACGGAATATGATTTCCCGACGGTGGCGGGATGGCGGAAATGGTTTAAGAAATACGGGAAATACCTGTTCTTCACGGAAATGGGCGGGTATAAATTCCAAGTTGATACATGGAATCACCCGGAGTTGAAGGCGGAATTATCAAAGACGGCAGACCCGTATTTGCAAAAGTCATGTGTCCCGGTCAGCAAGAGTTTGATGCATCACGGAATATCTCGTCGGGAGGAGCCCACTGTTGATGATATCGTGGACGGGTCTCGCGATGTGATCGTGGGAAATGTCCGGAATAGTCCGGATGACGTGGTAAAGGTGAGCGGGAAGGTCGTGATGACGGGAGACAATCAGGCCACGTTCGAGCTGGAGGTGGATATAAAAGAGGGATGGCATATTTACGCGCACGTGCCGGAGGGAAGTGGTTTTATCCAGACGGGGATCGAGATCGAACGGGTGGACGGCGTGAGTCTTGCCGGGGCGATGATACTCCCCCGGGCGTATGATTACGAGAGCATGGAGCAGGTTACCATCTATAAAGGTAAGGTGGTTTTCAGGCAGCAATTGTCACTTGACAAGAAGGTTTTGGCGGGTAAAAGTTTGACGTGTTCCGTTTCTTTCCAGTGTTGCGATGACTATAGTTGTCAACCACCGGAGATGAAGAGCGTGTTGTTTAAATTCTAATTTTTGTTTGTCTGTGTTTTTAAAGGGAAGTGTCTGGGACGATACTTCCTTTTTTATTCAAGGAGAATGATGATGTTATGCCAATTAAAACTATATTTGTTCATTGAATGAATATAAAATAGGATTACGATGATCACTTACATTATATTGGCTGTCACGGTGGCCGTGTCAATTGCTTGTTTTAATAATTACTCGCTGTTTAATAAACTATCCTATTCTCCTTACCGGATGACACATTCGGGGGAGTGGTACCGGATTGTCACGCATGGCTTCGTGCACGCGGACTGGACGCACCTGATCGTGAATATGTTTACTTTTCTCTCTTTCGGCGTGTACGTGGAGAATTGGTTTACCGGGCTGGGATTCAGTGGGGCGAGTTTCTTGCTGTTGTACTTCGGGGGGATGATCGCGGCATCAATTTACGATTTGTGGAAATACCGGAATAATGTTTACTACACGTCTATCGGGGCTTCCGGGGCGGTTTCGGCTATTCTGTTCACGGCAATATTCCTGAACCCGTGGGATAAAATTTATTTCTTCGCGATAGTTCCCATTCCCGGTATCGTTTTTGGTTTTGTCTACTTGTTTTATTGCCAGTACATGGCGAAACGGGGCGGGGATAACATCAATCACAACGCCCACTTCTACGGTGCCGTGTTCGGTCTTGTCTTCCCGATCTTGCTGGAACCCCGGTTGTTTAACATGTTCGTGCAACAATTATTGCATAGGTAGGTTGGGTAACTGAGCATAACATGATCTTTTCGAGTTTCCAGCTCGTCCTGTCCTACCGGATCGGGAACCTGTGAAACGCCGTGAAAAAGGAGAAAAGAGGTATTGACAGTGGTAATGGAGGGTGGGGGTGTGTACAGTTGAAATGCCGAAATGCTGCTTGGTAGTGGGGTAAACGATAAATTACGTGGAGAAAGTATAAAAAAAGACTTTATTCATTGAAGGCTTAATAATTTTCTTATCTTTGAAAAGTTTGTGGTGGGAAGCAAACAAAGTACGTGTGGAATTTATACCATTTGAATGAAATTATTAGTTTATCTGTGCTCGTATTTAGGATACGCATTTCTGTGGGTAGCAAGCTTTTTGCCTTTGTCGATGATGTATTTGATTACCGATGTATTATTTATCATTTTGTATTATGGCATTCATTATCGCCGCAAGGTGGTGGATATGAATTTGAAAAATGCTTTCCCCGAGAAGAGTGAGGAGGAACGTAAACGAATAGCCTGGAAATATTATCGTCATTTATGTGATACTTTTGCCGAGTTTTATAAGTTATGGCATATTTCAGAGAAGGAGATCAAAAAGCGGTGCGTGATGGTGAATATGGATGTCCCGCATCATTATTTCGAGCAAGGGCGTAGTGTTATCGCTTTCTCCGGGCATTATGGGAATTGGGAAATGATGTATTCTTATAAATTATGGGAACCGGGAATCGAATTGATCCCTATTTACAAGCCGATTCATAACAAGGTTTTTGACCGGATGACGTGTCGGATTAGAAGCCGTTTCGGCGCGACTCCTCTGGCGAAAGCGGATACTTTACGGGTGATGATAAGAAACCAGCAGGAGGGGAAAATCGCTATGACCGGTTTTATCGGGGATCAGACTCCTAATCGGCATTCATTGAATTTTTGGACGGAATTTCTGAATCAAGATACCCCGGTGATGGAAGGAACGGAGAAAATCGCCCGGAAATTGAATCAGGCCGTGGTGTTCGTGAACCTGCGGAAAGTGAAAAGAGGATACTATCATGCCGAGTTTTATGATTTGAGCTCTAATCCCCGGGAGTTGGAACCGGGGGAGTTAACCCGTATGCATACCCGTATGTTGGAGCATTTTATCCGTGAGAACCCGGAGTACTGGCTTTGGTCTCACCGGCGTTGGAAGCATAAAAGACCCGTGGGTTAAGACGTGCCTCCCTTTTCCCAACGCTTACATCTATTCGTTATCTTTTCGTTAAGTCTTTCTTATCTCTTCGTTCCTATAGAGCCTGTTTTAACGATGGTATAAGGAAGAGATAACGAAAGGATGTAAGGCTATGTATTGAATAAGCGTGTCTGATGTATATTGTTATTACCGCGTGGGGGTGCGTCTTGATAATCTCTGGAATCTTATTTGTCCGGGATTAAAAAAGAGATTGCCTGAAAAGTTTGTTTCTTTTCAAGCAATCTTCTTATTTTGTTTATAACCAGTTAGTTATATGGGATATATTATTTCATTGCTTCTTCAATGGCAACGGCAACAGCCACGGTAGCTCCTACCATCGGGTTGTTACCCATACCGAGGAAGCCCATCATTTCCACGTGTGCGGGAACGGAGGATGATCCGGCAAACTGAGCGTCTCCGTGCATACGGCCGAGCGTGTCGGTGAAACCGTAGGATGCGGGACCTGCTGCCATGTTATCCGGGTGAAGGGTACGTCCGGTACCACCTCCGGAAGCCACGGAGAAGTATTTTTTCCCGGTTTCCATGCACTCTTTCTTGTATGTTCCGGCAACCGGATGTTGGAAACGGGTCGGGTTGGTTGAATTCCCGGTAATGGAAACGTCAACTCCTTCATGGCGCATGATAGCGACACCCTCGCGTACATCATCAGCGCCATAGCATCTTACTTGCGCGCGTTCTCCTTTGGAGTATGCTTTTTCTTTCACGATTTTCAACTCTCCGGTGTAATAGTCGAATTCCGTTTGAACGTAAGTGAAACCGTTAATACGGGAGATGATCATGGCTGCATCTTTACCCAGCCCGTTCAAGATTACTTGCAGGGGTTGTTGACGTACTTTGTTGGCTGATTTTGCGATACCGATAGCACCTTCTGCGGCTGCAAAAGACTCGTGTCCGGCAAGGAAGGCGAAGCATTTCGTTTCTTCGCGAAGCAACATGGCAGCCAGATTTCCGTGTCCTAATCCAACTTTCCGGTCGGCGGCAACGGATCCCGGAATGCAGAATGACTGCAACCCTTCACCAATAGCTTCGGCTGCTTCAGCAGCTTTTGTGCATCCTTTTTTGAGGGCGATAGCTGCACCGACTACATAAGCCCATGCCGCGTTCTCGAATGCGATGGGTTGAATATCCTTACACATTTTGTACGGGTCAATACCTTTGGCATCACAGATTGCTTTCGCATCCTCGATGTCCTTTATTCCGTAACTATTTAGAACCGCGTTAATTTGATTAATCCGGCGGTCGTAACTTTCAAATAAAGCCATAATTAATTTTAGATTTAATGATTTTAGATTTTAGATTCTTCAATTTAAAATCTAAAATTTACAATTTACAATTCATTTATTCTTGCCGCGGATCAATATATTTTGCAGCTTCAGCGAAACGACCGTATGATCCTTTTGCTTTTTCAAGGGCTTCTTTCGGGTCAATACCCTTTTTTAGCATATCGGTGAATTTGCCCAAGTTGATGAATTCGTAGCCGATAACTTCCCCGTCTTCATCCAGTCCCATGCGGGTAACGTAACCTTCGGCCATTTCCAGATAACGAGTTCCTTTGGCGTTGGTTCCGTACATGGTTCCTACCTGGCTTCGTAATCCTTTTCCAAGGTCTTCCAGCCCGGCCCCGATAGGAAGTCCTCCCTCGGAGAAGGCGCTTTGGCTGCGTCCGTAAACGATTTGAAGGAAGAGTTCGCGCATGGCGGTATTGATCGCGTCGCACACCAAGTCCGTGTTCAATGCTTCGAGCAATGTTTTTCCCGGCAGAATTTCAGAGGCCATAGCCGCGGAGTGAGTCATTCCTGAACATCCGATGGTTTCAACCAGGGCTTCCTCGATAATACCGTCCTTAATGTTGAGGGTTAATTTACACGCGCCTTGTTGCGGGGCACACCAACCGATTCCATGAGTTAAACCGGAAATGTCCTTAATCTCTTTGGAACGAACCCATTTCCCTTCTTCCGGGATGGGTGCCGGACCGTGATTCGGTCCTTTTTTCACAACACACATGTGTTGTACTTCGTGTGAGTAAATCATTGTCTTTGTTTTTTGTTGATATATTGTTAAATACCTTGTCTTTATTCTTAAAGTCGGGCAAAATTAACACATTTGTTCCGGATAAAAAACATCTTGTAAAACATATAATTGCGCATACGTTTGCGTTTTAACATATTGAACGGTAGTACGTTGCCGGAAATTTTTAGGGGAATGTAAAAAAATGACAATCAGGTTTGGCTTTTTGTTTCTTTCTATTTAGTTTTGTTAGATAAAATAAAGAAAAATGAGAAGGTTGTTATTTGTCTGGCTTATCGGAATATCTGCTTTCCTTTTGGGAAGTTGTAAGGAAACTCCACGGGTGAAATACGTGTTTTATTTTATCGGTGATGGAATGGGAGTGAATCAAGTGAACGGGACGGAAATGTATCTGGCGGAATTGGATAGTGTGATCGGAATTAAACCTCTTAATTTCGCCAGTTTCCCGGTGCGTAATTATATTACCACGTATTCTTTTTATAATGGAGTGACTTGCTCGGCAGCGGCGGGTACTGCTTTGGCTACCGGGGAGAAGACAAAGAATAACACGATCGGTATGGACCGGAACCGGGAACATCCTTTATACAGTGTTGCCGTTCAGGCCAAGGAAGTGGGGCGTAAAGTTGGGATCATCACCAGTGTAGGGATGAATCATGCCACCCCGGCCGCATTTTTCGGGCATCAGCCGAATCGAAATATGTATTTTGAGTTGGGAAAAGATGCGATCACTACAGGATTTGATTTGTATGGTGGAGGGGGAATTATCCAGGCTCGCTCACCGAAAGATTCAAGTAACCTGTTTGATTTGTTCGAACAGGCCGGTTACCTGATCGCGCGGGGAAATGAAATGTTCCGGGAGAAAATGGTCGAGACTTCCAAGCTTGTCGTGATACAGGGAGGCCCTCAAGCTACTTTGCCTTACGCTATTGATCGGGAAGATGGCGATTTTACATTGGGCCAAATGACGGAAGGGGCCATTGACTTTTTGAGCAAGGGGGAGCAGGGATTCTTTTTGATGGTGGAAGGTGGGTTGATTGATTATGCCTGCCACGTGAATGATGCGGCGACAACTTTCCGGGAAGTGGTTGATCTGGCGGATGCCGTGCAGAAAGCGTACGATTTTTATCTGAAACATCCGGAGGAAACGTTGATCGTGGTCACGGCCGATCATGAAACCGGGGGGATTGTTTTGGGTACGGGATCATATCATCTGAATCTGCGGGTGCTGGCAAATCAAAAAGTGTCGTTGAGTAAATTAACGAGTAAAATCAAGGATTTGCGGGGAGAGAAAAAGAATAAAGTTTCATGGGAAGAGATACAGGTGTTGTTAAGTGAAAATCTCGGTTTTTGGAATACGGTAAGCTTGTCGAAAGAAGATGAACAGGCATTGAAGGAGTGTTATCTGAAAACTTTTTCGGGTAAGGAAGTGGATATGGTAAAGAACTTGTACTCGGAAGATGAACCGTTAGCCAAGTTGGCTATTCGTATTATAAATCAGCTCGCTAAGGTCAGTTGGGCTAGTGGTGGGCATTCGGCCGGAGTTGTACCCGTGTATGCCGTTGGTGTTGGAGCTGATCGTTTTAACGGACGATTGGATAACACCGACATTCCCACGATTATAAAAGAGCTTGCGGGATTCTAGGGAGCCTTGCGTTAATGTTATTTGTTCTTTTTTATGGTTTATTGGGTAGGGTTTGAGTGGCTAATTTGATTTCTTTATCCACTTTTTGAATGGATGAAAAGAATGACGATGGCAGGTGAGATTTGCTATATAAATGATAAGGTCAATAATATTGAATTCATATTCAAAGAATATTATGGCTCGCTTTGTTATTTCGCTTCCCAGTATTTGAATGACGAGGAAGCGGTAGAGGATCTTGTGCAAGATGTTTTCATCACGTTATTAGAAAAAAAGATGTTTTTTCAATCCGTGGTACACCTGAAAAATTTCTTGTATTTGTCTATTCGGAATGCTTGTTTGAATTATATTCGTAATTCCCGTTCAAAAGAAAAGTATATCGCTTCTTTGGCTCATGAAGATCAACTGGAAAATATGGAGGAGGGGATTATTCTCACGGAGATACATCGAGAGTTGGCTGCAGCCGTTGAAAGATTACCGGAAGAGTGTCGTAAAGTATTTGACTTGTGTTATTTTCAAGGGTTGGACAATGAGAGTGCCGCGAAGGAATTGGGCTTGAGTATTAATACTGTGAAAGCTCAAAAGGCGCGCGGGAAAAAGATTTTGAAGGAAAATTTGAAAGATATTTTTTCGTTGTTCGTGCTGTTTAATCCATTGTTTTAGAATGATATATGTGAGAGTGATAAAATGACTTCGTATTTTTTTGAAAAAAATGAGATTTCATTTAATCCTTTTTGGGTAGGGTCGTGTAACAATAGTGTATGAAAGATAATAATATATATACGTATGACATTGCCGCGATAATATTAGCGTATTTGCGGGATGAGATTGATGAGGAGGATCAGCGAAAATTAGAAGAATGGCTGAAGAAATCCGAGTCTCATCAGGTTCTTTTGTCCCGGATTCGGGATGAAAAGATGCAATACGAGGATATTCGGAAAATATTGTCATACAATGCTAATAGCGCATGGTTATTGGTGCGACAAAAGGCTACTCGCAAGAGAAGGAAACGGATGTTTGCGATTTATCGGGTTGCAGCTTCGATCGTGGTTGTTTTGGGTGTGTCTGCTATGTTGTGGATGAGAAAAGACAAACCGGTGGAGATTGAAATAGCTGATGTGGCGACGATTACTCCCGGGCGTCCGGTTGCGAAATTGACGGTGGCTTCCGGGATGGTTTATCATTTGGATTCTTTGAATCAGGTGGAGTTGACTTCTTCTTTAGCAGAAAATAACGGGAAAGAGGTTGTTTTTAAAGATCGTCAGGAAGGTGACGGTATAGGTGAGATTAAGTATAATAAAATAGAAATTCCGAGAGGAGGAGAATATAAAATTATACTGAGTGATGGTACGCGTGTATATTTAAATTCACAAACCGAACTTCGATTCCCGGAAAGTTTTGCAAATAGTGAACAACGTTTGGTATATCTTTCCGGTGAAGCGTATTTCGAAGTAGCAAAAAATCCTTCCAAGCCTTTTATCGTGAAGTGTGAAGATTACGCTGTGAAGGTTCTTGGAACGACATTCAACGTGAATAGTTATGAGAATGAAGAGGTGTCAAAGACTACATTGGCTACTGGTAAAATCGAGATTGATATGGCCGGGAAACGAAAAGTTTTGAAACCCGGACAACAAGTTGTTATAAAAGATGGTGAGATGAACGTGAAGGAGGTGGATGTTGAAGTGTACACGACTTGGATGTACGAGAATTTCCGGTTTCAGAGTGAAAGTATTCAGGAGATCATGACGAAGCTTTCCCGTTGGTACGTGATGGATGTATTCTATGTGAATGAATCGGTCAAAAATTATCATTTTACCGGGTATTTGCCTCGATATGCTCAGATTACAGATGTGCTGGAGTTATTAAGTTTAACAACAAATATAGAATTTGATGTAAAGGGTAAGACTGTGAGTGTAATGGAGAAATAGTATAATTATAAAGCCGAAGCTGCAACTCCGGCTTTATAAGAAATGTGTACTAAATAACCCCAAAAGGGATATACAAATATATACGATTTTTCTCCCAAAACAAAGTTTAGCGATTTTTTAACAATGAAAATAAATTCATTGAATATGTGTGTTATGTATAAATTTTTCGAGTTTTAATAAACATCAATTGCTTGGATTGAAGGCAGATTCACGTGAATCTGCTGGAAAGTCCAGGAAGATGTGTGCAAAAATGACCTAAATAAATTATCGATGAGAAGAAAAATTAAAAACTGGGTGAGCAGGTGTAGCAAGTTGTCATTAGGCTGCAAACTAATGATGGTGTTGTTACTATTTACACATTTTGCGTTTTCAAGTGAAAATGCATTTGGCCAACAGACGATTACTGTACAGTTTGAAAAGCAATCGTTGAGTGAAGTT
>ENA-UEPH01000720-UEPH01000720.1-human-gut-metagenome-genome-assembly--contig:-NODE-720-length-37118-cov-15.649604_pt1 | contig 37118 bp, 62 predicted proteins | sample MGYA00242891_ERZ507898 | MGnify/ENA primary metagenome ERZ507898 (study PRJEB26167, sample SAMN06115411) | human gut metagenome | host: Homo sapiens | place: China:Guizhou | collected 2014-10-15...
GGTCTCCGACGACGGCTGGGTCTACGACAACGGCTGGGTCTTCGGCAACGGTGAGGTCTACGGCAACGGCAGGGTCTCCGGCAACGGCAAGGTCTCCGGCAACGGCAGGGTCTACGACAACGGCTGGGTCTTCGGCGACGGCAAGGTCTTCGGCAACGGTGAGGTCTACGACAACGGCTGGGTCTCCGACGACGGCTGGGTCTTCGGAAATGCAAAAATAGGATTCAATGCTTATATTTCAAGCCCGCGCTCATACTTTGTACAAGGTCCTATCGGCTCACGGGATGATTTTCTGACCTGCTATCTTGATAAAGATAAGAAGATTTACGCGGTTACAGGCTGTTTTTCCGGAACCCTAGAAGAATTTGAAAAGAAGGTAAAAGAAACCCACGGAAGCAATAAGCACGCAAAGCAATACCTGAAAGCTGCCGAGGCGGCCCGCGTTATGCTTTCCGAGGATTAACGGAGGATGTCAAATGGAAAATGTGAATGGGTTAATGCTTGACATGGTAGCAGATTTATATAAACGGGCCCAAGAGGGCGAGCGGTACTACGGCGAGACGTTGGACCTTAAATATGAGCTTCAGGCTTTAAAGGCCCGAATCCAGGAGCTGGAGGCGAGGCTCAATGACTAAGGGGTATGAATGGGCACAGGCACAATATGACCGGCAGGAGCCTTTCCTTCCTGTCTGTGAAGGCTGCGGCCGCACTGTAGACGCCGTCGCTGATATAGACGGGACGAGGCTTTGCGAAGCCTGTGTTTCCGAATGGCTCCTGAACCATTTGGATATTATGACAGACCGGATTATGAGCTGGGGAGCATTGGCGGGATGAACGGAGTAAGCTTTTATCTTGTTGGAATTGATGAGCGCAAGGTATTTTTCCAAAACGGAAAGGTTTGCTGTAGAGAATGTCCTTATTGCAAGAGCAAAACAGTAAACGGCCATTTGCGAATCCTCTGTATTAGAACCTATGAACCTCTTATGGAGTTGGACAAGCTTGGAGCAGATTGTCCCCTAAGCTTTACCGGTGAAATTGTAGGAAAGAAGGAGCAAAAATGGGAATCCCCGTAATGATATTGGGAGAATCGGGCACAGGGAAAAGTGCCTCACTGAGAAACTTTCAGCCGGGAGAAGTTGCAATTATAAATGTTGCAGGAAAGCCGCTGCCGTTTCGCACAAGGCTAAAAACCTACATATCGGATGATTATAATCAAGTAACGGCAGCAATCCGCGGCTATGTTGGAAAAGGTGCAAAATCAATTGTGATAGATGATTCACAGTATTTAATGGCTGATGAGTTCATGAGAAGGGCAAAGGAAAACGGTTTTCAGAAATTCACGGATATAGGAAAAAATTATTTTGATCTCATATCGTTAGTAAAAACTCTGCCGGATGATAGGATTGTTTATTTTCTGTCACATTTGACAACAGACGATCAAGGCCGGGAGCGCTGCAAAACAATCGGTAAGTTGTTAGACGAAAAGATTACCGTTGAGGGGCTTTTCACGATTGTCCTCAAAACGCAGGTGAAGGACGGGCATTACTATTTTTCCACGCAAAACAACGGAATGGATACCGTTAAAAGCCCGATAGGGATGTTTGAGGATTCATTAACTGAAAACGACCTAAAGACAATAGATTTGACAATTAGAGAATATTACAACACTGAGGAGGAGCAACATGAAGAGAATTGACAATTGGGAGCAAGTAGAAGCGTTCAATGGAGACAAGGAAACGCTGGAGCCGGGCGGTTATATTTGCGAGATTATGGAGGCGAAGGAAACGACCTATTACAACAACAATGGAGAAGCGTTTCAACGCCTTCAGGTCAGTTTTGATATTGTGGAAGGTCCTAGAGCCGGCCATTTTGCCAGAGATTATCGGACACAGGCCGTATATGGAAAACAAAAATGGAATGGAGTTCTCAGGGTATTTCCCCCAATGGAAGGAAGCAGCGACCAAGCGAAGTTGTCTCAGGGACGCTTCAAGGCAATTACAAACGCATTAGAGCTGAGCAATCCCGGTTACAAATGGGACTGGGATGAAACTAAACTGAAAGGGAAACGCATTGGAGTAATGTTCCGCAACGAAGAGTGGGAATACGAAGGGCGTCACGGGTGGAAGGTAAGGCCATACCGGTTTGTAAGCGCCGGCTATATCGAGAGAGGAGAATTTGAAATACCAAAAGATAAGCCCTTAGGGGAATCTAAGAAATCTGCACCGGTTACTGAAAATGATCGTTTTGAAGAGATTCCTGTTCCCACAGATGACGACTTGCCTTTTAACTAAGCAGGAGAAAGGAAGTGAAACAGCTTGAACATTATTTCATTCGTTCCCACCGGAAGGGAAAACGCCGTTTCCCGTTATGACATTGCCAAGGCAGTCGGGATTTCAGAGCGGGATGTCCGTTTTAAGATCAAAGAGGCCAACAAAGAGCTGGAACGGATTGGGGAAGCGATTGTTTCAAGCTCCAGCGCCCGGGGGTATTGGCGCACAAACGATATTGCCGAGATGGAAAAATACTTGCAGGAATCCAGCCGCCGAAGATCGACACAGGCTAAGAACGACCTCCCCATCCAGCGAATCGTCAGCCGGGCAAAAGGCGAAGCCCTCATTTATGTGAAAGGCCATTTCAGGAGGATTCGTGTCAATCCCGCCCAAACAAAGCTATGAGGCGGTGGGAGAATGCTTGAGCAAGGGTACATAAAGCTATACCGCTCTTTGCTGAGATGGGAATGGTATGACGACGCCAACACGTTCCGGGTCTTTGTTCATCTGCTGCTTACAGTGAACCATGAGCCTCAGAAATGGCACGGGATTACCATAGACCGGGGGCAAAGGCTAGCAAGCTTTTCAAAAATCGCACAAGAACTTTCTTTGTCAATTAAAGAGGTTCGCACGGCAATTCGGCACCTCATAGAGACAGGCGAGCTGGCACACTCAACAACGGCGAAATACGGCATATTTACTATACAAAATTACGAAAAGTTTCAAGGAGGGGCACAGTCAGAGGCACTCAACCGGGCACCCGAGGGGCAAGCAGAGGGCACGCTAGGGGCAAGCAAGGGGCAACAAAGGAAGAATGATAAGAATATAGAGAAAGAGAAGAATATACTCCCCCCTAAATCCCCCCAGGGGGAAGGACAGGCCGAGGACCTAACTGTTGAAATGGCAGGAGGAGCGGCGGAGGCCGCTATCCGACCCAAGACGCCTGTCCAGGGATTTGAGGAGTTTTGGAAAGCCTTCCCCAAGAAGGCGAGCAAGGGCAGCGCCCTGAAGGCTTGGAACAAGCTCAGGCCGGGCAAGGAGCTGCGTGAGAAAATCATGGCAGCGATTGAGCGGGCGAAAAAGAGCGAGCAGTGGAACCGGGAGAACGGGCGGTTTATCCCCTACCCGGCCACATGGCTCCATGCCCAGGGCTGGGAGGATGAGCTTGAGCCGCAGAACAAGGCAAAGGCTCAAACGACCTACAACATCGAGGCGTTCGAGCAATCGGGCGCGTTCGATGATTTGGACTGGAGGCCGTAACATGAAACTGCATGTTAAGCCGGCGAAGTATCACAACACGCCGGTTGAGGTTGACGGAATACACTTTGACAGCAAGGCGGAGGCGGCGCGGTACGTACAGCTGAAAGCGCTGAGAGCAGCGGGGCGGATTCTTTGGTTTACCCGGCAGCCGTCCTTCCTCTTGTTGGGAAACACCCGGTACAGGCCGGATTTCATGGTGTGCGATTCTTCCGGGCTGGTATGGGTGGAGGACGTCAAGGGCGTGGAGACAAAGGAATTCAAGATCAAGAAAAAGGACTGGGAAGCGCTTTATCCAGGCTTTGAATTGAGGGTGGTTAAGTGATCGAAGAAAAAAGAGGCCGGCGCTGGAGTTCATCAAGGGGGAACACAATATGAAAGACAAATTCACCTGCTCGGAATGCAGAAAAAAAGACACATCCGAATGTCCAATGGCAAAGGCTGAAAGAACGGTCATGGGAGAGTTCTCAGGCTTTAAAACCGCATTCGAGGATTGGGAAGGGTGCAGCAGGGGCGAAGGCCGGCGAATGGCGCTGCAAGCAATTTTTCAGGGAAAGCGAGGCCATAGAAATTGAACAAGGCGCTTCTGTCGTCTAAAAATATGTGTTGGTGTACGCCGCAGGATTTTTTTGATAAGTTGAACCAAGAATTTCAATTTGTTCTGGACCCCGCGGCTACCGATAAGACAGCGAAATGCCCCTTATACTATACGCCGGAGACAGACGGGCTTTCACAAAGCTGGGACCGCGGCGGCGCGGTATTCTGCAATCCGCCTTATGGGCGCGAGATTGGGAAATGGGTGAAAAAGGCGTTCATAGAGGCCCGCGGGGGCTTGCCAATCGTGCTGCTCATTCCAGCGCGGACGGACACGAATTATTTTCACGATTACATTTATGGGAAGGCGGAAATCAGGTTTGTGCGAGGGCGTTTGCGTTTTACGGACGATGACGGCAACGCCGTAAACGCCGCCCCTTTTCCCTCGATGGTGGTTATCTACAACGGGGGCCGGGCAATCAATAAACAAGGCGAATCATGTTAAACAATTGGGAGGTATTTGAATGAATGCTGTATTTATTAGGCACTTCGACAATCGTCAATACTTGTTCGAGGTACCGGAGAATATAAAGCTCAAAGAGGGCGATAGGGTCATGGTTAGAAACAGGCGTGGAGAAGTAGATGGTATATGTACCTGTGACAGCTTTGAACTGGAGGGAAGCCCGTTGAAAGCCGTGGTGGCAGCGGTTGGGGCAACGCTTCCATTGAAGCCCGTAGTCGGTAGGGTATGCGTGAAGAAATTTGAGGGTATTGACGATGTTTGAGAAACCTCAAAAGAATAAAGAGCCAACGACCGCTGCGGGGCCGGTGAAGGAGGAAGAGTGATGGACATAGAAAAACTGATTGAACAGCTGCGCACAGAAAGCTTATACAAAGACAAAGCGACGTTAGAAATCATGGATTTGTGCATGGAAGCCGCGGACGCAATTGAGAAACTGCAAGCCGCTGTAGAACAAGTCAAGTGGGACCTGGATATTGCACTTGACTTGGCAAATGATGTTGCCCCAGTGAAGCATGGGAAATGGGGAGCATATGAAGTCTTTCCACTAACAGCGAGTTTAAATGGACATCCGTGCAGTGAATGTGGCATGCGCTTTTCGACATCACAAATCGTATTTATGAACTACTGCCCCAACTGCGGCGCTCGCATGGAGCAGGAGGAAGAAGCATGAACCCCGCGGCAAAATGGCTTTTTGACTTATATAAAGGCTCAGGGCTCACGAAACAGAAGTTTGCTGAAAGGTGCGGGATGTGCGCAATACAGATCAGCCGCTGGGAGCGCGGAGAACAAGACCCATACCCGGCCAGCATTAGAAAAGCTGGCGCCGCATTTGGCGTTGAACCCCCGGAGGAAATTATAGAGGCAGCGGAAGAAGCCGGCCAAAGCAGGCGCGTTAAAAAAGCACCGCAAGTTCCAATCGCAGAACAGAAGGGAATAGACGTTCCCAATAAGGACAAAGAAAAGGCCTCCCGTTTTCAATACGACGGGAAGCCCCGGGAATTTTGCAAAAGGAACCGCTGTGAATGGATTGGCTCAGACGGGAAATGCCATCTTCCCTCTTGCCTGAATCTATAAATGCGGAATATCTCGGGGGCAAGACGAAAAGGAGGAGGGATTCGGTGACAAAGAAGGAGTTATCGCAGCTTTATTATTTGAATCATGAAATTGAACAGGAGCGACGAAGGCTTAGGGAGCTAGAAACTGCGGCGACCAGCGTCTCACCTAAAATCACGGGTCTTCCCCATATCAATAAGATTTCGGACAAGACTGCCATCGCCGCGCAAATAGCAGATTGCAGGGCGGTTATTGAGGCTAAGCTCAAGCTTTCCGTTGTCGAATATAACCGGCTGAACCGATTTATTGCTTCCGTGGATGATAGTCTTATGAGGCAAATTTTGAGCTTACGCTATGTCGATGGATTTTCTTGGCAACGAATTGCTTTTATAATTGGCGGAGGAAATTCAGCAGATAGCGTAAGAATGTTGATCAACAGGTTTTTGGAAAATAAATAATTTGTTCGTTTTGTTCGTTTTATTTTGCTAAAATAGTAGTATAGGCAAAAGCGGTTTAGAGGAGGCCTCTGTAATGATCCGATTTATATGCAATTATTTGCGAGGCTGCTGCTGCAAACATGATTTCGAACTTATTGCACATGTGAAAATAGCTGATTATTTTCGTGGAGAAAAGGTCATTTGTGGAGAGCGCAATACATACAGGTGCAAAAAGTGCGGGTTCGTCCAAAAGGTCAACTTGTAACTTTTGCTCACCTATCCGAGTGTAGGATGAGTTGAGATTTCGTCCATCTTTTAGATGGGCGTTTTCATTTTAAAGATGTGTGGCTGAATCCGCACAAGTAAAAATAAAGCAGGGCTTACCACCCTGCTTTTCTTATGCTCATTTTGAGGTGGTAAGCGTGGAAAAAGAAAAGCTTATAGGCGAATACCAGGCCGAGCTCAAAAAGGTAATGGACCGAATAGAAGAGGTGCTGGCAAACAGAAAGGAATGCATGAGCACAGAAGGGCGCAAGCGTCTTGCTCTTCTGTATGGCATGCGAAATAGCCTCTGTTTCTCCCTGAAGGAATTGACAAAGGATTGATAAGGAGATGAAGAGCGATGAATGACCAAATTAGCATATTCACGGATAATCCAGAATACGAGGCGTTTGTAAATAAATTCAAACCTAAGAAAACCACGGATGACTGCTATACGCCTCCGAAGGTTTACGAAGCGGTAAAAGACTGGGTCTGTGAAGAATATGGGGTTAACCCCGACAATATTGTACGCCCCTTTTACCCCGGAGTCGATTATGAAAACTTCTCATATCCGAAAGGGTGTGTAGTTCTGGACAATCCGCCCTTCTCCATTCTAGCTAAGATTTGCGAGTTTTACCTGGATTGTGAGATTTCATTCTTTCTTTTTGCGCCGTCCCTAACGGCATTAAGCGGAAAGGATGTGTGCATGAGGATGAATCACATTATTTGCGATGCGTGTATTACTTATGAGAATGGCGCTGTTGTTTGCACCGCCTTTGTAACAAATCTCGGCGACAGGGAGACAGTGGCACAGACTGCCCCGAAACTTGGAGCTGCGATCAATACAGCTGTAAGGAAAATCAAAAAAGAACAAGTCCGGCAGCTCCCAAAGTACGAATATCCGGATCATGTGGTGACGGCCGCGCTTATCAATAGATACAGCAAGTATGGTGTCGATTTCAAAATAAAGCGATCTGATTGTGTTAGAATTTCCGCTCTGGATGCTCAGAAGGAAAAAGGAAAAGGAATTTTTGGCGGTGGCTTATTACTGTCTCACAGGGCAGTAGCAGAAAAGAAAGCAGCAGAAAAGAAAACAGAAAAGAGAGCAGCGGAGAAATCAGAAATACATGTTTGGAAGCTGTCGGACCGTGAGTGGGAAATTGTGGAGAGCTTAGGATGATTTACACAAAACAAATAAAAATGACAAAGGATTAATATTGTGATTGCTCCGATCAAATTAAAACGCCTAATAGATCTAATAAATGCAGGGAAAGAACACGAGTTTTACACTTGGGGAGAATGGTTGAAGTCTCGGGAAGATGTTTTAAAACTGGACCATTATGAATGTCAACGCTGCAAGGACGTTAAGCACAAATACCGCAAGGCCAAGATAGTCCACCATGTCAAACATTTAAGAAGCAGGCCGGACTTAGCTCTCTCTATATGGGATGAGGAAACAGGGGAACGCCAGCTTATAAGCGTCTGTAAGCAATGTCATGAAGAACTACACCCGGAAAGTCAAAGACAATTTAAAAATATACGGGATCCAATCACGGAAGAAAGATGGGATTAATATGGAGGTTATTATTCGAAAATGTATTAATTGAGGCAGATGTTACGCATGCGAAAAATTTTATAAATATAGATGGGGATTTTTGGGAACTCCCCCCTTCTGAAAAACAGAGTAAGTAAAAAAAATACATATTCGGGGGTTTGCAAGACATTTCAGCTTTTTCCAAGGTTTTGCATGACCGTGTAGTAAAAAACAAAGAAGGTGATTGATTTGGCTGGAAAACGACAGCCCGCTGCCAGCCGGTGGTCCAACACGCCGGAATATGTAGAATTAAAAAATGATATGCTGGATGACCTGGACACTCGTGGGTTGGTGGGGCGGCAATACACCGATAAGGTGCAAGAATATATGAATCTTTGGTGTTGGTTAAAAATGCTCAACGAGGATGTTGTAACGCGCGGGGTCTATGTCGAATATTCAAACGGGGCTACGCAAAAAGGGACCACCGACAATAAGTCACTGACTATTGCGACCAGGGTCTCGGCTCAAATGCTGAACATATGGACAGCGCTTGGATTCCGCGAACAGGCGACAAGCTCCAGGCCGCAAACAGGCGGTGAGGATGATGAGCTGTAAGCTTCCTGTGGAGGTAAGCAATTATATTGAAATTGTTGAATCAAATCAACCGCGTGCCTGTAAGGAACAACGTTCCCTGGTCGCTCATGTCCGCAACTGCTTTGAAACGGAGGAGCTTTATGTTGATACCGAACAGCTGAATAAATATCTTGGTTTGATTAAGTATTTCCCCTATGATCGCCTTTTCCCCTGGGAGGCGTTTGTTCTTGCATTATGGGATTGTACCTATAAGGCTGATGGGATGCCACGGTGGAAAACTTTATTTTGCATGGTGGGACGCGGTGCGGGAAAGGATGGTTTTATTGCTTTTGATTCAGCCTGCTCGGTTTCTCCATACAACCCGGTCGCGCATTACAATGTGGACATATGTGCAAATAACGAGGAACAGGCTGTTACTCCGGTCAAAGACCTCGCGGAGGTCCTTGAAAATCCAAAATTTGAAGCGAAGCTAAAAAAGCATTATTACCATACCAAAGAGATTATTCAGGGACGCAAAAATAAGGGAGTAATGAAGGGCCGAACCAATAACCCAAAGGGCCGGGATGGAATGAGATCAGGAAAAGTCGTTTTCAATGAGGTTCATGCTTTTGAAAATTACGACAATATCAAAGTTTTTATAACCGGTCAAGGAAAGGTGGCACAGCCCCGTGTGGGAATATTTACTTCAAATGGAGAAATTTCAGACGGCCCTTTGGATGATTATTTAGCGCGTGGCCGGCGGATTTTGTTTGAAGGCGAACCGGACAATGGATTTTTGCCGTTTATTTGCTGCCTGGAAAATAAAGAGCAGGTGCATGATCCTGAAAATTGGTATATGGCAAACCCTTCCCTTTATTATCTTCCACACCTTCGCCAGGAGATTGAAGATGAATATCGGGATTGGTGCGAACACCCAGAGCAGAACGGCGACTTCATAACAAAGCGAATGGGAATACGGGCAGGGCAAAAGGAGATTAGCGTGACAGACTACGAGAAGGTAAAATTGACCAACCAGAAGCTGCCGAATATGAAAGGATGGTCCTGTACTGTTGGCATAGACTACGCCGAATTATCAGACTGGGCGGCGGTAAACCTTCATTTCCGCCGTGGGCCCGAACGCTACGATCTTAATCACGCATGGCTGTGCGCTCAATCAAAAACTCTCAGCCGGGTGAAAGCCCCCTGGAAGGATTGGGCTAAACAGGGGCTTGTGACGGTTGTCGAAGACGTTAGCATTCACCCCGATTTACTTGCTGCCTATATTCAGCAAGCGGCAGGGATTTATAATATCAAGGGTTTAGCGATGGATCATTTTCGTTGGACCCTGGTGTCTGAGAGCATGAAAAAAATAGGATTTGACGCCAATGATCGAAACCGTGTAAAACTGGTTAGGCCTTCCGATATTATGATGATTGAGCCAGTCATCCAGGAGTGCTTCGACCGCGGCCTTTTCCATTGGGGAGATAATCCATGTTTACGGTGGGCGGTGAACAACACCAAGCGGACGCGCAGCTCAAAAAATAAGGGTGTAGACACGGGAAATTTTATCTATGCCAAAATAGAAGGAAAAAGCCGAAAAACAGATATGTTTATGGCGTTGGTTGCCAGCGTAGTTATAGAGCCTGTTTTAGGCGACGGAATGCCCGTTTCAGCCCCTCCAATCGGGGCGATCAGGCTATAGAAAGGCGGTGGTTATTTGGGGCTGGATTTTTTTAAGCTTTTCCGAGCTCAAAAAGAAAAGGGAAAGGTGGAGATAGTAGATGTAACATGCCGGGAGCTGTTTGAGGCCGCTCAAGAATATCAAATCCGCGAACTTTGTTTTTGGATATGCGTTGATATGATTGCAAATGCAATGGGGCGCTGCGAGATTAAAACATTTCAGGGAAACGAAGAGGTATTTGAAAAAGAATACTATATGTGGAATTATTCCCCGAACATCAACCAGAACTCAACCATGTTTATGCATAAACTGATTGCACAGCTGTACCAAGACAATGAGGCCTTGATTGTCAACGCTCTCCCTGTGGATGGGAGAGAGACGCTTGTGGTCGCTGATGACTGGGAGGACCCAGAAGAATGGCCCAGCAGGCAAAATGAATATCGCGGAATCGTAGTTGACAACTATCAATACCAATACCCCATTTACGAAAACAATGTGATTCATTTGAAATTAAACCATAAAAATATGCGTCCGGTTGTCAACGGATTATATCAGTCTTATTTTCGTTTAGTACAAGCTGCGATCAAGAACTATGAATGGGATCAGGGGCAGCATTGGAAAGTCCATGTCTCGCAGATGGCGCGTGGAGATGAAGGCTGGGCCCAAAACTTCCAAGCTATGATCGAGGCTCAGGTAAAGCCCTTTCTGAATAGCAACGGGGCGATATTACCGGAATTTGATGGATATGAATACGAGAAAGCAAGCGGAACCAGCGGCGCGAAAGACACACGTGATATTAAAAATCTGATTGAGGACATCTTTGATTTTACCGCCAGGGCCTTTTTAATCCCCGCTGTTCTGGTCAATGGAAAGGTAGAGGGAACTGCCGACGCAAACACCAGGTTTTTGACAAATTGCATTGATCCAATCTGTGACCAGCTTCAGGAGGAAGCCACAAGGAAACGCTATGGCTATGACGGATGGCATAGGGGCGATTTTATCCGTGTGGATTCTTCCTCGATTATACATTTTGATTTGTTTGAGAACGCCGCCAATGTAGAAAAGCTGGTGGGCTCCGGCGCGTATACCATCAACGACGTGCGGAGGGCGGCAAACCAGGCAACAATTAACGAGCCGTGGGCGGATGAGCACTATATGACCCTGAACATATCAACAATGGGACAGGCCACCCGCCCGCTTACTCAGGAAGGAGGAGAAGTGGAATGAGAAAAAACATGTGGGAAATCAAACAGGCTGCGTCTGAGAACACGCTGGATTTGTTTATCTATGGCGACGTTGAAGGAGATAGTTATGATTGGTGGACCGATGAGGTTATTCGCTCTGAAACCTCAGCGAACTTTTTCCGCGAGGAGCTGGCAAAATATCCAAACGTTACCGAGATTAACATTTACATCAATTCTTATGGCGGCTCTGTATTTGAGGGCACTGCGATTTATAACCAGCTCAAACGCCACCCCGCGCACAAGACGGTATATGTGGATGGTTTTGCCTGCTCAATCGCTTCTGTCATTGCAATGGCGGGAAACACCGTAATCATGCCCCAAAACGCTCTAATGATGATTCATAACATGTGGATGGGAACGGTTGGAAACGCTGCTGAACTACGAAAAGCGGCAGACGATCTAGATGTTATCAATGCTGCTGGACGGCAGGCCTATTTACAAAAAGCAGCCGGTAATCTCAGCGAGGAAACACTTATTCAAATGATGGATGAGGAAACGTGGTTGACAGCAGAACAGTGTATTCAATATGGACTAGCCGACCAATTTGCGGAGCAAGAGGCTGATATGAGCAATGCGGGACAAATTTTGCAAAAGGCAAATCTTAATTTGGAGCAGCGAATCGGGATTCAAAGAAGCCTGGCGGCCCAACTGAGGGATCTTGTTCAGAAATTGCCTGAAAATCCCAAAGACAACATGAAACAAAGTAAAGAACCCGGTCCCGGCATTATGCAAATGCTGGCCGGGATTTTTAATGTCTAAAAATGAAAGGAGAAAAACATGAGATCAAACGACATTTTGAGCCGTGAGGAAATTCGCGGACTACTTCAGAAAGCAATCAGGGAAAACGACACCGAGGGTTTTTATCGGGCGTTCGACCAAATAATTGAATGCATTAATCAGGACATTCAGCAGCGTTATGACGCACAGGTGAACGACCTCAAGCAAGAAATGGATTCTAGGGCTTTGGCCCAGCGCGGGGTGCGGCAGCTGACCAACAAAGAACGCGATTATTACCAGAAAGTTGCAGAGTGTATGCGGTCTAAGGACCCGAAGCAGGCATTGGCAAACGCTGACCTGGTGATGCCCAAAACCATTATGAATGCGGTCTTTGACGAACTACAAACCCGCCATGAGCTGCTTTCCTTGATTGAATTTATCCCGACCACAGGCCTAACCGAAATGATTATGAACACCAACGGTTATCAGGAGGCTGTGTGGGGCAAGCTGTGCGACGATATTGTCAAGGAGCTAGTTTCCGGGTTTGAAACCATCGACATGACACTGCTGAAACTGTCGGCATTTATTCCGGTTTGTAAGGCAATGCTTGATTTGGGCCCGGAATGGCTGGACGATTATGTGCGCCAGGTTCTCTATGAAGCGCTTGCAAACGGCCTGGAGGCTGGAGTCGTCGCAGGCGACGGCAATGAAAAGCCCATCGGGATGAACCGCCAGGTTGGAAAAGGCGTGACTGTTACCGGCGGCGTCTATCCCGAAAAAGCAAAAATCTCTGTTACAGATTTGCAGCCCGGGACTATTGGCAACCTGCTCTCTCTTATTGCTGTTGACCCGAATGGTAAGCCTCGGACGTTGCGAGACGTCGTAATGATTGTCAATCCGCAGGACTATTTCCAGAAGGTTATGCCGGCTACAACCCTGATGGCGCCGGACGGTACATACAGAAATGATGTTATGCCCTATCCTATGCGCATCGTCCAGTCTATGGCGCTAGACCGCGGAGAGGCTATTCTCGGCATTGCCTACAAATATTTTGCCGGGGTCGGTATGGGCAAGGAAGGAAGAATTGAATACGACGATTCCTATCATTTCCTTGAAGATGAGCGTATGTATTTGATTAAACTATACGCCAGCGGGTTCCCGATGGACAATAACGCTTTCCTGTTCCTGGACATTTCTGCCTTGCAGCCCGCGATCTGGAAGGTGGAGCAAGTAACGCCGGCAACTCCATCCAATAACGCTGCGCTTTCTGATCTGAAAATCGGCAGCTTGACCCTGGATCCGGCGTTTACTTCTGAAACGACTACCTATACCACAACCACTTCCAATGCAACCAACACTATTACGGCGACACCGGCAGACGCAAAAGCCGCTATTGAAGTGAAGGTTGGCGAAGCCGAGGTTGATAACGGCTCAGCTGCCACTTGGCAGGAGGGCTCCAACACAGTGACAATCAAGGTAACTGCTGCCGATGGTAAAACTACAAAAACGTACACAGTTACTGTCACTAAATCGTGATGAAGCGGGCGGAAATTCCTGCTGAACTTCTTGCAGACGTTAAAAATTATCTGAATATTACCTGGGAGGACAAGGCCACGGATGGGAAGATCCGTGGCCTTATTGCCTCCGGTTCGGTTTATTTGGACGGAAAAGGCGGAGAAGCGATGGACTATGAAACCGATGGAGAGCCCCGCACCCTGCTTTTTGAATATGTACGTTATATGCGGGATGGAGCGCAGGACGTGTTTGAAAACAACTATTTAGCAAGAATCCTTGCCATGCAGAACGAAAGGGCGGTGGGCCGGCATGTGGAAAGCGCCGCACCGTCCGGATGACAATCAAATCACGCAAGTGTTTAATGATGGTCTGGTGACGGTTTACGCTGTCACAGACATTGCAGAGCCCGGCTATCAGCCTAAACCAGGGCTAAAGAAAAAGCTTACCCTTCGTTATGAAGAGCAGCGGCTCGGTATTCAGCGCTTATATAGCGGACGGCAAAACCAGGTTGAGATTGAACGGGTTATCAGAACGCCGCGGGCTGGTGATGTAAATAATCAGGATGTTGCGGTTACTGAGGACGGAAAACAGTACCGGATAGATACGGTCCAATCAGTACAGAATGTTTTCCCTTCAAGTATGGATATAACCCTTGCAAAAATTGAGCAGAGGTTTGAGGTTTCAAATGAGATGGTTTGAAAAAATTATTGCTGTACACACAGCGGTGACAGACGCGGTGAGCCATGCGCAGAGAATAAAGTCGGAGCGCTATTTTGTCTGGCAGGAAGAAGGAGCAAATGATTTTGAAGCTGGAAACCAACATGCGGAGCGAACGATAACTGGGAGCACTGATTTATTTACTAAGCAGGAGTTTGACCCCTGGAAGGATGATTTTGAAACCTCTCTAAATAATAATGAAATAGCCTGGTTCCTTAATTCGGTTCAATTTGAGGAGGACACAGGCTTTTATCATTATGAATGGGTGTGGGAGGTACTGGATGGCTAGTTTTACTTTCAAAGGGATGGAGGAATATGAAAAAAAAATCTCCCTTCTTTATAAAGACACACGGAATGTTTGCAGGAAGGCTGTCTATGCCGGCGCAAAGGTAGTCGCGGACGCTGTTAAGGAAAATATGGAAGCCCTGCCGGCAAAACCAGAGCTTGAAGGTATCGTTGCTTACGCAAAAAAGGACCCCGCCCCGCTTACTGTAGGGCAGAAACAAGGGCTGATAAAAGGGTTCGGTATTTCACCCTTAGAGGTCAAAGACGGATATATTAATGCGAAATTAGGCTTTTCCGGGTACAACAACGTAAAGACAAAGAAATACCCAAAAGGTCAGCCAAACGTGCTTGTTGCGCGGGGAATAGAAAGCGGTACCTCAGACAGGGAAAAACACCCTTTTGTGCGACCGGCGCTGAATAAATCTAAAAAGCCTGCGGTGGAGGCTATGAAGCAGGCTGTTGATGAAGACATTGAACAGAAATTGAAAGGACGATGAGATTAATGGCGGCAGGTAAAGTTATTACGGGCTTTTCAAAGCCCTATGTAGCAGTATATTCGGCCTCTGGCGGAACCGTCACCTATTCCAAAGGGAGGGAGCTGGCGCGAGGTGTTGGCGTAAGTACGGATTATGAGGTTGGAGACAGCAACCCGTTTTATGCAAACAATGTGGAAGCTGAAAATGTTCCCGGCGTATTCACCGGAGGGACGGCGACGCTTACGGTTGACGGGCTATTTGCCGAGGCGGAAGAGTTAATTTTTGGCCTACCGGAGCCGGAATCATTTGAATATGGGGCGGACAAAACCGTTCAGGTCCGTAATTATGGAGAAGCGGCGGTTCCGCCCTATGTTGGAATCGGTTTTATTATCCGGTACATGTCGGGCGGCGTGACTACATATGCCCCCTATGTTTTAACAAAGAGCCGGTTCCAAATGAGCGGAAACGAGGCGAACACTCAGGAGGAATCTATTGAATGGCAGACCAGGGAGCTCACAGCCGACCTAATGAGGGATGATACCCCGCAGAAAAATTTCCAGAAGATTTTTGACGATCAGGAGACCGAAACCGAAGCAGAGGAAATTCTGAAGGCTTTCTTCAAGATTACCGGAGGAGGCGCGTAAGATGGTAAGCATAACCGTTGGAGGGAAAGAATATCCGCTAGCATTGACCGTGCAGGCCTTTTCAGATATTTCCGACCTTTGCCCCGGCAAGGATTTTGACAGAATCAACGAGATTAACCAGCTGCCTACTGGGGAGCTGGCAAAAGTTTCAATCAAGATTTTGGCGGCGCTGAGCAATGGTGCTGAAGAGCAGCGGGCCTTTGGTGATCCGGCGTACGAGAAACAACCGCTCAATACAAAGGAGCTTCTCAATATGCCCGTCAACGAATATCTTTCTTTGTGTCAAGGCGGAATCCTGGCAATTATTGCTAAGGCTATGGGCGGGAAAACCGTGGAGGTTGAACCCGCAAAAAAAAAGGAAAAAGCCGCAAAATAAGGTTTAACCGGGCCTGGTTTTTATTCTATGGAAGAATGCTGAATATGAGCAAGCAGGAAATCCTATGCACCTCTTATGCAGAGATGTGCGACATGATTTCCTGCTTTTCTATTTTTAATGGAGCAGAGCCTAAAAAGATAAAAGAACCCTGTTCTATGGACGGATTGCTAAAGCTGAGGTGATAAAATTATGGCCGTAAATATCGGACCTAAAATCGGAATTGACGGGGAAGCAGAGTACAGAAAACAACTCAATAATATTATTGAACAGGCAAAAACGCTTGATACGGAAATGCGGCGTGTCACCTCTTCCTTTACGGAGAATGACTCCGAGCAGGAAAAGCTTTCCGCACAAATGAAGGTTCTAAATGAACAGATTCGCGTGCAAAAGCAGCGGGTCGATCTATTAGATCAGGGCCTTAGAGAATCGTCGCAAAAATATGGGGATAGCGCTACACAAACCCTAAAATGGCGGCAGGCGTTGAACGACGCGAAAACATCGTTGAACAATATGGAGCACAGCCTTGATTCAACAGATGATGGTATCGAAGATGTTACTAAAAGCATGAAAAACGGGGAAAAGGCTGCTTTTTCATTTGGTGACGCCTTAACCGCAAATCTAACCGCTTCAGCAATAACCGGTGCGCTCAGTTCGCTCAAAGATGGAATCGACGGGATTGTCGAGGGCTCGAAAGAATATCAAAAAATCATGGGCAGCCTGGAAGTTTCCAGTGAGCGTGCCGGCTACAGCGCGGAGGAGACGGCTGAAACCTATAAAACGCTTTACGGTGTCCTTGCCGACGACCAGACAGCGGCTACAACGACCGCGAATCTCCAGGCGCTGGGTTTAGAGCAGGAACAGCTTACAGAGCTGACAGACGCGGCAATCGGCGCATGGGCCACATATGGCGACAGCATTCCGATTGATGGGCTTGCTGAAAGTATCAACGAAACCATCAAGGCCGGTACGGTAACGGGCAATTTTGCAGATGTGCTGAATTGGGCCGGCACCAACGAAGACGAATTTAACGAAAAGCTGAAGCAGGCAAAATCTCAGACCGAACGAACCAACATCGTCATGCAAGAGCTTGCCAGCCAAGGATTGCCAGACGCCGGACAGGCATGGAGAGATACCAACAAGGATCTGGTAGAGGCCAACGAGGCAACCTCTGATTTTCAGGACAGCACAGCAAAGCTCGCAAAAAAACTCAGCCCGGTTTCCACTGCTGTGCAGCGGGGCTTTAATGGGATTGTCGATTCGGCCTTGGAGCTAACCGAGGATGTGGACATTGACGGCTTTGTAGACGCGATTGATGATGGCTTTGACTTTATCAAAAAGACAGTTCTGCCGGGAATTAAGGGCCTGTTTGATTTTGTGATTGACAACAAGGATGCAGTTATATCTGGAATAACAGGAATTGGGGCGGCTTTTCTTACCTGGAAAGCTTCATCTGTAGTCTCAGATTTAACCAATAAAATCAAAGGATTATCTGGATTTATCGGAAAGGGCGGAATGGCTGCGATTGCTGTTGGTTCATTTGCTGCATTAGTGCAGCGTGTGTGGCAGGAGACGCAAAAAGAAACCGAAGCAGAAAAAGAAGCACGCGAAGCGCTAGAACAAAAAAAAGAAGCTCTTGATGAAATAGTTAGCTCTTATGATAGCGCCCGAGAGGCAACATTCAAAAACGCTGAAGCTGAACTAGCGCAAATAGATAATACTGAGCGTCTGTATGAAGAGTTAGAGTCACTTACGGACGAAAAAGGACAAGTAGCAGATAAAGATCAGGCACGAGCAAAATTTATTTTAGGGGAACTAAGTGAGGCCTTGGGCAAAGAGCTTACAATGACCGGGGATCAAATTGATCAGTACGGTAAACTCCAGGAATCTATGGAGAATTATTTTGAAAGCGCTCGCATTCAGACTATGATGGCTGCATCAAAAAATGCATATGACAAAGCGATTGAAAATCGTTCTAGTCTGGAAGAGGCGTCTTTTGTTGCACATGAACAACTATTAGCGCAAAGGCAAAAGGTTGAAAAGCAATACTATGAGACTTGGAGCGGCTATACTCTTGATGAGATTAAAAAAATGGCTGACCACAATACTTTAAATGCCCAATGGTTTTTAAACGAGATAGATATCTTAGAGGAAAAAGAAGCAGCTTATAAAGAAAGCGCAGCCAAAGTAACCCAAGCTTATCAAGATATAGATACTTATCGGTCTGCTTCTGTAGCAGCAGAAGCAGGAAATGTGGATGAAGTTATAAAGATATTGGAGCGCCAGAATCAAGGATTTATTACGGCTGATAGTATTGCCAACATGTCGGCGGAAGAGCAGAAAAAAATCCTGAAAAATCAGTATGATGAAATCCTATTCGCCTTTCAGGAGTACCAAAAAAACTATATTGGTGGTGTACAAGGATATAATGAAGAAACATTAAAAATTCTGAAAAAGATGGCCGAGGACGCCAAACTGGAAGCAAATTCAATAGGTGCCAATACTGCTGACGGTTTTACCGGAACCCTACAATCGAAATCCCGTGAAATTGAAAATACTGTGCGAGGTGTATTTGGAAACGCTGCTAATGTGGCGAAGGCTGTTTTAGAAATTCAATCCCCCTCCAAAGTATTTAAACAAATCGGTGAATTTTCGGGCGAGGGCTTCGAGCTCGGGCTATCGGACAGTATGAAAACGGCCTTTAAATCCACAGAAAAGGAAATAAAGGACGGAATGTCCAGGCTGTCTGCCCAAGCCGATATTCACCCCTTTAGCCTTCCGAGCAACGCGATTTCAGCCGGCAATGTGTATACCAAAACCAATTCCTATGGCGATTTTACTTTTACCGTGGTTGCACAGCCGGGTATGGATGAAGAGAGAATTGCCGATGTTGTCATGCAGAGAATGCAGGCAGAGGTATTAAGAAGGGAGGCGAGCTTTTCTAAATGAGCGTTATATTTTGGGCTGGCGTGCCGTCGTATAGCTGCAATGTGGTCGTTGAGCGGTTTCCAAATCAGCCGGGCCCTTCCCGGCGCTATGAAACAATTCAAGTCGCAGGCAGAAACGGAGATTTATTGATTGATACAGGGGCGTATGACAACTACACTCAGCCCTATGAAGTGTATTTCAACGCCAATCAAAACAAAACTCCAGCGGGCGCAAGGGCTGTCCGCGCCTGGCTTCAATCTCCTATCGGCTATCAGCGCCTCGAAGATAGCTATGATCCTGAGTTTTACCGTATGGCCTATTATGCTGGGCCTACCGAGATTGAAAATGCGATGAATCTTTTCGGCCGGCTAACGATTTCCTTCGTGTGCAAGCCGCAGCGGTGGAGAAAGGACGGCGAGCGTCCTATTCCAATATCTAAGGCACAAACGCTGTATAATAGTTTATTCCCGGCTCTGCCGTTGATTAAGGTCAACGGGACAGCAGCCGGGAATTTATATGTAGGCTCTTATCGCGTTCAGATCAAAGAGCTCAACGATTATATTATGCTGGACAGCGAATTACAGGACGCCTACCGTGAAGAGCAGAATAAAAACAATACAATCTCCACCAGCGCCTTTCCGATTCTTGAGCATGGAGAGAATGTAATCAGTTGGGACGGCGGCATAACCGGCATAGAGGTCACGCCTAGATGGTGGACGATATGACAACGCCTAAGCTGCCGATGGACAGAAGCAAGCCGATTATGAGCCCAGCTAGTGCCAGGATAGAGAAAATTAACACGCAGATTTTTATCATAAGTGGCGTAATACCCCTTGCTTCAGCTATGGGGATATAAGCCACACCATGTTTCCCCGTTAGGAGGGCAACATCTTGCATTAGATAGTAAATAGTAGTATAATATTTTCTATGAAATATAAGAGCAACAACAATGTGGTGTACTCCTGCAAATATCACGTGGTTTGGTGTCCAAAATATCGCCGCAAGGTCTTGGTCAACGGTATCGCTGTACGCTTAAAGGAACTCATAGAGGAAATTTGCTGTGAGCTTCGCATCGACGTCATAGAGATGGAAATCATGCCGGATCATGTGCATTTGCTCATGGAAGTAGACCCGCAATTTGGCATCCATAAAGCTGTGAAGCAAATAAAAGGACGCACATCCCGAATTTTGCGTCAGGAGTTCGGAACGCTCCGTTCAAGGCTACCCTCACTGTGGACAAATTCCTACTTCGTATCCACCGTTGGCGTAGCTCCGTTGTCTGTCATCAAACAGTACATCGAAAATCAGAAAAAAGTGTGAGGTGTGGAGATGGAATATAGCTATAAATTCCGCATCTATCCCAATGAGGCACAAGCACAACAGATACACAAGACCTTTGGTTGCTGTCGTTTTGTCTGGAACCACTATCTTGCTAAGCGGAAAGCGGTCTATGAGCAGGACGGCAAGACTTTCAACTACTATGGCTGTGCCGGAGATTTGACCCAACTCAAGAAGCCACTGGATTGGCTGCGGGAAGTAGATGCTACTGCTCTGCAAGCTTCTTTGCGGGATCTGGATACGGCCTTTCAGAACTTCTTCCGGCGGGTAAAGCAAGGCGAAAAGCCCGGCTATCCAAGGTTCAAAAGCAAGCACGACCATCGGCAGAGCTACAAGAGCAAATGCGTGGGGACAAATATCAAAGTTCTGGACAAGGCCGTACAGCTCCCGAAACTCGGTCTTGTAAAGTGTCGTGTCTCAAAAGAGATCAAAGGCCGCATCCTGTCTGCTACAGTATCTAAAAACCCCAGTGGGAAATACTTTGTCGCCCTGTGCTGTACCGATGTGGAAATAGAGCAGTTGCCCTCTACCGGAGTTGCTGTTGGTCTTGACATGGGCTTAAAGTCGTTTGCCGCTGCCTCGAACGGCATGGAATACCCCAACCACAAGTATCTCGCAAAATCCCAGAAGAAACTGGCCCGTCTCCAGCGGCAGCTCTCCCGAAAAACAAAGGGGAGCAACCGCCGGGAGAAAGCACGGCTTCAGGTGGCAAGACTCCATGAGCATATTGCAAACCAGCGGCAGGACATGCTGCACAAGCTGTCCACCCAGATCATCAGGCAGAACGATGTCATTTGTATAGAGGATTTGACCCCGAAGAACATGGCCAAGAATCAAAGGCTGGCAAAATCCATTGCAGACGTTTCTTGGGGAGAGTTCCGGCGGCAGTTGGAGTATAAGGCAAAGTGGCAGCACAAAGCGTTGGTAGTAGTAGACCGGTTCTTTCCGTCCAGCCAGCTATGCTCCGCCTGCGGTGCTCAGTGGACGGGGACAAAAGACCTCGCCGTGCGGGAGTGGGTCTGCCCGGAGTGCGGCGAACACCACGACAGAGACATAAACGCCGCGAAAAACATCCTCAACGAAGGACTGCGCCTGTTGGCGTAGTCAGCATATATGGTAGGGCGGGACACGCCCAAACCTATACGCTCGGGGACACCGTGTAAGACCTCGCATGGGCAGGCTGTGGTGGTTGAACCGAGAATCCCCCGGCTTTCGCCGTGGGGAGTGTCAACTACACTGATTCCGGCTTTTAAGCTCGCTCTGTGATGATCTTCTTCAGCCTTGGTTAATTTCTCGCCTTTCACAAAGTCAAGGTCTAGTAGTTCTTGGTAGTATTCTTTTGTCTTTTTCATTTTTCTTCCTCCTCGCTGTCAGCAGTAGATTATAGAGAAAGCCTTAGCCACTCAAGCAAGATTGGCACAATGTATGCCAAGAGGCCAATAGCTATGCCGATTACTGCAATGACCACAAAGAATACCAAGCAGCTCCTAATGGCCCTTGAAAAGTACAGAGATTTCAGCATGTACCATTTTATAAAAGCTTCCATATCGGGCTCGTCATTAACCCTTCTGTAAACCCCAGAGCTAACTTCTGCGATGTTTGCGTCTCCTTCAACCCCGTTTATCAGATTCGCTTTATGTTGCTTTTCCTCGGCTTTTGTTAACTTTTCACCTTTCGCAAAGCCAAAATCAAGCAATGCTTCATAGTATTCTCTTGTCTTTTTCATCAATATCCCCCTCAGTGATTACTTTTCACCGACATGATAACACAAAAATGTGATAATTTCCAGACCTTTTAAATTTTTTCTAAATTGTCTCTTGGGTTTTATGTGCGCATATATAGAAGTTATATGCCAAGCTCCATTTTTAGTGTTGTTCACGCTGTTTGCTTATGTTATACTTTGGTTGAGGTGAAGAGTTATGAAAAAAATTGATGAATTGTATCAAAAAAAGATGTTGGAATTTGGCTTCGGGCGTGAGGACGTTTGCTCGGATGAAGAATGTAAGCAATACCGGGCGATGTTAGCTAATGGGGAATCATTGCCCGATAATGTTCGCCAATCGACGGAAAATCAAGATGTATTTTTGCGAAGAGATAACACAGAAATATCACAAGAAGAAATATTCAATCTCATGTGGCTATATCTCTATAACAATGTTGCAACCATCAAAAAATGCATTCTGTTTCTCACGGCTATTGTTGCGGTGCTGCTGGTTCTTGGCATTATTATGGGTGTGAGCATAAGCAATAGCTTTTCCGCATATTAGGTCGCCTGATGTAAACTTAAGATAAAAAGCACGCTTTGTAAGCGTGCTTTTTCTTTGCAAAATTTTTCTAATTTGCCTATTGACTTTTTGCCTTTCATAAATTATAGTTAATGCAAGGCAAAAAGTGAGGTGATAAAGTGTCCCCAAGAACAGGGAGGCCCAAAGCAGATAACCCTAAAGGGATAAACTTAACCATCAGGCTTGACTCCGAAACAGAAAGATTGCTGCGGCAATACTGCGAGGAGAATAAAATTACAAAGGGAGAAGCTATCCGAAGAGGAATCCATTTGCTTTTGGCTCAAAAAAAATAAACACAAGCTGTCCCAGACCAAAGCGACAAGCTCGTGTTTATTGCACCAGATAAGGTATCTGATAAATTTAGTATATCAGATACCTTCTGGAAATTCAACTTATTTTCAGGAGGTATTTTTATGTCATTAGATGTAATTGAAACCCGTATGGTAGGTAACCCAGAAATTGATGTATGGAACTCCAAGTGCTTTATTGCGGTGATTCTGAAAGAATCGCCAAATATAATGGTAGTCGGAACGGGACCGAACCTTACAGTGGATCAAGCCATCGACAAAGCGTTAGACGGCTTGTTAAACGGCGAATTTCGGCCTGTAGATGATTGTTTGAAACCTCTTAATGTCCAAGCCTCTCCCTATAAAGCTATTGATGCGCTAAAACAGAAAGGAGATAAAAACCATGAATGAATTGCAAATATTCAACAGCCCAGAGTTTGGGGAGATTCGGACGATTGAAGAAAATGGAAAAGTGATGTTTTGCGGCTCTGATGTAGCTCGTGCATTGGGATATGTAAAGCCGCAAAACGCTATTTCAACCCATTGTAAGGGTGCCCTAAAACGGGGCACCCTTACGGAGCGAGGAATGCAGCAGCTTTTGTTTATTCTCGAAGGTGACCTGTACCGCCTGATTGTCAACAGCAAACTCCCGTCCGCCGAAAAATTTGAACGCTGGATTTTCGATGAAGTCCTCCCGGCCATCCGCAAGCACGGGGCCTACATGACCCCGGAAAAACTGGAGGAGGTTATCTTGAATCCAGACACGATGATTAAGCTTTGCACCGCTCTAAAGGATGAGCAGGACAAGCGCAAGGCGCTGGAGGCAGCCAACGCTGCGCTGATTGTCGATAACGCTGTCATGCAACCCAAGGCGGACTATTTTGACGAATTAGTGGACAGAAACCTTTTGACAAACTTCCGCGAAACCGCCAAGCAGTTAGAAATCAAAGAAAAAGATTTCGTCCGCTTCTTGCTGGACAAAAAGTACATATACCGCGATAAGCGCGGTAAAATCATGCCCTATGCGCAATACACAGAATCGGGCCTGTTTGAAATCAAGGAAAGTTTCAACGAGAAAACCCAATGGAGCGGAACGCAAACGCTCATCACCCCCAAAGGCCGTGAGACATTCCGGCTGCTTTACTTAAAAACAGCCTAAAACTCAACAGAACCACGCTCAACATTCGGGCGTGGTTTTCTTATGCCTATTTTTAGGAAGGAGGAAAACTGTGATTCTTTTATACCCGGAAACCGAGACAGCTTTTGAAAACAATGGTTTAGGTGCTTTATCCGATACCGTATCTATGAAGGTTACGCAAGAACTAAATGGCGTATATGATTTGGAAATGCAGTACCCTATTTCTGGCATTCATTACTCCGAGATCTTAAACCGCCGGCTTCTTTTTGTTAAGCCGGACCCTTATCATGGCCCGCAGCCTTTTTCTATCACACAGATTACAAAACCGCTTTCCGGTATCGTTACCATATATGCCCGGCATATTGCCTACAAGCTGACCGGAATTGTTGTCTCGCCATTTAAGGCAAGCAGCTGTCAATCGGCACTGATTGGCTTAAAGGAAAATTCGTCAACGGAAAACCCTTTTGATTTCTGGACGGACAAATCTACATCGGCGGCGTTTGAGGTATCGGTTCCTTCTGCGGTTTGGTCATTATTGGGGGGCTCAGAAGGGTCCATTCTCGATGTTTACAGGGGCGAATATGAGTTTGACCGCTTTTCCGTGAAGCTGTGGAACAAGCGCGGAAGGGACAACGGCGTTACAATCCGTTATGGCAAAAATCTGACGGATTTACAGCAGGATGAGAATATTTCCAATGTGGTGACCGGCATTTATCCATATTGGAAGGGTAGTGATGGAACGCTTGTCGAGTTGCCGGAAAAAATAGTTAATGCTCCAGGTACTTATAACTTCCAGCAAATCGCTCCCAAAGATTTCACCACGGATTTTAAAGAGCAGCCAACAGAAGAGCAGCTAAGAGAACGTGCACAAGCCTACGTCAAGAATAATGATATAGGCATACCAGCGGTTTCAATCTCCGTTTCGTTCCAGCCGTTGGAGCAAACTGAGGAGTACAAAGACCTTGCCCTGTTAGAGCGTGTGAATTTAGGCGATACGGTAACGGTAGAATATCCTAACCTCGGTGTCTCAGCAACAGCAAGGTGCGTTAAGACCGTTTATGACGTTCTGAAAGACCGCTATGAGAGCATTGAATTAGGACAGCTAAAAAGTAATATCGCTGGTACAATAGCTAACCAACAACAGCAAATTCAAGATTTTCCTAATTCAACAGTTTTTCAGCAGGCTGTGGATAACGCCAATGGATGGATTACCAACGGGCAAAAAGGGGAGATGGTGGCCATACAAAAAAATGGGAAATGGGTTGAGATTGCAAGCCTAGATACCGGGGACATTGCCACAGCTCAAAGCGTTTGGCGTTGGAATAATGGAGGTTTTGGACATTCTAACACAGGATATAATGGTGATTTTATTAATGCCTTGTTGGCAGATGGCAGTATAAATGCCGCAGTTATTACCACAGGGATATTAAATGCAAACGTTATCCGGGCAGGCATTATTAAGTCTTTGCATGAGGGTGGCCCCTATTTTGATTTAGACGCCAATAACGGTCAGGGGGAGCTTGCGGCGTCGGTGCTGAGGGGGGTGGGTGAGGAGAGCACCACCACGGCCAGAATCGGCCTCGGAACATATGTGGGAGGTGGACCCTATGAAGGTATGCGTGTTGCTACCTCATCAGGAGCCGGCGGGTTAGTAACAATTGCTATAGAGCGAGAGCAAAGAGGAGAGTTTACGCTTTCAAATGCCGCAGAAATTGTCTCAAATGGCGATTTAATGCTACGATCCTCAGCTGCGCCTGGTAATCCTGGAGGAGACAATTCTATCAACATGACCGGAAACAGTACAACTGGAGAAGGGAAGATTAGAATTGCGAGAGGGGCCCGTAGTAGTTCCGAAACGGTTTTACTAGCCGATAATGCACAGACAAATATCGCCTTTAATGGGAGATCAGCACTAGTTGCTACAGATGATTATACAACCATATATAAAAACGGAAATCCTATCTTCTTTGGGGACGATACCAATACATATATACGCTCTACAAATGGAATAATCCAATTTCAAACTGGTGGATATGCCCGCGCTTCAATTGAAAAAAATGGATCAGCCTATTTTGGCTATCTGTATACAAATGGAACTCTTGTCACATCAGACCGCGCAAAAAAGAAAAACATAAAAGCCATTCGAGCATCTGCTTTAGATATGGTCAAAAAGGCAAAAGCATATGAGTATGTTCTGAAGGAAGATGAAAAGAAACGCATTGGCATTATGTACGATGAAGCGCCTGAGTGCATTCGTTCCGATGAAGAAAGAAAAGCAGTAGATTTATATGGAATGATTACACTTCTGTGGAAAGCTGTACAGGAACTGGAACAAAAAATTGATAACATCAAGGAGGGGAAAATTCTGTCAACATGACCGGAAACAGAATCAGCTTTGCTACAGACGGAGTAGAGCGCGGCAGCCTGGACGCAGACGGCTGGCATGGTCAGGGAACAACAAATGGATAAAGAGGTGAAAACATGATAGAACTAGCAAACGGAATAAGCCTTCCAGAGGGTGCGGTTGTCCAATCGATAGTATGCCATATGGACAACGCCCGGGAATATGCAGCGATTGTCGAGCGCATACAATACGACAAAACCCTTCCGGTTATTGAGGTTTATTTATCAAGCGGCGGCGTCCCCTACGAAGTACCGGAAAATGCGACGGTTTCTGTCCGCCTCCGTAAAGGAGACGGTAAAGGCGTATATAATCCGGCACTTGGATTAAGCGAGGATCGCACAAGGGTATACATAACTATCACCCAGCAAATGACGGCTGTTCCCGGTAATTGTCGGGCGGTTGTTGAGGTCGCGGCCGGCGGCGGGGTAATCTGCGCCAGTGAGTTTTTGCTGAAGGTCACGGAAAACCCGGTTCAAGAGGGAGCGATTGAGAGCGAGGATGAGTACCTTACTCTCACCGAAATTCTGGCCCAGGTACAGCAAATGCATGGCGACGTAGAAGGATGGAAGGATCAGACGCTGGACTATAAAAAGCAGGCTGAAAGCATGGCGATTAATGCCGTTGCAAGCGCAAGCAGGGCTGCCGATTCTGCAACCAACGCAGCCGATAGCGCGGCACAAGCCGGTACATCGGCCACCAATGCGGCAAATAGTGCCGCTCAAGCTGAGGAAGCCTCTGAACACTATCCTACAATTAGTTCGGATGGCTACTGGCAGCTGTGGGACCCTGCTTCAGGGAAATATGTAAAGACAACCCAAAAAGCTCAAGGACCAGAGGGACCGACAGGGCCTCCAGTAGACACAAGTACACTTATTTCACAGGCTGAAAAAGGCGCAGCCAACGGCGTAGCCACGCTCGATTCCGGCGCTAAGGTTCCCGTGCCGCAAATCCCGGCAGCCAATTCCCTTCAGGTGTTGAACCTGGGGCCTATCCCTACCAGTGACAGGCTGCAAACAGGCCAGGATTTAAATGACTATATAACGCCGGGGAGCTACTGGTGTACAGGCGCGGAAAGCTTGAAAAATTGCCCTTATAGAGGAAGATTTAAGCTGGTAGTAGATGAGGCTTCATCTGGCGGAGAAATCGTATATCAATACATTATCCCGGGCCATACAGGCGAGAATTCGACATATACGATATATTACCGCGTCCGTGATATGCTTTGGAATCCCGCGTCTCCCTGGGGCAATTGGAAAATGTTACTCAGTGTTGCTTGGGGAAATAAGAACAGCATACAACAGATCGCCGCCCTTCTCAACCTGAGACAAGAGGAAGGCACGTGGACGCCGGTGTTGATAGCAAGGAGCGGCCCGGCGGTAAGCTATACAATTACCGAAAATCGCGGCTGTAAATATTGGACGCTCGGCGATTGGGTCTATATTACCTGTTATCTACGTGTAAGGATTACTGCTGCTGGTGACGGGAGTTCCGGCAGCAGATCTTATGCCGGAATACAGGGGCTGCCCTTTGCGGTATCAACCGAAAGCAGGTACCCCATTACCGTGACAGAGCTGTATGGCTGCGTCAGCAATAATTGGGATGTCGGATATATCGATGACGACGGCGGCAGCTCCGTTTATTTTCAGAAGGACGACGGAGCCGCACAGGAATGGTGGATGGTTAACTCTTCTACCGATGGCGGTATTAATTTTTGCGGCTGGTACAAGAAAGCGACATAGAGAAAGGAGGTGCAGGAAAAATGTACGAAGAAATCACTTTGCAGGACCTTGACCGGGATAAGGTCAATGTAATGAGGCGAAAGTATATCGAGCTGGAAGGGACAAGCTACCCCATCGGAGATATTTTCCGGCGGTCGTATGCGAACAGCGCGAATGGGCGAAAGCAGGTCCAGGAGGAGATTGCGGAGCCCTACTTCAGCGCCGTTATGGCGGTATGGGGAGAAGAACCCACGGTATTCCCGGAGGAACCGGAAATCATTGAAACGGAGGCATGAAACATGAACGAAAGCATTTTGGAAATCGAGCTTGGGCCAGGCGAGGAAATCAGCGCCGAAACAGCCAAAGAGCTGAGCAACGGAAAGGGTGAAGAGCATGAGTAATAGCGCATTGGTGAACTATACCTGTATATCCCCTAACAGCAATAATCCGCGGAACGCCGGCATAAAAAAGATCACCATCCACCACATGGCGGGCAACCTCTCTGTTGAGACCTGCGGGAAGATTTTTGCCAGCTCCGCCCGTCAGGCTTCCTCCAACTATGGGATTGGAAGCGACGGAAGAGTGGGCATGTATGTGGAAGAGAAAAACCGCTCCTGGTGCAGCTCCAGCCCGTCAAACGACCATCAGGCGGTGACAATCGAGGTAGCCAACGATGAAACCGGCGGCGACTGGCATGTAAGCGATAAGGCTCTGGCTAAGCTTATTGACCTCTGTGTGGACATTTGCCAACGAAACGGGATCGATAGGCTGAACTATACCGGAGACACCGCCGGCAACCTAACCATGCATTGCTGGTTTTCCGCCACCTCCTGCCCCGGCCCCTATCTCAAGAGCAAATTCCCCTACATAGCCGAAGAGGTCAACAAGCGCCTGGGCGGTTCTGGACAGGCGGAGGCCGGCGCATCCATTCAAAAAGGAGACCTTGTGAAAATTGCCCCCGGCGCGGTCTATTACAACGGCGCGGCAATCCCGTCCTGGGTAAAGAATCAAAGCTGGTATGTGTCTCAAGTCAGCGGGGATCGGGCTGTGATTGACAAGAACGAAAGCGGGACAAGCTCCATATGCAGCCCGGTAAATACAAAGTATCTGTCGGCAGCCGGCAGCACGGGCGCCGCGCCCGCCCCTTCCGAACCGAAAAAGATCGAGGCGGGCGGCAAGGTGAAGGTAACCGGCAGCCAATACACCAACGGCGTGGCGATTCCCTCCTATGTTAAAGGGAACACCTACACGGTCCAGCAGGTCAAGAGCGACCGGGTACTGCTGAAGGAGATTTATTCCTGGGTCCCCCTGAGCGGTGTGCAGGCCGTATAAGGGAGGCGCAAATGGAATGGCTTAAGGGTATTTCGGATATTTGCTCCTATTTGTCTATTATTGGGACGCTGCTTGCAGTGGCGTTCAAGGGGGCGGCATACCTCCGGCGGATGAATGAAAAGATTGACCGGTTGGAGGGGTATTCCCACAATGATTATATGAACACCTTAAAGCTCACCATTATGAGCGAGGAAATCCCCCTAGAGGAGCGGTTAATCGCGGGTGAGAAATATGTGCAGGAGGGCGGAAACGGGGCAATAAAGGCCAAATACCGCCTTTTGCAGGAGGAATACGAGAAAAGAAACGGAGGCTATCAGCATGGATGAGTTTTTCAGCTGGCAAATGCTGGCGACATTCGCGGGAGCAACCGCGGCAACGGGGATTTTGACCCAGTTTCTCAAGAATCTAATCCCGAAGCTGCCGACACAATGGCTCAGCTACCTATTAGCGCTGGTGCTTCTGTGCGCGGCGACGGCGGCAATCGGAGACTTTACAGACTGGACATCCTGGGCAATCCTGCCGCTGAATGCGGCGCTGGTAAGCATGGCGAGCAACGGCGCGTTTGCGGCTGTCAAGCGTGCGGCGGAAGGCAAGGGCAAAACAGAATAGATAGAAAGAGAGCCCCGGAGTGATCCGGGGCTTTTTGTTTTTTAAGAGCTGTTTCCGTGTTGCATTTCATGTTGCATACACCCCTAATGTGTTGCATTTTTACCCCATTTTGATAGATTTTTACCATATCATTTTCCTGCTCAAGGTATCAAAAAACCCGCATGGTTACTGAATAAATCAGTACTCATGCGAGTTCTATTATTGGTGGACGATACAGGACTTGAACCTTTAAGGAAAACGGTTAAATGCCCATTAATACTATATTGATTTCTCTTTGTGTTGCATTTCGTGTTGCATTTTTGGCGTTTTGTCTTTCCCGGCTATCGCCTCGAAGTAGTTTATAACCTTCTCGTTTTCCTGTTCTGCCCGGTTGGATAATGTGTGTTGGTAAACATTATGCAGCACCTGCTCAGACTCCCATCCGCCGTTTTGCATAATGTATTTATCGGGTACATTTAATGCATGGAGTGTCGAGGCGTAATAATGTCTCAGATCATGAAAACGAAAATGAGGCAAGCCACAAGCTTTTAATGCGTTTGAAAACTGATGGTAAATGATCGTAGGGTTAGGGGTCGGCAAGCCTTTCCGTACCCGCTCAACTACGTTCGGCGGTAGGGGAGAAAAACGATAACCGGCATTTGTTTTAGGCGGCTTAATCACCCACTGCTTATTAATGTCTTCAACCATCGCCTTATTAACAATAACGCCCAAATCTGTTAAATCATCAGGTTTTAGGGCAGCGATTTCCGAGCGGCGTAAGCTCCCGGTTGCAGCCAGAAGGACAGGGGCCTCTATTGGCTTTCCTGCAACGTATTCAAGCAGCTTCTTAATATCTGCGTCGGTAGGGATATATCTTGAGATTCGCTGCTTTTTGGGCAGCTTTGCGCTTATATCAACCTTGCTGTCAAACATTTTAACCGAGGCAGCAAATAGCGCATACATGTTGCGCACCGTCTTTGGGCTGTGCTCTTTTGCTTCCTGGTCGATTGCTTTTTGTACCTGCTCCTTGGTCAAAGCTCGTATTCTGACGTTGTGAAGGGCTGTTAAATCTCTTTCCACGGATTTACTATACTCTCGATATGTGGAAGGGGAGAGGATATTTTTGCGGCTTTCTATGTAGCGGTCCATCGCTTCCTTTACGGTGATGTTGCCGGATTGGCGCTCCTCTTTTTCATGTTTGAATTGGCTTGCCAAATACTCGGCCTCAGCTTTGCTTTCGGCGGTAAAGGATTCATATTTCCGTTTGCCGTTCTCAATGTGAGAAAATACCTTGACGTTCCAGTTCCCGCTGGGTAATTTCTTCGCTTTTGCCATGATTATTACCTCCTAAAGATATGACTTGCAAAGCCTGCCCTGAAGGTGGTATAATCACAGTGTTGCTATGTGATACCCTTCAGGGTAAGCATCTATCTTCGCCGCCCTCTGGTACGCCAATACCGGAGGGCGGGTTTTTATGTATTTTTTGCTTTTAGCTGTTTAATTTCACGATCAAAGTCAGAAACGATTTTCTGTGTCTTATTAAATTCTTTATATTCTGCATGTGCTTTTTTAGTAGCCGCTGCATTTGAGATTTTCCCTTTGCCCTTCAAAATATCATATCTACGGAAAGAAAGAAATTCATTAATGCTTTCGGAAAATTCTTCCATTGTAAACGTATTTTCTCTTTCAATCAAATCTTCAATATAGTCAAAATATCCGGATACAGTTCGCTCCAACTGAGCGATTTGTTTTTGGCTTAGATAATTTTTTGCAACGTTTACATCCGATTTTAATATTCGGCCATCGGGTGAATTTTTCCAAGTCGTTAAACCCATATGTTCCTTAGACCTGTCAGCAGAAGTAAATACGATTTCAGCCGCTGTCCGACCTGTAATTGCATAGTGAAATTTATTTTGTACCATAGCGTAAAATTCATGTGTAATTTGGGCGTTCTTGTCATAGTCGATACTACACTCTGCGAATATATCGGTTATTTGCTGCCAAATCCGACGTTCACTGGCGCGAATGGAACGAACTCGTTCCAATAATTCACGGAAATAATCTTTTCCGAACGCATCTTTCCCCTGCTTGAGACGCATATCATCCAAGGCGAAGCCTTTAATCATGTACTCCTTCAAAATTCCTGTTGCCCAGATACGGAAGTTTGTAGCCCGTCGGGAATTTACTCGATACCCTACTGAGATGATAGCATCCAGATTATAAAACTGAGTGCGATAGTTTTTTCCATCAGAGGCAGTTGCCGAGATTTTCTCGGTAACTGAATCTTTATCTAATTCTCCGTCTGCAAAAATGTTTTTCAAATGTAAGGAAATATTATCTGCACTGCAATCAAACAACTCAGCCATAGCTTTCTGGGTTAGCCATATCGTATCGTCTTTAATCAACGCGTTGACTGAAATATCTTCTTCCGCTGATTGGTATAGTAAAAATTCAAACTGCTTTTCGTTCATATAATCACCTCACATTGCAAATTCAGTCGAAATTTTCGACTTTTTATCTCAAAAATACAATTCCGTATCTAAATTTCCGTATGTATACCAGCACACCACCTTTTTCATAAAATCTTCGGTGACATCAAAGTATTCGGCTAAGGACCATATTTCCGTATAACCATTAGCTATTGCTTCATCAAGCTCTGATTCAGAGATTAAATGCTGGATTGCCCACTTGTTAGCCTTATTTTCATGTTTTCCCCTTATATCGCACGGACTATCGACGTTGTAAAACGCCCCTGTTTCCACGTGTCCTAGTTCGTGGGCAAGACATTCTTTTTTCTCAACCTGTGTTGGCAAGCGTTTTGGATCTATTGCAATCCAACCTTGAGGAAGGGATATAGCAACAGAGTGTCCCATATTAAGCTCATCAATAGAAATTCCTTGTTTTTCTGCAAATTGATAAATCTGTAAAAGGGTCATATCTTACTTCCCTCTATTTTGATCCTGCGCTTTCTTAAATCTAATAAAGTCCAAAACATCCTGCTTTTGACCGTCGGTTAATTCCTTGACCTCGCCGTATAACGCAAAATCAATTCCTTTCAATTCTTTATCAAGCTCACTGCTATCGGCAGTGGGCTTTTTTTCTTGTTCGTTACCAAGAAGGTAATCAGTAGATACCTCAAAATATTCAGCCAACTTCGTAAGAGTAGCACCATTAGGGGTAGAACCTTTCTTCCATTTAGCTACTGACGTCCGGCTTATTTCACAATCTACACAGGCTTTATTAGGTGTAACTCCCTTTTGGCTGCACAGTTCGAAAAAAGTGTCATAAAACACAAATTATTCCTCCGTTTATTGTGCATGATGACAATGTTCAAAAAAGTTATCATATTCCCTTGACTGATAACATTGGTTATCGTATAATATGGTCATTGAGATAACTTAAGTGATCAACATGCATACTATAATTTACGTCCGAATAAATAGTAGCACAAAAAGAACACCTAAGTCAACAATATTACCAGAAAGGAGATTACTTTTGTATGCCTGCACAATGGACAGCAGAGATTCTTGGCAAAATGCACCTGAATTCCATAACTGCGAAAGAGCTTGCAGCAAAATTAGGGATTAATTCCAAATATGTCAGCGCAATTATGAACGGCAGACGTGAGCCCCGTAACGCGGAACAAAATTTCCGCGCCGCCCTGGATGAACTCATCCATGAAAAACAACAATCTCACCCCCCAATTAAATAATACCACCCTATCTGTCCGTTAAACAGGACTTTATGAGGAATGGAGAAAAAATTTTAGAAGGGGGTGAGGAAATGAAAAAAGACATCAATATTCCTAAAATCGATATGGATGAAGAAAGCCCTCCGCTACCTCCTTTTGTGGAGAAAGTGACAGGGCAAATAGACTGGATACGGTATTATATTGCAACTACTGAATCTGCATTACGGACAAAAATCAATGTTATTTGGATCGTAGTTCTTGTTCTTTGCTTTATAGTAGGATTCCTGTTTGCAAAGCTATTGTGCTAACCCAAGCACGAATCCAAATACAGCGCTTACGGCTGCAAGCAATACAGAACATACAGACTTTATAATCTGCATTTTTAATTCTGCAAGGTATATTGCACCTTCTTTTGAAACTGCAATTTTCCATTCAGTGACTTGTTTCATTTGCACTAATCCCATGTTGAACAAGACGCAACAAGTCTTCCATTGCGAACGATTCGCCCATTGGGATAGGAACGGAATACGCCATATCAGCGGGAAGGCATGAATACAATTATACGAGACAGCAAAAGCGTTTGGCGATGAAATTTCTTGGTGAGTTTTCAAGAGTACTGTACGCAAGACCAAATATTGCACGATAATCGACACTAGGGGTCGCCTCCTTTCCACCTTATTATAACGTGGCCCAGGAGGAAGAACAAGCAGACACGCCCCCACTCGCTATGTGGAGGGCAGGGAAATTTTTAGGAAGGAGAAAGTATGAATATCTGCGACGCGGTTAAGGCGCGAACTACAAACAAGCCGTATATAACACGGCAGTCTTGGAATTATCCAACAAGTGTATGGTGTAATGCTGCGGTTAAAATTTTACCTACAGATACGCCGGATTGCTGCACAATTGAGAGCGTGGCAAGCAAAGCCCCCTGCCGAGGGTGGCAGCCCCAGGCAGAGGATTTAATTGCGGACGATTGGATCACGACTACTTAGAATCAATCACGAATTTCCTTGACGAATCTATAGCCCTTTTTTAGCATTGTGTTTTCATCGCATTCTTGTATAGATTGAATCTTCAAGGCAATTTCGCAGGGCTCATTGTTGCTATAGTGTACCGACAACAATCCATCGGAATCAAGCATACGAATAGCGGCATGTACTAAATGTGGCGGTTCTTTCGGAAATAGCGTAACCAGTTTACTCGCACACGAAAATTGGTTCCCGTGCTCAATAAAATCTCGACACATGGAACAAATAATTTTGTCCGCTATTTTACAAGCTTTCAAAAAACCACCTCCCTTCCCCGCTCCTATTATACAGCCCAGGGAAAAGAGGGACAAGGTTATTCACAATTATCAACCGAGTTTTCAACAAAAGGAAGGAGGCCAGAACATGGAGGAAAGCATATATGAGCTTCGCGAGGCCGTCGGGCTGGAGGAAATCAACCGGCTGCTTGCGACAGGCCGTTGGAAGGTTCGCAGCTTAGATTGGGACGATGAAATCCCGGTAGCTAAATTGGTTCGTAACAAAAGGTGAGGGAGGGAAAGCGATGAAACAACACATCGAATCTGTCTTTGAATGGAGCTTCCGCATATTGCTGCTGGCGCTTGTTGCCGCCATGATTGCGTTTTATTTCAAAATGATTGTTTGAGAGGAGGCGATTGTAATGCCTAAGCTACGTCAAAGCAAGTACGAGCTTGCCAACAGTATTTTTCGGGCTGCTGTTAATGGAAACCGGGAATTATACGGCTACCGTCGCAAAGCTGATTTGTGCCCCATATTTGGAGTTAAAGAAGAAACTGTAAGTAAACACCTTTCAAATCCAGCCAACATAAAAACAGCTGACTTACGGCATATCATTGAGGCTCTAAAATTCTCCGATGAGCAAATTTTAGGGATGTTCGGCAGAGGCCCAATGTTCAATCAAGGAGAGGACAAGCAATGAACTTTCTAATCACCTTGTACATATTCTCTGCGGCGTTTGCACTGATGGTCCTTGTGGCCTGGATATGTGAGCGCCGGGAGCGCAGGAGGGCCCGCTGTAAGATTCGGGCAATGAGGAAGGACGAAAGGAGAAAAGCGGCGTGAACATACCGGAGTGCTGCACGCACTGCAAGACCATGCAGAAGCATAACTGTATTTTTCAGGAATCCTGCGTCACAGTCCGGCGGTTCCTGCGCAAGCAATACGACAGTATGATGATCGAATACAGCAACGATACCCATAGGAGGCTGAAAAACAGGCATGGCAGATAATAATTCAAAAATCATTTTAGACTTGTGCGGAGGCACGGGGAGCTGGTCAAGGCCATATAAGGAAGCAGGGTATGATGTTCGGATAATTACGCTCCCCGAATTTGATGTTTGTACATACCGCCCGCCCGATAAAGTTTACGGTATACTGGCGGCTCCACCATGCACAGAGTTCAGTCTAGCCAAGAATGGCTGTCACAGATCCCGAGATTTATCAGAAGGTATGAACATAGTGGCAGCTTGCTTGAAAATCATATGGGAATGCCGTTTAACTGGCAGCTTAAAATTTTGGGCGCTGGAGAATCCGGTCGGCTTATTAAGGCAGTTCCTGGGAAAGCCGCATTACACCTTTTATCAGTGGTGGTTTGGCGATATGGGCATCAAACGGACAGATTTATGGGGCTATTTTAACGATCCGAAGCAGAAAGTTTTTGAACGGCCTGATAGTCCGTATTTTGTAAATTGGTCATCTCCGCAATGTCCGGAATGGGCAAGGGAATATATAGCTGGATGTAAAAACCGGCGTGCTGCACTGCGGGCCATCACACCGCCGGGGTTCGCACAGGCCTTTTTTAAAGCTAACCGATAAAGGAGGAATCCCAGTGGCAGATAATAAAAAGAGCCGCGCAGGAACTGCAATTCCTGACGCGGCAAATAGTATATCAACGTGGACGGAGGTTGTCAAATGGAAAAGAAATATATTTTAACAGAAGAGACCAAAGAAGTTGGCGGCCATATTTTACATAAAATCCAAGCAGTGCGGGATTTTGGCGACGTTCAGAAAGGAAACCTTGGCGGATGGGTTGAATCAGAGGAAAACCTAAGCCATGATGGTGATTGTTGGATCTTCGGCAACGGTGAGGTCTCCGGCAACGGCAAGGTCTCCGGCAACGGCAAGGTCTCCGGCAACGGCAGGGTCTCCGGCAACGGCAAGGTCTCCGGCAACGGTAAGGTCTTCGACAACGGCTGGGTCTCCGACAACGGCAAGGTCTCCGACGACGGCTGGGTCTACGACAACGGCTGGGTCTTCGGCAACGGTGAGGTCTACGGCAACGGCAGGGTCT